>Ga0114973_10003007_pt1 | contig 12033 bp, 12 predicted proteins | sample M_140807_MF_Meta_FD_87025 | JGI IMG/M metagenome (GOLD analysis project Ga0114973, IMG submission 87025) | Freshwater microbial communities from Lake Montjoie, Canada to study carbon cycling - M_140807_MF_MetaG | ecosystem: Environmental > Aquatic > Freshwater > Lake | place: Lake Montjoie... | reverse complement strand
GCCGCTCATCGGATGCTGCCAGCTGCCCTCTCGGCTCAGCTCCTCCAGCGCAGCAACCGTCTGCGGCTGCCACTGGCCGCGGAATGCCGGCTGGGCCAGCGCCAGCTCCAGCGGCGCCGGATCTAGCTCCAGCCCCCACCACTCCAGCGCCAGGCCCAGCGCCGCGCAGCCCTCCAGCAGCACAGCCAGGTTGGTGCCGGTGCCCACGCACACCTCCACCACCGTCAGCCGCTGGCCTGGCCTCAAGCGCTCCAGTTGCGACGGCGCCAGAAAGGTGTCCCGGGCCTCCCGCAGGGCGCCGCGGCCGCTGTGGAAGCCCTCGCCGAAGGTTGCACTCCAGAGGCTGAAGCTGCCATCAGCGCCCAGGCGGATCCGCAGTTCCGCAGACGCCGCCTCCTTCCCTGAGGCCTGGCCCTGCGGCCCAGCTCTCGCGGCCGGCGGCGATTCAGAAGCTGACCCCCCCTCGCTTGCTGAGGGGGATGGTTCCAAGGCTGGCTCGGCCGTGGCCGCGGCGATGGCCCCAGCTCCAGCCCCAGGCTCAGCCCCAGCCTGGGTCTCTGTGGCGGCCATGATCCCAGCCTCCAAATCGCTGGGTCGCTCGGCCTCAGCGCCGCAGGCGGGCCAGGTCATCCCAGAAGCCGGGGTAGGACACTGCCGCAGCGCCACTGTCGCGGAGACGGGTGTCGCCGACAGCGACCAGGGAGGCCACCGCCAGGCTCATCGCCACCCGGTGGTCGGTCTCGCTGTCCACCTCAGCGCCGCGGAGGGTGGTGCCGCCCTGGACCGTGAGCCCGTCGGGGTGTTCCTCCAGCCGGGCGCCCATGGCGCCGAGCTGGCGGGCCATCACGGCCAAGCGATCGGTTTCCTTCACCCGCAGCTCCTCAGCGCCGCGGATCGTGCTCACGCCCTCGGCGCAGCAGGCCGCCACCGCCAGCACCGGGATCTCATCCACCAGCCGCGGGATCAGATCGCCAGCGATGGCGAAGGCCTTCAGGGGCCCGTGCTCCACCGCCAGGTCGCCCACCGGTTCGCCGGCCACATCACGCCGGTTGAGCACCGTGATCCGGGCGCCCATCTGCTCGAGCACCTCCAGGATGCCGGTGCGGCTGGGGTTGAGGCCCACGTTCTCCACCGTGAGCGATGCGCCGGGGGTGATGGCGCCGGCCACGAGCCAGAAGGCGGCCGAGCTGATGTCGCCTGGCACCACCACCTGCTGCCCCCGCAGGCTGTTGCCGGGATTCACCGTCACCTCGGTGCCGCCGGGGCCGCTCACCACCAGATCGGCGCCGAAGGCCCGCAGCATCCGCTCGCTGTGGTCGCGCGAGAGGGCTGGCTCGATCACCGTGGTGGGGCCTTCGGCGGTGAGGGCGGCCAGCAGGAGAGCGCTCTTCACCTGGGCCGAGGCCACCGGGGTGCGGATCGTGGCGCCATGGAGCTGCTGGCCGGCGATCGCCAGCGGCGCCAGGTTGCCGCCGCCTCTGCCGGCGATCGTGGCGCCCATCTCGGCCAGCGGACCGCCCACCCGCCGCATCGGCCGCCGCCTGAGCGAGGCGTCGCCGGTGAGCACGAAGTGGCGGCCGGATCTGCCCGCCAGCAGACCGAGCATCAGCCGCATCGTGGTGCCGGAGTTGCCGCAATCCAGCACGGTGTCCGGCTCGCGAAAGCCATCGAGGCCCACGCCCTGCACGATCACCGCGCGGCCTGCCTCGATCGGGCTCACCACCACCCCCATCGCCCGCAGGCAGGCGGCGGTGCTGAGCGGATCTTCAGCAGGCAGCAGGCCCTCGATGCGCGTTTCCCCCTCGGCGATCGCCCCGAACAGCAGGGCCCGGTGGGAGATCGATTTATCGCCTGGCACCCGCACCCTGCCCGCCAGGCTCGCCGGCGCACCCGGCAGCAGCAGCGGATCCTGAAGGTCGGAGGGGGCGTGGGTCACACCGGCGGGGCGGAAGGCACCGAATCCTATGGAGCCTCAGGCGGGGCGGATCCCCGCTGCCCGCAGCGCCGCCGAGAGCGACCACACCTCCAGCACCAGCTGGTGCCAGGGGGCGATCGTGGCCATCTCCAGGGCCATGGGCGTTGGAGCCGCCTGACGCAGGGCGCGGGCCGCGGCCAGTTCCGCCTGGGCCTGATCGAGTCGGGCCTTCAGATCGGCCCGCTCCGCTTCTGTCAGCACCCGATCCGGACAGTGCTCCAGCAGCACCAGACCCCGCTCGAAGCTCTGCTGGAAGTCGTCCAGCAGGGGGGCCAGCACCTGCTCCAGCAGTTCGCCGGCGGACTCGGATGGGAACGGCTCAGCGACCATGAACGAACCCTAGGGGTTTCGACACCACCGCCGGGGCGACCCGAACCTGGCGGTATCCCACCGCCGCCCAGCCCAGCCTCTCAACCGAGCAGCAATCCCCCCTCCTCGCTCAGTTCGGCGCGGATGCTGCGCAGGTCGTAGAGCAGTTCGGCCAGGGTGCAGCGGGCCAGCTCCCGCTCCAGCGCCCCGCGCAGCCGCTGCTCCATCAGGGCTGCCACCCGGTCGGCCGCCCCGCCCGCCACCTCCCGGGCCGTCTTGCCTCCCTCGCTTCCCAGCCCCAGGCCCAGGGCGGTGAGCACCTCGGCCAGGGGGATGGCGCTGGCTGGTCGGGCCAACCGGTAGCCCCCCAGCCGCCCCCGCCGGGCCTCCAGCAAAGCGGCCCGACGCAGCTGCAGCAGCAGCTGTTCCAGCATTGGCGCCGGCAGCTCCTGGGCGGCGGCCAGATCGTTCACCGAGCGCCAGCGGCGAGGCTCAGCGGCCAACTCCAGCAGGGCCTTGATGGCGTGGATCGCCTGGCGGCCGAGCAGGGCACTCAAGGTTCTTTCGCTCAGCTGGTGGGGGCCGCCAGCACGCCCAGCCGCGAAAGCAGGTGCTCGAAGGTGTAACCGAACAGGGAGGGATCGGGCTCGGATCCGCCCAGATCCGCCAGTCCCAGCTCGGCCCAGCGCGCCGTGACACGGGCCTCCAGTTCAGGCCCTCGGGCCAGGGGTTCGCCCCAGGCGTGACGCTTTTCCGGACCGATCTTGGTGGTGGCGTCGATCGCCAGCCGGCCGCCGAGGCCCAGGCGCTCGCTGGCGAAATCGAGCGTGTCGAAGGGGGTGTTCTCCAGCACGAACAGATCGCGCTGCGGATCCACCAGGGCGCTGATCGCCCAGATCACCTGGCGTGGATCGCGGATGTTGATCGCCTTGTCCACCACCACCACGAACTTGGTGTAAGTGAATTGCGGCAGGGCGCTCCAGAAGGCCATCGCCGCCCGTTTGGCCTGACCGGGATAGGCCTTGTCGATGGCGATCACGGCCAGCTTGTAGCTGAGCCCCTCCATCGGCAGGAAGAAATCCACGATCTCCGGGATCTGCTGGCGCAGGATCGGCGTATAGATCCGGTTCAGGGCGATCGCCAGCATCGCGTCCTCCTTCGGGGGCCGGCCGCTGAAGGTGGTGAAGTAGATCGGATCACGGCGCTGGGTGATGCATTGAATCCGCACCAGCGGTGAATCCTCCACGCCGCCATAGAAGCCCATGTGGTCGCCGAAGCGGCCATCAGCCCGCTCCTCGCCGGGGGTGATCGTGCCCTCCAGCACCATCTCGCTGTGGCTGGGCACCTTCAGGTCGATGCTCTTGCACTTCGCCAGCCGCACCCCCTCGCCGCCATAGAGGCCGGCAAACAGCCACTCGCTCAGCTGCACCGGGATGGGTGTGGCCGCCGCCATCACCAGAAGCGGATGCACACCGATGGCGATCGCGATCTCCAGCTTCTTACCCAGCGCCGCCGCTTTGCGGAGGTGGCGGGCGCCGCCGCGCACGCTCAGCCAGTGCACGGTCATCGTGTTGATCGACTGTTGCTGCAGCCGGTACACGCCCACGTTCGGAGTGCCGGTCTCCGGATCCTTGGTGATCACCAGGCCCAGGGTGATGATCCGGCCGGCGTCGCCGGGCCAGGGGCGCAGCAGCGGCAGGGCGTCGAGGTTCACCTGATCCCCTTGGAACACCTGTTGGTGGCAGGGGGGGGTGAGGTCCAGGTCGGGGAAGGAGCGCAGCAGGTCCCAGGCCAGGCCGCCGTAGCTCTTCAGCTCCGCCAGCCCCTTGGGCGGCCGGGGCTGCTGCAGCAGGGCCAACTTGGCGCCGAGGGCCTCGAGCTCCTCGGCCCGCTCCATCCCCATGCTCCACACCACCCGCTGCACGGTGCCGAGCAGGTTCACGGCCACCGGCATGGAGGAGCCGATCACGTTCTCGAACAGCAGAGCCGGACCGCCCAGGCCAAGCACCCGGTCGGCGATGGCGGCGAGTTCCAGATCGGGGTCCACCGGGGCGCTGATGCGGCGCAGCTGGCCCCGGCTCTCCAGCAGCTGGAGAAAGCCGCGCAGGTCGCGGCCCTGCTGGGCCATCACGCCGGTCAAGGGCATAGAACGGGGCCCATCACTCTGGCGGATCCGTGTGCGGCGCGAGGGGGCCGGCAGAACAGCACGCCACCAGGGGCCGCAGCGGCCGCTCAGCAGGCTCTCACGAGGCTCTCCGCCCGCGCAGGAATCCCCAGGGCGATGCACCAACCGGCCTGAACGGAACCCGATCAGGGCCAGCGAGGTTTCCCATCACCCCTGGTGGCGGCTTCCTCGCCCCCGGGGTCTGGCCACCTTGGCTCAGGCCATCTCGGCTCAGGCCATCCTTGCTCCAACCATTGCCTCCAACCCCCCAGCTCTGCCCTCCTTCAGGACACCGGGTCCGCCTTTTCCAGACCCGGATTGCCGCGGCGGTGAGACACTGGCCGCCACTCCAGCCCTCCCTATGCGGATCTCCTATTTCCACACCTCCGAAGCGGTGCCGCCGGTGTTGCCGCCCAGCGAGGGCGGGCCGGATGCGGCGGTGGTGATCGATGTGCTGCGGGCCACCACCACGATCGCCTGGTCGCTGGAGAACGGCGCCGAGGCGATCCAGGCCTTCGCCGATCTCGCCGAGCTGGAGGCCGCCGCCGCCGCCTGGCCGGCCGAGCAGCGGCTGCGGGCCGGCGAGCGCGGCGGCCAGCGGGTGGAGGGCTACGACCTGGGCAATTCGCCCCTGGCGGTCACGCCGGCGCTGGTGGGGGGCAAGCGCATCTTCATGAGCACCACCAATGGCACCCGCTCCCTGGCGGCCGTGCGGGAGGTGCCGCTGCTGGTCACCGCCTGCCTGCCGAACCGCACCGCCGTGGCCCGCCGCCTGATCGAACGGGATGCCCAGGAGGTGTGGATCGTGGGCAGCGGCTGGGAGGGGGATTATTCCCTGGAGGACAGCCTGGCGGCCGGTGCGGTGGCCTCGGCCGCGATTGAGCTGGCGGTGGCCCCCCACCGGGGCATCACCTGTGCCAACGACGAGATGCTGGCGGCCCTGGCCCTCTGGCAGCAGTGGCGCCACGACAGCGAAACCTGCCTGCGGGCCGCCAGCCATGGCCAGCGCCTGATCGGCATCGGCAACCACGACGCCGATTTCGCCTGCTGCGCCGCTGTGGACAACCTGCAGGTGGTGCCGATCCAGGCGGAGCCGGGCGTGCTGCGGGCCAGCTGATCGCCCACGCGCCCGATCCCACCAGGCCGCCCGCCCCACCCGGCCGGGCCCTTGATCCTCGGCTGCCGTTGGGCCCGATCGGTTCGGACCGGGTTTTCCTGCTGCACAAAGGGGACTGGCTGCCGCAGCGGGCCGCCTTGCCGGGCAGCTCCCGGTACTCCCGGCTCCACCAGCTGCCCGCCGCCGCGCTCGCCCTGGCCTGCCCGGGTGCCGCCCCCTACAGTTCGCCGGACGCTTGGAGTGATGGTGAGCAGTTTCCTGGCAGCGGCCCTGCAACTCACCAGTGGCTCCGATCCGGAGACCAACCTCGCCGCCGCCGAGGAGCAGATCGAGCTGGCCGCCCGCCGCGGTGCCGATCTGGTGGGCCTGCCTGAGAATTTCGCCTTCATGGGCGACGATCAGCGCCGCCTGGAGCTCGCCCCGGCCCTGGCGGAGCAGTGCAGCCGCTTTCTGGTTACCATGGCCCGCCGCTACCAGGTGACCCTCCTGGGCGGTGGCTTTCCGGTGCCGGCCGGTGAGACCCTCACCTACAACCGTGCCGAGCTGGTGGGCACCGAGGGCCAGCTGCTGGCCCGCTACGACAAGATCCACCTCTTCGATGTGGACATTCCCGATGGCATCACCTACCGCGAATCGGCCACGGTGAAGCCCGGCCATGACCTCCCCCCCGTGGTGGACGTGCCGGGTCTGTGCCGCATCGGTCTTTCGATCTGCTACGACGTGCGCTTCCCCGAGCTCTACCGCCATCTGGCCGGAGCGGGCGCCGAACTGTTGATGGTGCCAGCCGCCTTCACCGCCTACACCGGCAAGGACCACTGGCAGGTGCTGCTCCAGGCCCGGGCGATCGAAAACACGGCCTATGTGGTGGCACCAGCCCAGACCGGGGTGCACTACGGCCGTCGCCAGACCCACGGCCATGCCCTGGTGATCGACCCCTGGGGCACGGTGCTCGCCGACGCCGGTCTGGCTCCCGGCCTGGCCGTGGGGCCGGTGGATGGCGGCCATGGCGAGCGGGTCCGGGCCCAGATGCCGAGCCTGCAGCACCGGCGACCGGCCCTGTTCTGAACCACGCGATGGGGGTCCTGGTGATGGGGATCCTGGGCGCCACCCTGGCTCGCCGGCCTCGAGGGCGTTGCTGGGCCGCGCTTTCCTTCCGCTCCCGGTTGCTGTGGCGGTGCTCCGGCCTGTTGCTTCTGCCCCTCGCCGTCCTGGCGGCCACGCCGGCGCGCGCCGCCAGCAGCCTCTCGGCCTGGCGGGTGAGCCGTGAGGGGGTGCTGGAACTCCGCACCAGCCCAGGCATCCAGGTGCGGGCCTATTTCGAGGAGGGCAGTGGCGGCAGGGGACCGCGCATCTGGTTCGACCTCCCCGGTGCGCCGCTGCGGGCCCGCTCCCTCTGGCTGGGCTACAACCTGCGTGAGGTGCGGATCGGCAAGCCCGATGGGGCCACCACCCGCCTGGTGCTGGAGTTTCAACCCGGCATCCGCCTCGATCCGAGCCGCCTGCGCCTGGTGGGAACGGCGCGGGATCGTTGGCGGATGGAACTGCCCCCAGCCGCCACCCGGCTTGGGGCTGCCGCCGGTGAGGGGGATTTCGAGGCTCCCGTGGCCCTCACCGTGCTCCCCGCCCGGGCACCGTTACGCGGCTGGGCGCCGCCGCCGCGCCGACCCCTCTCGCCGGAGGGCCTGCCGGTGGTGCCCCGCGGCCGCTACCGGGTGGTGATTGATCCCGGCCACGGCGGCCCCGATCCCGGCGCCGTGGGCATCGAGGGCCTGCGCGAAACCGATGTGGTGCTCGATGTGGCCCTGCAGGTGGCCCAGTTGCTGCAGGCCCGGGGGGTGCAGGTGTTGCTCACCCGCACCACCGAGGTGGATGTGGACCTGCCGCCGCGGGTGGCCCTGGCCAACAGCAGCGGTGCCCAGCTGTTCGTGAGCCTCCATGCCAATGCCCTCAGCCTCGATCGCCCCGATGTGAACGGCATCGAAACCTTCTATTTCGAGGGCGGCGCCGCGTCCCAGCTGGCCCAGCTGGTGCAGGATCACTTGCTGGCGGTGTCTCCGGGCACGCCGGACCGGGGCGCGAGGCCCGGGCGCTTCTTTGTGATCCGCCGCACGGTGATGCCCTCGGTGCTGGCCGAAATGGGATTCGTCACGGGGGAGATCGACGCACCCCGGCTCAGCGATGCAAGCTTCCGTAGACGCCTGGCCCAGGCCATTTCCGGCGCGATCCTCACCTATCTGCTGCAAGCCTCTTGAGTCTCCTTGTTGGATTGTTCGACAGCGGCCTGGGTGGCCTCACCGTGCTCCGTCAGGTGCAGGCCCTCTACCCCCACACTCCCTGCCTCTACCTGGGGGACACGGCGCGAGTGCCCTATGGCCAACGGTCCACCCAGGAGATCCGCACGATCGCCGCGGAGGTGGTGCATTGGCTCCGCCTGCAGGGTGTGGACGTGCTGCTGATGGCCTGCAACACCTCCAATGCCCTCGCCCTCGATGTGGCGGTGGCCGAGGCGGGGGTGCCGGTGCTGGGCCTGATCGACAGCGTGGCCGCCGTGATCGAGAGCGAGCGGGTGGGCATCCTGGCCACCCCGGCCACCGCCGCCAGCGGGGCCTACCGCCGGGCCATCCACGCCTGCAGGCCCTCCGCCCGGGTGCTGGAGGTGGGCTGTCCGGCGTTTGTGCCCCTGATCGAGGCGGGCAATCTTGAGACCCCGGAGCTGCGGCAGGCGGCCAGCGCCTACCTGGCGCCCCTGCTGGCCGCCGGTGTGGACACGATCGTGCTGGGCTGCACCCACTACCCCCTGCTGCGGCCGCTGCTCACGGCCCTGCTGCCGCCGGATGTGCAGCTGGTGGATCCCGCAGTGGCCACGGCCCACCGCCTCGGCCCCCTGCTGGCAAGCCTCGGCGAGATGCCCGAGGGGGAGCGCGATCGTGAGCCCGTGGTGCCGGCCCCTCAGCGCACCACCTACTGCGTCACGGGATCGGCCGAGGCCTTCGCCGCCGCGGCCACCACCTGGCTGGGGGAGCGCCCGGCGGTGTGCGGCGTGAATCTGCAGTCCCCGGCCCGCGTCCGATGAGCCGAGCCCCTTAGGATCGCGCCACCGTGGAGGTGTCGTGGCGACCGTTGCAGAGCTGCTTCAGCCGGTCGAGGCCGACCTCGATGCCCTGCTGGCGGACCTGCGCGCCCTGATCGGCGCGGGCCATCCCATTCTTCAGGCCGCCGCCGAGCATCTCTTCGCCGCCGGGGGCAAGCGGATCCGGCCCGGCATCGTGCTCCTGATCTCCAAGGCGATCGCGCCGGACGGCCAGCTCAGTCCCCGCCACCGGCGCCTGGCGGAGATCACCGAGATGATCCACACCGCCTCGCTGGTGCACGACGACGTGGTGGATGAAGCCGCCACCCGCCGCGGCGTGGCCACGGTGCACAGCCGCTTCAACCATCGGGTGGCTGTTCTGGCCGGTGATTTTCTTTTCGCCCAGGCCAGCTGGCACCTCGCCAACCTCGACGATCTGGAGGTGGTGAAGCTGCTCTCGCGGGTGATCATGGACCTGGCCGATGGCGAGATTCGCCAGGGCCTCTACCGCTACGACACCGGTCAGAGCTTCGAGGCCTACCTCGAGAAGAGCTATTGCAAAACCGCCTCACTGATCGCCAACAGCGCCCGTGCCGCCGGCGTGCTCACGGGCCTCTCCACCGATCGGCTGGATTCCCTGCATCACTTCGGCCGCCAGCTGGGTCTGGCGTTTCAGGTGGTGGACGACATCCTGGATTTCACCGGCAGCGATCAGCAGCTCGGTAAGCCCGCCGCCAGTGATCTGGCTTCCGGCTATCTCACCGCTCCTGCCCTGTATGCCCTGGAGGAGCGGCCGGCCCTGGCCCGCCTGATCGAGCGGGAGTTCAGCCAGGAGGGGGATCTGGAGCAGGCTCTTGAGCTGGTGCGCGGCTGCGAGGCCATCCCCCGCTCCCGCGCCCTGGCCGAGGGCTTTGCCCGCGAGGCCCACCAGGCCATCGATTGGCTCAGCCCCTCCGATCCCCGCAGCGCCCTGCGGGCCCTTCCGGAGTTCGTGCTCAGCCGCCTTTACTGAGGTCCTGCCGCACCCGGAGGCTTCAGATCTCCACCGCGCTGAGGCTCTCGATCAGCACCACCCCGGCCGGAAATGCTGAAGCCTCGGTTTCTGCGCTGCGCAGCACATGCACGCGGCATCCTGCGGTGGCGGCCGCCATGGCCCCGGCAGGGGAATCCTCGAAGGCCCAGCAGGCGCCGGCGTCCACGCCCAGCCGCCGGGCGGCCAGCAGAAACACATCGGGGGCGGGTTTGCCGGCCGCCAGCTCGCGATCATCGCCGTGCACCCGGGTGCGGATCAGCTCCAGCCAGCGGTGGGGTGCGGCCTTGAGCTCCACCGCCGCGCGGGAGCTGCTGGTGGCCAGGGCCATCGGCACCCCGAGCCCATGGCAGCGCCGCACCAGGTCCTGGGCACCATCGATGGCCGGCGCCTGGGCGAGCAGCCGCTCGGCAATGGGCTGGCGCACCGCGAGCAGGGCCTCGCGGCCGTCGCAGTGGCCGCCATCGGCAGCGATCCAGGCGAGCACCTGATCGGCGCAGTCGTGGCGCCGGCGACCGCGAAGCTCCAGCAGCTGGGAAGGCGCCAGGCTGGTGCCGAACCGTGCCGCCGCTTCCCGCCAGGCCCGGGCGTGCAGCGGCTCGGTATCGAGCAGCAGACCATCTAGGTCGAAGAGGCAGGCGGCGGGACGAACCATCAGAGCAGCATGCCCGGTCGCTGATCCCGGCCTTGCGAGGGATTCCCCGATCACTCCCGATCTGAACAGGGGTCCTCCAGGCTCGTCTCCAGGGTGGTGAGCAGGAGCACCAGGGCCGCCTTGCGATCGAGATCAGGGCTGTGCACTGTGTCGATCCAGCGGTGGCAGAGCGCCTCGATCCGTTGCAGCAGGTCATGGCCTCCGCGGAGCTGTCCCATCACCCGCTCGATCCCTTCCCCATCGGTGTCGGGCGGTAGACCCACCACGTAGCGGCGTCCGTCGTCGCCGACGTAGGTGAGCTGCCCTTCCTCATCCACGGTGGGCCCGGCATGGGGGGTGATGGGTTGTTCCTCCGTCATCGGTCCCTGCGATCAGCCAGCCACGCCATCGTTAACGCCGCATCGCGACCGCGTCAGCAGGGATCAGTACGCCTGATCAACCCGGGAGGGCCTGGGCCCGGGTGCGCTTCAGCGGTTCAGCCGCTGCATCCGCCAGGTCACGAAGGTGCCCACCGGGCTCCAGAGCAGGTAGGGGAGCAGCAGCAACGCGGCTCGGCCGGAGAGCGGGGCCACCACGGCGGCCAGGGCCATGCCCCACATCCAGCCGGCAAAGCCCACGGCGGTGCCGCTCTGGAGCCGCCGGGTGCGGCAGATCAGCAGGGTGTAGCTCTGCACCAGCAACTGCAGCACCAGGTAGCCCGCCATCGGCAGCCAGCGGCCCCCCGCCTGCCAGGTGAGCAGGGCCGAGGCGTAGAAGCAGGCGTAGATGGCCAGCCAGATCAGGGGGATCCAGCGCTCGAAGGTGAGCCAGCGGGGGCGCCGCAACTGCAGGAACCAGGCGAAATCCTCGCGTCCGGGATTGAGCAGCAGGGCCACCAGCAGCATCACGGCGGCGATGGCAAGCCAGGCGGGCATCAGCGTGATGGGGATGGGTGGGATGGACAGCACCAGCGTGGCCCCTCCCCAGCCGAACGGCCGCGCCCATCCTTCCCCAGGACCGTCGCAGGGCGCCAGCCTCCAACCGGTGCCACCGCGCCCACGCCCCGCGCCGATCCGCTGGCCTCCCGGCCTTTCCGGGGTTTGAATGCCCCCACTGCCGCCTCCCTTCCGCCACGCCCATGTCCCAGGCCCCCGGTTCTTCCCCCGCCAGCGAGGCGGTGTCCACCAGCGGCACGGCCCCCACGATTGAATCGGTGCTGCAGGAGGGGCGGAGTTTCGCGCCTCCGGCCGAGCTGGCCGCCCGGGCCCGGATTGGCTCAATGGCCGCCTACCAGCAGCTCAGCGAGCGCGCCCAGGCCGATCCCGACGCCTTCTGGGGTGAGCAGGCCCGCAGCGAGCTGCACTGGTTCGAGCCTTTCCACACCGTGCTCGATTGGAGCAACCCGCCCTTCGCCCGCTGGTTCGAGGGCGGCACCACCAACCTCTCCTTCAACTGCCTCGATCGCCATCTGAGCGGCCCCCGCGCCGACAAGACCGCCCTGATCTGGGAGGGGGAGCCGGGCGACACGCGCACCTTCACCTACCGCCAGCTGCACGCCGCCGTATGCCAGGCCGCCAATGCCCTGCGGGCCCTGGGGATCGGCAAGGGCGATCTGGTGGCCCTTTACATGCCGATGGTGCCCGAGGCGGCGATCGCCATGCTGGCCTGCGCCCGTATCGGGGCTCCCCACTCGGTGGTGTTCGGCGGTTTTTCGGCCGATGCCCTGCGGGACCG
>Ga0114973_10002997_pt1 | contig 12072 bp, 12 predicted proteins | sample M_140807_MF_Meta_FD_87025 | JGI IMG/M metagenome (GOLD analysis project Ga0114973, IMG submission 87025) | Freshwater microbial communities from Lake Montjoie, Canada to study carbon cycling - M_140807_MF_MetaG | ecosystem: Environmental > Aquatic > Freshwater > Lake | place: Lake Montjoie... | reverse complement strand
TGTAGGATGGAATTTAGCCCTTGCCCTTTGCTACTGTCGCTAACTGCGTACAGTGAACCCATTGGGTAATTGGCAATGCTGGCTTCGTCTAGTTGATCTAATCGGTCTAATAAATCTCTCATCTAGTATTTACTTAATTAAGGCTAATATCTTCCATACCTGCTGTTCTCAATCTGGTAATGTGTCCCAACATGAAGTTTTTGGATTCAAAGGCTTTGATCACAGACAAATAGCGATTACGCACCAGTGCTACTTCATTGATCAAACATTCAAAATCAATTACTTCTTGTTCACCGTCAGCATACTTTTCAGCATCACGACTGGTCAGTGCTCGATTATAAGCTTCTAAGTATTTTTGGAAATGTGTGCGTCGAATCTTTCGCAACTGAATATTCAAATAGTTCAGCACTGCTTCAATCTCTTGAAGCTGGCCAAATCTGTGTTCAGTTAGCCCGGGAAGAGCAGCAAGATTCTTTTCCAAATTCCCTCGTGTACCACACTCTAATCGAGCGGTTTCTAGTTCCTGTTCATAGTAGTCAATAAAGTTAGGTAATTGGCTGAGATCTTGTGTTACTGCTCTGTACCATGTCATAAATCAATCGTCTTCGTCATCACCGTTGAGATCATTGCCCAGTACAGTTTCGTCAAAGGCACGTTTTAGGAAATTGTCAGTACTGCCAATTTCTTCCAGTTCTTCATCATTCAAGCCAGCGTCGACCAAATAACTCAGTAGTTGGTCAGCGGCGGCTTGCCGATCCTTGCTGGGCACATACTCTTTCATTGACAAATAAGTTTCAACTAGCATTGCAGCATCAATCATTTTCTGTTTCCTCACTAATAGTAGGCGCAGCTTCAACACGGTGTGGGTTGGCTTCAAAGTCGGCCATTACACGAGTAAGGCTTTCATTCTCATTGCGTTCCCAGGCTTTACGAAACTGTTTGATCACCGTGCCGTCTGACATAGCATATTTAAGACTATTGCCGTCTTTTGCCAGTAAACCCTTGCCTTCAAACAAATCTACCAGTCCAGAAGTTGGGCTCATGCCCTGCTCGTAGGGAATTTTGATCTGCACACTTTCAAACGGCTTGGCATAGCGTGTCTTCATGATCTTGCAAGCTGACCTAATGCCCTTGACTTCTGAGATCTTATTGCCGTCCTCGTCCTCCTTCAGCTTGAGTTTACGCATAGCAACAACAATACTAGATGCATAGATAAAGCCCTGCCCACCTGAAATTTTGTCATCAGGATCAAACATGTCTTGGCTAGCATAAGTATGGTTGGTGCAAACCAGTCCCAAGTTCAAATCGCCAAACATGTTAACACAGTTGCGAACCAGTGCTGTCAGTGCTTTGGGTTTACGCCCCAAGTCGCCTTTGAGGTCACCTGCTTCAAATTGGTTAACGTCAGTGGGTGTCAGCAACATGCCCAAGCTGTCCAGTACAAACAACACTTTGGGACGCTCGTCTGCTGGCAGTGTTTTGTATTCTTTGACAAACTCTGAAATCATTTTGGCCACATCATCAATCATGGCCATGTTGAGTTTCAGTAGTTTGTCGGCACTGGTGTCCACTTCAAGTGCTTGCAACCAGGCTTCATCTAGTGCATTTTCTGTGTCGATTAAGATTACATAGATGCCCTGTTGTTGAGCATGACGAACTAGATTACCACTACAAATAAAGCTCTTTCCGGCACCACTTTCACCAGCAAACACCGTTACTTTACCCATGGGCACACCACGGTGAAAACTGCCTGAAATTAGGTAGTTTAAGGCATAATTTCCAGTAGAAACCCAGTCTGTAGGGTCGTTAAATCCAATACTTAAACCTTCAATACTCTTAGTAATGCTTTTTCTAAATCGGGATAAATCAAAAGGTTTTGCCATGTTATTCGTCCCGCTCCATTTCAATGGCTTCTTTGATCAACAGCACCAGTTGCTCCACTGTGGGTGCAAGGATTTTTACACCCTTGTAATCACCATCACTGTCTCGCCCCGATACTTCAAACATGTAGCCATTGTCGTACATGTTGACGGTAAACGATTCTGATACTTTAACGACTTTGTCGCTGATTTTTGTTATTGTTTTTTTAGTCATGATATTACTCCATAGGTTAACTTGGGCGTACTTGATGTACGCCCAAGAGTGCTGTTTACTGCTTTTGACGGTTACGGATCATAGCCAAAATATCATCAGCTCGCTGAGGATTGGCTTTGACTGCTGCTTGCACAGGTGCTGTAGGTTCTGCTGACTCTTCATCATCAACATGATGATCTACAGCGGCTGAAACCACAGGAGCAGGGGCAGAGGGAGCAGCGGCAGGCGTGTAAGGCCTAGCTGACCCAGCTGACTCGTCCAGCTGGACACCTGTGGGCTTGAAGTGCCCAGCCCAACGATCTGGATCATACTCGTCACCGTTAACGCTGGCATGGAACATTTCCTCAATGGTCTTGAGTTCTGCTGGACCAGGACGCTTGGGCAAAAAGTCAGCCATGTTAAACAGGCCATACTGCTCAAGTGCTGCTAGTTCTGCACTGGTTAGTGAGGTCTCTTTACGACTCCACTTGCTGGTGTTGTAGTCAGCATAGTCAGTGCCACTCTTGGTGGTTTTGACCACTGTAAAGTCTAGGCCACGCTCGTAGTGCGTGGGCAGCTCTTCCAGCTCGGGATCTAGCAAACTGCTTTTAATGATGTTGTAGATCTGACTAGAAATAATAAAACGCCTAATGGGGTTTTCAGGATTGGAATCATCGGGTAGTGGATTCTCACGCACGAAACCTTGAAACAGATAACTGCGTTTTTTCCAATACTTGTTAGCTGTTTCTTTCAGCGATTCGTCCTTGTACCAAGGGCGAACCTCAGTCAGTACTGGACAAGTAGCTTTCCACATTTCCATGCAGGGAATGTGTACTTCAAAGGGACGCTGAACTTGCTGCCCTCGAATGCTGGTAAATGGTAGTTTGATAATTTCACGCTCAATCCAAAAGTAAGGATTGTTAGTGTCTGCGTCGGGGAGAAAGCGCAATTTTGCTGTGGTTCCCATCGGAATGTTCCAATGTGGATAAATTGCCGAGTCCATTTTGCCGCCGCTTTCGCTGCGTGTTTGTTGTGCTTGTAGTCGTGCGCGAATGTCTGCTAAAGAAAGTGCCATAATTAGAGTCCTTATTGAATTTTATAAAAGTAAAGTACATAGGCTACGAACCGGGCACCATGCCGAGTCAACCGTAGTGTATGTAAAGCTATTTAGCTTGAAACAATTATAACAGCACTTTTAGTAGAAAGCAAGGGGTGTGAGTACCAAACTTGCCCAAATTTAAACTGCTTGGGGTTGGTACTCTATGTCTGACACTAGTTCGGGTAAATTGGCTTCTACCCAACGATAAATTACAGGCCTAGCATCGGCATCAGGATCATCAGAATCAGCTTGCAATTGATCCTCTAGTTCTTGACTACCAATTAGCCCTTGTAATGCAGCAATAGCATTTATACCGTCCTCACCAAAAGGCAATTCGCTTGCAAACAGGTCGTGCAATAGTTGCAGTTCTTGGTCATCGTCAGGCTGATCATCCACTTGACCTTCAACCACAGAATCAACCCATTGCTCAAACTGCTCAACCATGCCCAATCGCCCTAAATGGGGCAGTGCTGCTTCTACTCTGGGATCTACCGTGGGACGCACAAATAATTCACGTAGACGTACTAAATTTTCATCCAGAGGCTCGTCGTAGGCACTGAAGTGTTCAGCATAGTAACTCTCATAATAGCTTGTGCGATTGAGATTTTTTAGTAGTTGCCCAATATCACGACTGCGTTGACCAGCTTCAACAACTAGATTTTGACCACTTTCACCGAGGTATTCAGCACGGCGACCGTATCTAGCAAAGCGCTCAAGGTCGCGTTTTTCTTGCACCAATTTATGAACATGTGAGCCGTAAGCGTCGTAAATGTTGCCGCCAGATTCTAAATGTGGAACTAGGGCACGAGCATAGCTTTCGCTGTTGATAGGTAAACGAAAACGCTCGCCTTGACTGTTTTCCACGTAGATTGAACGAATACGATTAAAATCACGCCCTTCTTTGGTAACACGGTTTACACGAATACGACTTAGCGAGCGTGCTTGACGAGATTCTAAAGTGATGTCAGTGTCACGCACTGTGCTTTTTAGATCATTAATAGTCAAATGATTTCGGCTAATATCTCTAGCATCAAACTTTAGTCGGTTGCTCTTGGCAAAATAGCGCAGGTTACGCAAAAAGTCATACCAAACATGTCGATTGCTGTGATCCAATTGTTTTGTAATAGTGCGACTAAAATAGACTTTTAGTGCGGTATCAGACAAGCTGACTGTGATGTTACCAAAGTTTTGTCTATTGATAACAAAATCAAAGTTGAAAAATCTACCTTCGCTTGGATCAGTAGTGGAATTAGCTTCTTGGTCTCCTATACTAACTGATGGAAAGCGAGTGCGTATTTTGTCAAACAGTGTGGTTGCGATTTTGTCTAAGTCTCTCATAATATGTATTTATGTTACCATAATGAATGGCATGGGTTCCCTAGAACCGTCTATCGTGTCACGTACTGCATCGTCAACATCAACGTCATACTTTTGAACACGTTGTATCATACGTATAGCTAGTATAAGTGACATAACCAAGTCGTCGTGTTGCCCAACTTTGGCTGCATAGCTGGTGCCGTGTGCTATAAAGTTTTTCAGTTCTGAAATTAATGGTTTGCTGTGGATACGTAATTTACGCTGTTCAATCAGGCTTTTTAGTTTGGCACACGCAGCGGTTTTGGTTTTGGCAGTGGTAGAGAATCCTCGACGGTATCGGCGTGAAGCAGTGGCGCTGCTTTCAGTTAAGAACATGCCTTTGATGTTTTCCTCGCCTATGTTTTGTATAACTACTAGACCAGCTTCACCTATAGTGTTGTTTTCTATACTGTAGTAGAGATCAGTAGTATGATCATCTACCACAGTGCTGAGATATTCTAGTATTTCCACCATGAGTGAGATCTGCTTTTGTATAATAGTGGTATTGTGCCGCCATTCGGCCACTTGATGCAGTGTGGGCAATTCTAATACTTGTATAGCAGCAGCATCTCCACCGGTGCCCAAACTGGGATCCAGTGCCACCACATAGCTGTATTGTGGGCTGGGCTGTTTATACCAACGTATTTGCCCTTGGCGTTCTATAGGCTCTGTGCCCTCCATGTCCCGTAGTACTAGGGGATTGATTAAGGTTTCTTCAAATATGATAGGAGTACATTCGTGCTCTCGTCCAAAACGTTCTGGGCCAATCTTGTTGCGTTCACGTTCACCCCAGGCTGCATCACGATCTGGATGCTGACTCCATACTGCTCGATAAGCTCGATATCCATTAATGCCTAGCTCTTGTCTGTTTCCAAACTCGTCAAATGTGTTGTTGGCTTCAGTCCAAATTTCCCAGAACTGATCTTCGTCACTATTGGGAGTACTGGTAATAATTGACTTACCGCCAGTACTGAGTGTAGGCGATATGGACGTCCAAAATTCACGGGCAATAGTAGGCCTAACAAATGCCAACTCATCCAAGTACAGCAGACTAATACTACGACCACGACCAGTATTTTCTGTAGTAGTTTGACTGATGATTCTTGAACCATTATCAAATTCCAAACTGCCTTTGTTGTAGCTGGTCACACCTGCTCGTATATGGTCTGGAGCATTTTCATATCCAAAACGTATGCGAGTCATAATCTCAGCAGCACCAGTGTAAATGTTGCTGGCTACTAATATAGTACTGTCGGGTACAAACTGTGCATACCAAAGCAAATAGCCCGCTGCCACAGTGGTTTTACCCATCTGCCGCGATACTAAACAGATACTGTGTTGATAGTTGTGATAAGTGTCAATCAAATCAATCTGAAATTCAAATGGCTCAAACAGCATACGCCCTTTGACAGGATGCTGAATATAAAAATGATTAGTGAGAAAGGTCATGGGCCCTGTTACAGGATCCGCACAGGCAGCAAAATCCCTAAGCTGCTCGGGCGACATGGCCATAGGCGTGTGTGGCTTTCTAACTAGGGAATAATCTGGGGTATTTGAGGCCATTGGATAAATATTTCTATATGCTGGTGAATAATATGTTACTATATTATATATTTAGGTGATCTGTGTCGGACACCTTGTTATTATCTACCAGCTTTGAACCCGTATCCATATTACCCTTATCATTAATATCTTGGCAACATGCCATTAAGTTAGTGTTCCTAGAAAAAGTAACTATCCTAGAAACTTATCCGGATTGGATTGTTCGCAGTGAACGCCTAGCAATGCCTGTGCCTGCAGTGTGTATTACTGCTGAATATTTCAACATTAAAAAACATGTGAAGTTTTGTAGGCAAAACATGTACCTGCGTGATCTCTATCAATGCCAATACTGTGGTGATACATTTCCCTCACATGAACTTACAATTGACCATGTAATACCACGATGCGAGGGTGGTAGACTAAATTGGGCTAATGCTGTGACTAGTTGCCGAGACTGTAACAGTAAGAAAGGTAGGAAAAAAATCAAACCCTTACGTACTCCATACCAACCCGACTACTACAACTTAGTGAGTCGTTGGAGGGAGTTTAATCGTAACAGGCGCGATATGAAGCACTCCAGTTGGGCAGCTTACTTGCAGATTGGGGAATTTGCGCCGGATTAGATGGGCTGTTCGCCCGTCAAAAACTTTTTTGAGAACCAAAGTTTGAACCAAGCCGGCGTTCCAGGCTTGATGTCATGTTTTTTCATTAATTGAGCTTTTTCATTGCCGGTAATACTGATATTGCTGCCAGTTACAGCGGCCCAATTTGGCCGATTACCAATACCAGCTAGTGTGCGTAGTTCTTGGAGCTCGTCCATCACCACTTACGACAGCTCCAATATCGAGCGCCAGTTCTTGGTCCGGGATTGGTATCGCAGTGATGTCGTGCTCTAAAACTTTTGCGACGTGCTGGGATATATTTTTTGATCTTCATATCGGGATCGCCAAAATTGACTTTTTTGACATTGCCGGTTTTGGGATCCTTAACGTAGACCTTAAATTTTCTAACATCCCCCCTCATGGGTTTGCCTAGTGGAACTTTGCGCCCATGATACTCAGCTTCTTCCAGTGATTCCTCAATAACACCATAAGCAGTAAAGAACGAGTTACCTTAATAGGTTTCCTCGTCCTCTGTAATTAAATTGCCAAAAACTTCTTGTAGTAACATATTAACGTGTTAGTGGATTGTCCCCACGAGCAGCAGCCGCAGGATGTTGATCTTTAGGTGCATTTAGATCATCACCTGTGTCCAACAATCTGTGTAGAGAAAATGTAGCGGGCTCAGGCTTGGTGTTAGCACGGAATTCCTCTTGAGCACTTTCGTCCATTTCTGCTTGATGATGTCCACCAGCTAGTCCACTTAGTGACAGCAACTGTGCTAGTTCGTCAGCCATGTCACCTTCAGCTGTTACTGTTAAGGTGCGGTTACCTTCGCTGCTGGTATTAGCACTAACGCTCATATGGCTACGTTGTTCAGGCTCGGATTGTGCTTGCTGATATGCCATGTCATAGCACTCAGCTAGCTCGTCAACTGCGCTGCGGCTTTCCTTAACTGGATATTCTTTGTCACCCAATTTAAAACTGTCTTTGCCATCGGCTTTGGCCTGTTGTGCTTTGAAGTGCATGACTCCAGCGCCTTCGTCCATTTCCTCATCACCAGTCCATTGTTTTCTACTAGGAGCATGGCCGTATTTTTTAGTATGATATTGATCGTAGGCTTTTTCTGCAGTGTCGGCACCGCCAACGTAAAGTGATTTTACTGCACGCCTAATTTCTTTGTCGCCGCCGCCTGCTGCTGCTTTATTCATATGATCAGTGTAGGCTTTTTCAACTCGGTTAGTTCCTTGTATCTTTTTAACACCACGTTTGATCATTGATCCAAGGCCCTCTGCTAATTCGTCATCATCTACATGATGAACATCACCATTGGCATGTTGACTGGCCATATACTCTTTGGCCGAGACCAGCATGGCTTTGGCATTGGAAACTTTTTCCTCAACCCACTCAGGCAAGTCTTCACCATCTTGTAGGATGCTGTCTAATTCCTTAGCAGCACGTTCAATGGTTTCTAAGTTATTTTCAACCATACCAACTTCGTCGCTGTACTCGGCTTCGTCCGACGCATCCTCGCGCATGTCATCCCAGGCTGCTTGGTGATCGTATTCTCTTTGCGCTGCTTGTTCAGCATGATGTGCTTCAGCTTCATCACTGTACTTGGCATCATGCCTTGCTTGTTCCGCTTTTTCAGCATCATAGTAGTCAACATCACTATCGTAGCGGTGTGGGTTAACTTCACTGATCATGTCGCCTTTACTTAGTGGCTTGCCAGCTTTGATGTCGTTGATCATCTTTTCTAGCTGTCCACGCTTGACTGAGTTGGGCTCACTGGACGCTTGCCGCTCTAGTTTTTCAACTTCTTTAGCACGGATCTCAGCATTTTCACCACTGATGTGTGCGCCTAGTCCAGCAGCGGCAAGTGCGCCAACGCCAGCAATCTTTTTCATCTGCGCTAGATCTTCTTCGACTTTACTTTCTTCCATATATGTGCCGCACTCTTCTAGACCATGTACTGGACACTTTTTACCTTCCTTAGTATGGTTACATTTGGCACCTTCCATTAGGCCAGACTGCAGGTCATCCACTACTTCTTCAAGTTCCTTTGCAGCCTTGTTTAATATCACAGCAGGTTCATTGGCAATAATGGCATCGATATCACCGTTGTGCTTGTTCCATAATTTGGCCCAAAACGGAGCAGCACCATCCAAGTACTCAAGTCCTTCATCGCCATACTCATAAATTTTGCCAAAAAACTTGCCAATAAGTGCACCTAGTCTTTGACTTTGCTTATCAGAGCCTTCCATTAGCCCAGACTGAAGGTCATCCACTACTTCTTCAAGTTCTTGTGCGACCTTTTTTAATACCACAGCAGGTTCATTGGCAATAATAGCATCAATGTCATAGTTGTGTTTTGTCCACAATGTGGCCCACAACGGAGCAGCGCCATCCAAGTGCTCAAATCCGTCGTTGCCATATTCGGCTATTTCACCAAAAAACTTATTAATAAAGCCGCCTAACTGTTGACTTTGCTTATCAGAGCCTTCCATTAGTCCAGACTGAAGGTCGTCTAGCACTGATTTGAGTTCCTTTGCAGCCTTGTTTAATACCACAGCAGGTTCATTGGCAATAATAGCATCAATATCGCCGTTGTGCTTTGCCCACAATTTGGCCCACAACGGAGCGGCGCCATCCAAGTGCTCAAGTCCGTCGTCGCCATAACCATATATTGCGTCAAAAAATTTGCCAATAAAACCGCCCCACATTTGACTTTCTTTATCAGCACCCTCTCCAAGTCTATCTGCATATAGACTGTAATCATCATCAGCAAATGGGTTCCAGCGTTGATCAAGAGCTTCGTCAATCCACTCAGACATGTCTTGACTACATACGTTTACTTTATAGTCTCGAGCGCCATCAACATCTCCAGCTTTTAACATGCTGATTATTTTGAGTACCTCTCTTTGTTGTTTTCTACTGAGAAACTCTTTTTCCTCTTCCAAATCCCACTCTAGGGTCTTTACTGCTTCTTCAGCTGACGTCCCTGGCTTAGATAGTTGGTAACTTTCCGCCACACCTTGCCTTAGTAGATGTTTGCTAATAATTTGTTTTGCTTTATTGGGCAACTCACTAAATTGCACTTGCTTCATATAGTTTGAAACATATCGTTGTATTCCTGGACTATCACCTTTAAGGTCATCCCAATATGCTTGCATTTTTATAGGGCCGTTGGATCCCGAAGTAAATGCAAGAACGCCAGAGTTTGGTGTCCAGGCATAATAACCATGATGGTTTCCATACACTGTTACAATTTGTTCGGCACCTTCCGCTACACCTTGCGAAGACTTTGGAAGATTTTCCAAATTGGTGTCTACCCAATCTTCCCTATTACGACCAGTTTTAGCGTCTGTATAAACTACTATATAATCACCGGTCAGTGTCCCACCAAATCGGTCGATCAAATCCATTACTTTAGTAAACGATGCTAGGGCAACACCAGGGGAACTAAATGATGGAGAATAAACTCTGTATTGCTCATCTGACATATCAGAAGCTCTTCCTACCCGGTAGCTATTTGGTTTACGTATTTCCCCTCCACCCCAGCCGACGGTTGGCATAATTGCACTTCTAAATCTGCCAGCCGCGCTGTTTTTACGAATGCGATCAGGTTCAGCAGGAAAGAATACATCAATCTCAAAGTATTTGGTGCCCGGAACATCAAATAGTTCTCTTGCTGCTTCGCGAGTTTTAACCTGAGTGCCATCTGGTTGATTAAAATAGCTATGTTTGCGGTCATATGTGGGTGCACCTTCCATCACACCTTGCAGTTCTTTCTGCGCTTTCTGTAGTAAAGCTAGTTCATGGTCATAGCGATCATAGTCAGACCCAGCAAAATTTGTTGCCATTTGACTCAACTGTTGTGGTGTAGCATTTTTAATGCGGGCCTGCATTTCAGGACTATATTTACTTGCACTTTCTGTCACAGCCTGTGATTCTTTCATAGCACGTTTGGTAGCGGTAGCGTACATGACCGCTTCGCCGCGTCCGGGATAACGCTTTTCAAAGCTGTCTTTGGACTTTTTCATGCCCGTAACAATGTGCTCACGCTTGCCCTTTTGAGCAGGGGTCATGGACTTTTCCATCAACTTGGCTTCAGCAATATATTGGCTAACAGTTTGACGGCCTTCTGTGACCTTCTTTGTACTGCCAGGTGGACGACCGCGCTTCTTACCACTAGCTGTAACTGCAGGCTTTTTCTCTGCTTTTTCAGCAGCATCGCCTTTCTCACGGATGCTGCTGACTGTCCAACCTTGACTCTTGTGGTCCCGAGCAACACGTGAACGGACTTCGCTTTCGCTTTCACCTTCGTCAGCCATTACAGTAACACCCTTGTTACCACCTTTGGCATTGGCGAGTTTGACAAAGTACTGCTTGCGAGTTGTAGCATCAGCCTTGTTCTTCTTAGCGTCAGCTTTAACACCAGACTTGGCAAAAGCTGCTTCGTTTAGGTTTTGTTTCTTTACTGCTGTGCCAACAGCATCAAGTTGCTCGAGAATTTTTTTAAAGTCCATTTTATTATTTTCCTTTGCGTGGTGCGTATGGATTGGGAATCTTGTTTTGATGGCTGCCCACAGCACTCATTTTACCTACGGGCTCATCGTTCAGTGTTTTTGCTCGAGCGGTCTTGTCGCCTGCAAATTCGTACTCTCTACTCTTGTGGTCCTTCATAGCAGCATCAACAGCCTTTTGACCAACAACATCTTGATGATCACTTGCTTCATAATCGGTACCAAGAACAGCTTCACCACTGGGTTCAGTAACTTGTTGATTTTCAAAATCTAGATCTTGTGCGGCTGTTCTAACAATGATATTGCTTTCGTGTATATTGCATTTATTGGCAATTAGCGAACGAATCTGTTCAGGTGTACTGGGATATTTTGTAACCACAGTGATTAACTGAATCTGTGTAGCCGCAGCATTGGGAAAATCTGCACTCTTTTGATAAGGCAAACTTTTGGGCTTGCTGATTTCCACAGGATCAAAACTGGCAACAGCCTGCTCGATGTGATCCATGTCTAGATCATCGCTGTCGCAGGCCATCTTGATTTTGAATTCGTATGTTTTTTGACTTTCTACTATAAACTGTTTAAGTGATTTCATAGGTAAGGGGAACCTTGTATAAGATTATTTATCCGTTTTGGCATTTTTGTTTTCTTGTGCCAACAACTTGAGTATTTCATTACGGTCTAGCACAGTGCCAACACCGGGTATAGCATCTGCGGTTTGTGCTTTTTGTTGTTCTCGACGTTCAACTTGATCTAGTCTAGCTTTCTTTAATTGCAGATCAATCATGCGTAGTTTTTTATCCAACTTGGCTGTTTTAGCAGTGATGGCATGTCCAATCATTGTAGACGCGGTTTGAAATATAGGACCACTGAATCTTGG
>Ga0114973_10002993_pt1 | contig 12084 bp, 15 predicted proteins | sample M_140807_MF_Meta_FD_87025 | JGI IMG/M metagenome (GOLD analysis project Ga0114973, IMG submission 87025) | Freshwater microbial communities from Lake Montjoie, Canada to study carbon cycling - M_140807_MF_MetaG | ecosystem: Environmental > Aquatic > Freshwater > Lake | place: Lake Montjoie... | reverse complement strand
CATCCTACTGTCACCGCATCTTTTATTAGAGTCGCTAGAAATCTTCCTGTAGTTCCAGATGAAGTTTGGACTGTAGGTTCCAGTGGAACTCTCAATAGATCATTGCAATTAGCATGGCCTGATGCTAAGATACATGTTGTCTCTGTTGGGCATTCTATGAACGGTAGAGAAGTTGGTCGTGCAATCTATCATAAGTCTCCTTATAAATTCGATAAGCCCGTAAAAGAGAATGAAGCTCCTCCCTTTCCTTCTGCGCCAACTTATGATGCAAAAGGATGGAAACCTATGATTGATTACTATAATCACAATGAGAAACCAAAAACAGTTTTGTATTGGAATGTGGGTGCGTGAATGAAGTGGTTCTATGAAAAAAATCAGTATCTCCTTGAACATAAAGTAAACAAGAAGTTTGAGGATGTGTTATGGATGACAAAACCTGAATTCAGAGAATGGATTATCGAACTGAGAAAAACTGTAGTTTATGCATGGGATGAATTAGGCATTCCTCCTCGCGTTGGATATAACGAAGAAGAAATTCTTGAGCAGTTTAATAAGATGACCTCTTTTCCTGTTCATGAATTTTTGGTTCGTGATGAGCTAACAAACGAAATGGATATTGTTCGAAACACAAGCGTCATAGGTAATGCTGTGAATCAATGGTTTCCATCAATGATGAAAACTAGAATTAACTACACAAAAGATGTGAATAAAGGAAAGTCTATCTATGACTTTTTTGCTAAGGATGAGTTGCTAGAAACTTTTCTTACCTATGCTTCGCGACATTTTAAGCGCGATTCTTTTTATCATTATTCCTCTCCGGCTAGAGTTCTAGATTCATCTTGTTATGGAGAATTGCCTGTAGCTCCTAATGCTGCTGATTGGATTGAACAATTTGAATCACATTATCGTAAGCAAGAAATCTATGATTACTGGCTAGAATCTTCTGATGAATCAAAAGAATACACTGGATATAATGAGAAACTTAAGGGGCAGAAGTATCTTTACATTCATAATTCAGAGGTAGATGCTCTTCCTATTCCGAATAAATGCAAAACGAATCTGAATAGAGAGAAGAGCGAATCGTGCAGAATTCGTGTGTTCGAGTTGGGGCAAAAATTATTTCCTGTTGGATTGAAAGCGTTTCGAGTTTCTTTTTGTCAGTACGCAGTTAATTTTCCACCATTGACTGCGAAATATCTCTACGAGAGGTTTACAAAAGAAATTGAAAATCAAGACCAGATTGTGATCTATGATCCATCTTCTGGTTGGGGTGGGCGTCTTCTTGGTGCGTTATCTGTAACTGATAAGAGAACCGTTCATTATATTGGAACTGATCCAAACACAGATCATAATACTACAAAGGGTAGAACCAAGTATCATGAGTTTGCTGACTTTTTCAATACTAGAACTTCTCGCGCAGTTGGCACTCTCTTTCCAAAAACTCATTCATATCAAATCTTTCAACATGGTTCGGAAGAAATTCATAAGGACCCTGACTTTCAAAAGTATAAAGGAAAGATTGATTTGATTTTCACTTCTCCTCCATACTTTGCTAAAGAAGCCTATTCTGAAGATGAAGAGCAATCATATAAGAAATTTTCTCAGTATGATTCTTGGAGAGAAGGTTTTCTCAGAAAAACACTAGAGACTTGTGTTGACTATTTAGCCTCAAACCGTTATCTTCTATGGAACATCGCCGATGCAGTTTTTGATGGCGATATGCTTCCACTTGAGCAAGACAGTATAGATATTCTTTTGTCATTGGGCATGAAATATGAGGGTAAACTAAAAATGAGTTTGGCTCAAATGCCAGGAGGCAATCGTATTGACACTGAAACTGGATTACCAAAAGCTAAAAACTTCTGTAAAGTAAATGGCATTTGGTTAAAGTATGAACCAGTTTTCATTTTTCGAAAATAAATTTAAGGAAATTATATTATGATTGGCGAGAATAGTGATATTCTTTGGTGTGAGAAGTATCGCCCGAAAACCATTGAAGAATGTATTCTTCCCGAAAGGTTGAAGAAACCTTTTTTAGAGTATGTATCATCTAAACAAATTCCAAATCTTTTGCTATCCGGAAATGCAGGCGTTGGTAAAACGACTGTAGCAAAAGCTCTATGTCATGAAATTGGTTCAGACAACATCATGATTAACGGTTCAGATGAATCGGGTATCGATGTTTTTAGAAACAAAATTAAGCAATATGCATCATCGCTAAGTCTTCTTGGTGGGCGAAAAGTCATCATCATTGACGAAGCAGATTATCTCAATCCAAACTCCACTCAGCCTGCTCTACGCAGTGCTATTGAAGAGTTCTCTAAGAACTGCTCTTTCATCTTTACATGTAATTTCAAAAAGCGAATCATTGAGCCTCTTCATTCGAGATGTGCAGTCATTGATTTCTCTTTGAAGAATGGTGAGAAAGCTAAAATGGCTTCTCTCTTCTATAAGAGAATCCAAATGATTCTTGAGAGTGAAAATGTTGAATATGATTCTGCTGTTCTTGCTGAAATCATCAAAAAGCATTTTCCAGATTTTCGTCGAGTCATCAATGAACTTCAGCGATATTCTCAGTTTGGTAAAATCGATTCGGGTATTCTAGCTCAAGTGAAGAGTGCATCGCTCACTGATTTGAATGAGCTTTTGAAAAATAAAGATTTCTCTTCAGCTAGAAAATGGGTTGCTGCATGTGATGTGGACCCTACCGTAGTCTTTCGAGAAATCTATGACAATCTTTATGAGACTCTAGATAAAAATTCGATTCCAAAAGCTGTGTTGATTCTTGCTGATTATAGCTATAAACATGCATTCGTTGCAGATCATCAAATCAATCTTATGGCTTGTATCACTGAATTGATGTTAGAGTGTGAGTTCATTTAATGTCAAATCCTTTTGATTTCGTCAATTCGATTTTACAAGAAAAGCAACCTATCGAAGATAAAAGCGAATACGTTTCTTTTCTGACTAATCGTTCTCTATCATATCACTATGATACAATTCTTCATGCAAATGAAATGAACATGAGAGGTAACATTGATAAAGAAATGCAATATGACTATCTCTTTCATTCAGTAAGGAAATACAAACGTCAATTTAAAAAATGGCATAAAGAAGAATCGAATACTGACATTGATTTGATCAAAGAATTTTTTGCAGTCTCTACGATGAAGGCAAAAGAAATTTACCCGATATTAACAGAGTCTAACCTTTTGTATATTAAAGAAAAATTGCAAAAGGGAGGAAATGCTAAATAAAGCATAGAATAGGGCATTTCGCTCTCTGATAATAAGAAGAAAGGTGAATTGATGTGGATAATAAAGACTTATTTAAAGGTAATGGAGTTTTAGTTTCTCTACAAAGCCCAGACGATTTTTTAAAAGTAAAAGAAACGCTCACCAGAATTGGTGTAGCTTCCAAGAAAGATAAAAAACTCTATCAATCATGTCATATCTTGCATAAGCAAGGGCAATATGCTATTGTTCACTTCAAGGAACTTTTTTTGCTTGATGGCAAATCATCAGATCTATCAGAAAAAGATGTGGCTAGAAGAAACTCTATCACAAAACTTTTATCTGAATGGGAATTGATTAAAATTGATGAAGACAATTTTGACGAACTTGAATTCGCACCGATTCAAGAAATTAAAATTCTTTCCTTCAAGGAAAAAAGCGAATGGGAGTTAGTTCCTAAGTACAATATAGGAAAGAAAATATAGTGAGTGTTAATTATGAGACCTTTGAAAAAGAAGAAAATAACTAAAGAACAAGTTACAAAGCTAAAAAACAAATACACTCAAGATGTAGTCTATACGTCAAATCTTTATCCATTCAAAAATATTGATGGAAAAGATTTTATACCCATCTTCAATGATCCATTGAATAGGCGTATTACATACTCTAATCCTGAAGCGTATGAAAAGATAAAGGAAAATTAATGGATATTTTTGACGTAAAATTGCCTCCTTTGCTCAAATTTAAAAAGAAGCATGAAAATGCTGTCCTTCCTAGTTATGCGACTGATGGTGCTGTCTGCTTTGATTTTTATGCATGTCTTCATCCATTCAAGTCAATCTATCTTGTCGATGAAGGAAATGAAGTCGTTGAATTGAAATTGCAATACGACTATATGATTTTGGAACCAAATGAGCGATATTTGATTCCTACAGGAATTTGTGCTGATATTCCTGAAGGATATTGTATCAAAATTTACTCACGTTCTGGGCTTTCTTTCAAAGCTGGTATCATGCTAACAAATGGTGTTGGCGTTGTCGATTCGGATTTCGTCGATGAAATTATGATCTCTGTCACAAACTTTGGTCCTGATGCCGTCGAAATAACCTCTGGAGAACGAGTTGCTCAAGGCGAATTTGCTCCTTTTATCAGACCTCAAATTGAGGAAATATTTCATGATTTAGATAAAAAAGGCAATCGTCAGGGTGGTTTTGGTTCAACTGGAGAATAAATAAAGATGTATCATGCCTTCGGGATGATACTTTATTAACTCAACCTTGCTTAATTAAGGAGGTCTTTATGACACTTACAACAAGAAATCTTTCTTTTTTTCATCACCCATCAAATGTAGGATTTGATCGTTGGATTGATCTTCCACAACTTCTTTCCGAAGAGAGAATCAAGACTACATTCCCACCACACAATTTAATAAAGGTCGGAGAATTTGAGTATATTATCGAGCTTGCTGTTGCTGGATACAAGCAAAGCGATCTTGATATTACTCAAGAGAAATCTCAGCTTGTTATTAAGGGTGATATTAAAGAAAAGGAACAGACAACTGAATATATCCATAAAGGATTAGCTGGAAGAAATTTCACTAAAGCATTCACGTTGGCTGATACTATCATTGTGCAAAATGCTTCTCTCGAAGACGGAATTTTAAAAATCTTTTTGAAGAATCAAATTCCAGAAAGAGATAAGCCTCGTAAAATTGAAATTGCAACATCTGCGCCGGATGTTCAACTTTTAGTTGAATAATATGATATGATGGGAATGCGGAGATATTTCTCCGCATTCTTTAGAGGAATTTGTAATGGAAAAACAGCAAAGATATGATTCGCTTTATCTAGATCTTGCTTTGCGAGTGGCTCAAATGAGCCAAGCTAAAAGACTTCAAGTTGGATGCGTTCTCATTAAAAATGATTCTATCATCAGTTTTGGTTGGAATGGTATGCCAACTGGTTGGGATAATAATTGCGAAACATGGAACGACTCTTTAGAGCTTGTAACAAAGCCGGAAGCTCTTCATGCTGAATCAAATTGTTTAATGAAGGTCGCAAAATCGACAGAATCTTCTGTAAATTCTACGTTGTATCTCACTCATTCTCCTTGCATTCATTGTGCAAAAATGGTTTATCAAGCAGGCATAATTCGTCTAGTATATTTGAATAAATATAGATCTGACGACGGTCTAAATTTTCTTCAACAATGTTCAATACAAGTAGAGAAATTCAACTATGATAACCATATTACAACTAGAAAATTTGATTAAGGCTATATACCCATCATCTAAACCAGAAAATTATTCAAATGAATTATTGATGACACTCAAAACATTTGATATTAATACCACTCTAAGAATTGCAGGATTTATATCTCAAGTCCTACATGAATCTGGTGGCTTAAAACTAACAGAAGAAAACTTGAATTATTCAGCTAAAGGTCTTTTGACTGTGTTTAAGAAATACTTTCCAACAGAAGAATTAGCTAATCAATATGCAAGACAACCCGAAAAGATTGCTAATCGAGTCTATGCAAATCGCATGGGTAATGGTTCAGAGCAATCTGGTGACGGCTTTAAATTTAAAGGCAGAGGGCTTATTCAGCTAACAGGAAAAGATAATTATAAGAAATGTGGAACAGATATTGGAGTAGATTTAATTGCTAATCCTTCACATTTAACAACTCCTATGGGAGCTTGTATTTCCGCAGGATGGTTTTGGAATGAGAGAAATCTCAATCTCGATTCTGATCGAAACGATATTCTTACCATAACAAAAAAGATTAATGGTGGAATAAATGGTCTAGAAGAGCGAACAAAATTTTACGAAAAAGCTAAGGAAGAATTGAAAAAATACGCTTGAGTTTTTTCTCTGATTGATGTATTCTAGATACATAAACAAATCCAACATGTGTGTTCGCGTTTCGTCTTATAGGCATGTTGGTGCCTTCGATACTTTTTACGAAGTAAAAGAAGAAAAGCGTAATATAATGAGCGGGCAAGACGATAGGTTGCCACCGGAGTTCGTAACCGGTCCGAATTCTTAAACAAAAGGAAATGATGATGTTGAATGAAGCTGTTGTCCAACAAGTGAAAGCTAAGTATTCCGAGAAGTATAACATCTATGATGTTCAAGTCTTTCATCGTGAATATGATGATTCATATGAAATCTTGGGTAAGATTGATGATCCAACTGTCAACATGAATGATTTTGTTGGTAGGGAAGTTCTCTTTCCTAAGAAGTGGGTCACTCTTGAAGTTGTTTCAAATTAGGAGGTATTATGCAAGTCCGTGTAGTTGTTTTGAAGAGTGGAATTTCCATTCTAGGCGAGTTGCTTGGTGATGTTAATTTTGATACATTTTATATTCGAAATCCAGTAGAAGTTTCGATGGGCTCAATCAAAGATGAAGGTGCGAATATTTCTTTCTTTCCTTTTCTGAACTATACTGTAGAAGCTAATGAATCTGGATTGCCGATCAATAAAAACGACGTTCTTTTCTGTTTGAATCCAATCAAAGAATTGAATGACCATTACACATCCCTCTTCGATAAAGATTCGGATGAATCTCAAATAGAAATGATTGAACCATGGTTACAGACTCGCTAATAAAATGAGAATTCGACATAGTGAATGATTTTTATACTAATGTAGCGTGTGTTGGTAATAACATATTTTTCATCGGGGTTAAGAACGGCAAAAAGATACGAACTAAAATTCCTTATCAACCAAGTCTGTTTGTTCAATCGAATAAGCAGACTCAATTCTTTAATCTCGAAAATCAATTCCTCGAAAGAATGGATTTTGACTCCATTCGCGAGGCAAAAGATTTTGTAGAACGATATCGTGAAGTAGAAAATTTCAAAATCTATGGAAACAATCGTTTCGAATACGATTACATTTCGTCTACCTTCAAAGATCAAATTGAATGGGATTTGAGTAAAATTCAAATTCTTAATATCGATATTGAGGTAGGTTCTGAAAATGGATTTCCTCATCCAGAAACTGCATCTGAACCAATCACTGCTATTGCATGTAAATTCTCTTCGTCCGATGATTACTATATTCTTGGTTGCGGTAGCTATAAAAAGCATAAAGAGAATGTAATCTATTACAAATGCGAAGATGAATTTCAACTCATCGAAAAGTTTATTCAATTGTGGGGCGAAAAGGCTCCTGATATCGTTACTGGTTGGAATGTAAGAGACTTCGATATTACTTACATCGTCAATCGAATCAAACGTCTGTTTGGTGATGATAAAGCCAAATTACTTTCTCCTTGGAAAATGGTTTCTGAGCGAGAAACTACTAACATGAATCGAAAGATAAAATACTATGAACTCCTTGGCGTTTCTATTCTCGATTATATTGATCTCTATAAAAGATTTGGTTCTAGCGGCACGCAAGAATCTTATCGACTTGATCACATCGCTAACATCGAACTCGGCGAGCGAAAATTATCTTATGATGAGTTTGATAATCTTCATCAACTCTATCGATTAGATTATCAAAAGTTTATCGAATATAATTATAAAGACGTTGAATTGGTTGAACGACTCGATAATAAGTTGAGGTTGGTCGAACTTGCTTTGACTCTTGCTTATGATTCTAAGACGAATTATTCAGATGTTTCGATGCAAGTGAGAATGTGGACTGAAATCATTCAGAATCATCTAAAGACTAAAAATGTTTATCTTCAAATCAGAAAGCGTGATGTAACATCAAATTCTTTTGAAGGCGCATTTGTTAAAGATCCATTGGTCGGTATGCATAAATGGGTTGCATCTTTTGACTTGACGAGTCTTTATCCTAGCTTGATTATGCAATATAACATCTCTCCAGATACCATTATTGATGTTGCGAATGCTGATATTGAATTGCGTCAATTTCTTTCTAAAGTGAATGTCGATTCTTTATTGAATCGAGAAATCGATACTTCGGAAGTAAAGAAAAGAAACTATTCTCTGACTCCAAACGGTCAGGTATTTGATAACTCAAGAAAAGGTTTTCTTGCAGAAATCATGGAGACAATGTTTGTAGATAGACAGCGATATAAAAAAGAAATGTTGAAAGCTGAATCTGAATATGAACAACTCAAGAAAGATTCTAGTGTTGATAAATCAAAAATCAATGAATTAAGAAACAAGATTTCGAAGTTCAAGAATCTTCAGTTGGTCAAAAAGGTCTGTCTCAATTCTGGATATGGAGCGATTGGTTCTCCTTATTTCTTTTTGTTTGATGTGAGACAAGCTCATGGCATTACTTCAGCGGGTCAATTGTCTATTCGTTGGATTGAACGAAAAATCAATGAGTACATGAATAAACTTTTGAAGACTGAAAATAAAGACTTTGTAATTGCATCCGATACAGATAGTATTTACTTGAATATGTCAGATCTAGTCGATCAAGTTTTCAAAACTCAGGACGATGTTCAGAAGATTATTCGATTCATGGATAAGGTTTGTGAAGAAAAATTGCAGCCTTTCATCAATTCATCATATGAAGAATTGGGTGAATACGTTAACTCATATAGTCAACGAATGGTGATGAAACGTGAAGCCCTAGCTGATAAAGGTATTTGGACAGCAAAGAAACGATATATCCTAAATGTTTATAACAACGAAGGCATTCAGTATCAGAAGCCTAAGTTGAAAATCATGGGTATTGAAGCTATCAAGAGTTCTACTCCAGCTGCATGTAGAGCTAAAATTATTGACGGGCTTAATTTGATTTTGGCTTCAACGGAAGAAGAGTTGCAAAAATTCATCGCTGAGTTCCGAGCAGAGTTCAAGAAACTTCCTGCTGAAGATATTGCTTTTCCTAGAGGGGTCAATGGGCTTGCAACATATTCCGATAATACTTCTCTTTTTAAGAAAGGTACCCCAATTCATGTGAAAGGATCATTGATTTTCAATTACTTTCTTGATAAAATGTCTCTTGACAAAAAGTATCAGAAAATTCAAGAAGGCGAAAAAATCAAGTTCATCTATCTAAAAGAACCTAATCCTTTTAAGTCACCTGTGATTTCTTTTTCATCTTCTGTTCCAAAAGAGTTTGATTTGGATAAGATGATTGACTATGAAACACAGTTTGATAAATCATTTGTAGAGCCACTGAAATCAATTCTCGATAAGATCAATTGGCAAGTAGAAAAAACAACCAGTCTAATGGACTTTTTTAAGTGAGGAAATATGTCATTACTCGATAAGCTGAAGAAAAATAGTACGATTAAAGAGACTGCGATTCTATCGAAGTCTAAGTTCTTTACTGCAAAGGATTTGATTCCTACTCATGTTCCCATGATTGATGTTGCGCTATCTGGAAGATTAGATGGCGGGCTTGTTCCTGGGTTGACTGTTCTCGCAGGACCATCAAAGCATTTTAAGACTGCATTTGCGCTCTTATTTGCCGCTTCATACCTCAAGAAGTATGAAGATGCCGTAGTCATGTTTTATGACTCTGAATTTGGTTCTCCTCAAGGTTATTTTGATAAGTTTGGTATTGACACCGAACGAGTGCTTCATACACCAATTACTGATATTGAACAATTGAAGCATGATATTATGTCACAATTGCAAAACATTGAACCTGGTGAACGTGTAATTATCGTAATTGATTCTGTTGGTAATCTAGCTTCTAAGAAAGAAGTTGATGATGCGATTGAGGGTAAATCTGTTGCTGATATGACTCGCGCTAAACAGATGAAGAGTCTGTTTCGTATGGTGACTCCACATTTAACAATCAAGGATATTCCTATGGTTGTTGTGAATCATACTTATAAAACCATCGAAATGTATAGTAAAGATGTGGTGTCTGGTGGAACAGGAATTGTATATTCCGCAGACACGATTTGGATTCTTGGTCGTCAACAAGAGAAGGATGGTACAGATCTTGTTGGTTATAACTTTATCATTAATGTAGAGAAGTCTCGATTTGTAAAAGAAAAATCTAAGATTCCAATCACAGTTTCTTTTGAAGGAGGTATCGAAAAGTATTCTGGGCTACTTGATGTTGCTATCGAAGGTGGCTTTGTACAAAAGCCTGCTAATGGATGGTATGCAAAAGTTGACATGGTAACAGGTGAGCTTGGAAACAAAGTTCGTATCAAAGATACTTTGAACAAAGAATTCTGGGACGATATTCTTTCGAATCAGAAATTTAAGGACTACATCAAAAAGACTTATGAGGTTTCATATGGCTCCATTCTTGAGTTGGATGAGAAAGAAGCCTAAACAAGGCGTCGATTTTACCTTTGTAGAATCTCAACCCTTCACATCAATTAAGATTCTGAAGGGTAAGTACAAAGGAATTATTTATCAGTATGGTAAAATTACGGTGAGTGAAATCGAAATAAAGGGAGAAGCTCTCGTTAAATTCGATTTGGATATCATCGATACTGGTAAATATACTAGAGAACAGTTAGACAAAAGTGAAAAATTTGTTAAACTTGTAGGTGAAATTCTGACTGAAATTTTTATTACATCGGCTGAAAAGGAACCTTATGAATCGCATAGAAATGACGATTTTGAAGAACTTGATTTACAATGATTCTTATGTGAAAGTTGTTCTTCCATTTCTAAAGAAAGAATACTTCTCTAATAACATGGAGAAGAATGTCTTTTCTAAAATCAGCGAATTCATTCTCAACTATGAAAATGTTCCTACATATGAATCTCTTGTCATTGAACTCAACAACTCTTCTTCCTTAAGAGAAGAAGAGTTGAAGGGTAGTCTAGAAATTCTGTCTGAAATTCGAAGAGAAAAAGATGAGAAAGTCGATAAAGATTGGCTTATCAATCAAACAGAAAAGTTTTGTCAGGAACGAGCGATTCATAATGCTTTGTTAGAATCGATTCAAATCATTGACGAAAAAACTAAAACGAGTAAGGATAAAGGTTCAATTCCAGAAATTCTTTCAGACGCACTTTCTGTATCTTTTGATAATCATATTGGGCACGACTACACAGAAGACTATGTGAACCGATATGATTTTTATCATATGAAAGAAGAAAAGATTCCTTTTGATTTGGAGTTCTTTAACAAGATTACTAAAGGCGGAGTCTCGACCAAAACATTGAATATCATTCTTGCTGGTACTGGTGCTGGCAAGAGTTTGTTCATGTGTCATCATGCTGCTGCTTGTCTCAATCAAGGAAAGAATGTTCTTTACATCACCCTTGAAATGGCTGAAGAAAAGATTGCTGAACGAATTGATGCAAATCTTTTGAATGTCAACATTGATGATTTGTATAAGTTGTCGAAGAAAGAGTATGAGAGAAAAATTGAAGGTTTGCGAGTTAAGACAAACGGAAAACTTATCATCAAAGAATATCCAACTGCATCCGCATCTGTTCTTCATTTTAAAAGTCTTCTGAATGAATTATATCTGAAGCGTAGATTCAAGCCTGATATCATTTTTGTTGATTATCTGAACATCTGCTGTTCGTCACGATTGAAATTTGGAGCTAATGTTAACACATATTCATATGTCAAAAGTATTGCTGAAGAATTGAGAGGTCTTGCTGTAGAACATAAGGTTCCAATCTTTTCAGCTACGCAAACGACTAGAACTGGATTCACGAATACTGATCCGGGGCTAGAAGATACTTCTGAATCATTTGGTCTTCCAGCAACTGCTGATTTTATGTTTGCGTTAGTTGCTACTGAAGAATTGGATAAATTGAATCAAATTCAAGTGAAGCAGTTGAAGAATAGATATTCCGATCCTAATCGGAACAAACGATTCATGGTTGGAATTGATAGAGCAAAAATGAAATTGTATGATGTAGAAAGTTCAGCACAAGCTGACATAGTTGACTCTGGGCAAGGTGATATGGTAGACTATTCATCT
>Ga0114973_10002988_pt1 | contig 12093 bp, 12 predicted proteins | sample M_140807_MF_Meta_FD_87025 | JGI IMG/M metagenome (GOLD analysis project Ga0114973, IMG submission 87025) | Freshwater microbial communities from Lake Montjoie, Canada to study carbon cycling - M_140807_MF_MetaG | ecosystem: Environmental > Aquatic > Freshwater > Lake | place: Lake Montjoie... | reverse complement strand
TTCGCCAAGACTACCGATGGCTTTGAACGAACTTTTCAGGTTAACCACTTGTCACCTTTTTTGCTAACTCATTTACTTCACGACAAATTGGTTGCCAGCAAAGCAACCGTGATTAACACATCAAGCATGACAAATCTGATGTGGGGCAAATTAGATTTAACCGATTTAAACAATGAGAATAACTATGATGAAAAGCGTGCTTACGGAACTGCCAAACTTTGCAATATTTTATTTACCAAAGAGCTCGATCGACGTTACCGCTCTACTGGAATAAGTACTGTTGCATTCCACCCTGGCGTAGTTTCAACGAACTTTGCTTCCGACCCAGCGAGTGCGTTTCATAAGGTTTATCACTCTGATGGCAAGTCAACCTTGGCGATGATTACACCTGATGCGGGGGCTGATCAATTAATTTGGATTGCCGAAGGCGTAGCCGGAATCGATTGGGAACAAGGGGAGTATTACGACCTTCGCAAACCAGGCGCCACACATGAACAAGCAAATGACCCTGACTTAGCAGTAAAACTTTGGGAGCAGAGCGCAAACCTGCTTAAAATTTAGTTTTAGCTATTGCGCCATGATGGCATCGTGAACATATTGCGCTAAGCCTCGTACTCGACCATCGTAATATTTCTTAAAGCGCTCATCGTTAATGTACATAAGAGCCAGATTACGCTGCATTTCGACGCTGCATTCGTAAAACCATTTAGAAATAGCTACTCGGTGGGCAGTAACTATTGATTGAACTTCGACAGACTTGTAATCAACGCCATTCCCGAAGGCGGTTGCAAACTTTTCAGTCACGGCTTCTTGATCTATTTTGGCTGCCGCAAAATCTGCATGTGTGTATTTAGAGGTGCGATCGGTTGATTCGCGAAATTGCTCAGTATTTCCCCAGCGTTGCTGAACTTCATCGTCATAATCGCTCACAATTACATAGTTTAGAGCAGCGCCTTCTATAAGATTTGCATCTAGGTACATTGAATTTTAGGAGCCTCCCTTGTTTGAAGCAATTTTCCTCGGCATTCTGCAAGGCTTAACTGAGTTCCTACCAATCTCATCGAGTGCTCATATTCGAATTGCTGGGGCGCTATTTGGAACAGCTGAAGATCCAGGAGCTCGTTTTACGGCAATTACTCAAATTGGCACCGAGCTGGCTGTTTTAATTTTCTTTCGTAATGACATCAAACAGATTATTTCAGCTTGGTTTCGCCAAATCACAAAGCGTTCGAATATTTCAGAGAGTGAAAAGTCTGATGCCCGCATGGGTTGGTTAATCATTGTAGGTAGTGTGCCAATTGTTATTTTGGGTTATTTAGGTAAAGACATTATTAGCAACGACTTACGCTCTTTGTGGTTGATAGCAAGCACTTTAATTATCTTTGGTGTAATTCTGGGTGTTGCAGATAAGTACGGTAAGAGTGATCGCGGTTTAGTGAACCTCAATACTCGAGATGGATTGCTATATGGAATAGCTCAATCAATGGCACTTATTCCGGGTGTTTCAAGATCTGGAGCCACTATTGCAATTGGTCGATTCCTGGGTTACAGCCGACAAGCAGCTCTTAGGTACTCCTTTTTATTGGCGCTCCCAGCAGTGTTTGGTAGTGGGCTATACGAGCTAAAAGGTGCCCTTGTTGATGGTGGCGCAACTGGTACTTTCACAATTCCAGAAACTTTAGTTGCAACTGGAATCGCATTCGTAATTGGCTATGCCGTCATTGCTTGGTTATTAAAGTTTGTTTCTACCAAGAGTTTTGCGCCCTTTATTATCTATCGAATAGCACTAGGTTCACTTCTGATAGCCCTTCTTGCTACAGGTGCTATTTCGAATTAATCGCGATTAATTGGCAAAGTAACATCGATTTCTAAACCGCCAAGTTCACTCTTTCTTAAGGTTATTGCACCGTTTGCACCTTCAATAATGCGCTTCATGATGGTCATGCCCAAACCGCTTCCACCTGATTCGCGCGATCTTGATCGATCAAATCTTTGGAAATACTGAATACCGGTTTTATAAACTTCAGCTGGAAGGCCAGAACCGGCATCAGAGATAGTTAAAATTGCTTTATTCCCCTTACTTATTAAATCAATTCGAACTTCTGCATCCTCTGGTGTGTGGCGGCGAAGATTAGAAAAGATATTTGCCAACATTTGCTGCGCATAGTGGCTAGAGATGCTTACTAAGACACCTGGCTCGATTTGGGCATGAAGCGGTCTTGCTGGTTGTAAAGCCATCAGATCATTTTTCATCTGAGTTACTACACGAGAGAAATTAATAATTTCTGGACTAGCAGGTGACTTATCTTCTAATTCTGCGATCAAAAGCAAATCATTTATTAGGGCTTGCATTCTCTCAATTTCATACTCAACTCGACCGAAGTATTCGGAAACCTTTTCGGCTTCAATATTAGGGTTCTTGCTTAAAAGCTCTACATATCCCTTAATCACCGTAAGCGGAGTTCGAAGTTCATGTGAAGCGTCACCTAGAAATTCCCGCATGTTTTCTTGATTTTTCTCTAGCGAATTAACCACGTCATTTAACTCATTATCTATTCGAAAAAGATAGTTAGATATCAATACTCCGATGAGAACCATTGCTAAAGTAAATAAAAATAAATAACGGATGTTCTGAGCTTTCGCGGTCTCGATCTCGGCTAATGAGAGCGAGAGAACAAGCAGTTCATCATTAGGAAGTTGGAGTGATCTAATCCGGGCTAATCCGTCAGCGCGAACCGAGACCCCTTTTTCTAAGGATGAAAATAATTCTCGATTTGTTGGCACAACTGATAAGTCGCTGGAGCTCACATTTAGCGAGGTAATATCTCGAGTTTTCGAAACAAAGGAGACGGTAAATTTTTGATCGCTCTGGTCAGCTAAAAGAAGCGCCAAGGAGAGTGGATCATCTTGGCTATTTATTAATTGAGCGATCGAATTGCCAAGAACGTTATCGACTCTCGCTAATTCGTTATGTTCAGTGATAATGATTGCAAACAGCCCGATAGCGGCTGAAATAAAAATTATTATCGCTGAAACTAGAGCCGTAAGGCGGGTCTGCAATTTCATTAATCAGAAACAATCTGAAATCCGATGCCACGGACCGTTTTGATCCCTTCGAAACCAAAGATGCTCAATTTTTTACGCAAATAAGAGATATAGGTATCGACCACAGTTGAACTACTTTTAAAATCTATCTCCCAAACTTCTGATAGCAAAGTTTCTTTAGTAACCACATTTCCACGATGAATTATTAACTGTTCTAATAGTTTAAATTCAGTCGGGGATAGATCTAGCAATTCGTCATTGAATTTAACTTGGTATTTAGCAAGATCCATCGTGATTGGGCCACAACTGATTACTTTTACTTCTGTGTTGTCGCCAGCACTGCGACGCAGGATCGCTTTTACGCGCAAAACTAACTCTTCGATGCTAAATGGCTTAGTTAAGTAGTCATCTGCCCCAAGACGTAAGCCTTGGTTGATATCGGCTTTATCTGCCCGAGCGCTTAACATCAATACCGGAATTGAGGCGCCTTCATTTCGTAATTTTTCGAGCAAAGCTAAGCCATCTAGCTTTGGCATATTTATATCGAGAATCAGCAGGTCAAATTTCTCCCGCCGAAGCAACGACAACGCCTCAAGGCCATCGTTTGCCTGGGCTGATGAAAACTCAGACATGCTAAGAGCATCGCAAACTAAGTCTCTTACGCCTGCTTCATCGTCAATTACTAAGATCTTTGGTCGTTCAACCATGCTCGCAAGGCTAGTTTGAAAGAGGGCAATTGGGTAGGTCAAAGTGGCGAGTCACCCCTATTCGCAAGCAAAATCGCTAATATTCACAAGGATTTCACAAAGTTTTGACCCATCCTTAGTACTTCCCAGGGACGGGCTTTCGAAAGGTTGAAGATGAAGAAGCGCCTCGCACTAACGACTGTGATTATTGCTGCGCTCTTGGCTTCAACAACTTCAATAAATAGTGCAAATGCTGATGCACAAAGTGATTTTCAATTAGCGATGCAACAATACAAAACTGCGCTTGCAAATTGGGATTCAACTAATAAGGCAAATAATGAGGCATATAAAGCGGCGATGCAAACTTGGAATGAAGCCAAGAAAAATGCAGATACCGCTAGAAAAGCGATCGCCGATAAATTTAAGGTTGATGCCGATGCGATAAAAATGCGGACAGCTGCAGCTGTTTCACTTGCTACCAATGCTAAAGATAAGAAAGCTGCAAGTGCAGCAGGCAAAACTGAAATGGATGCTGCGATTGCTGCACGAACTGCAGCACTCGCCGCAGTTCCGGTAGTTCCGGCTGAGCCAATTAAGCCAATACCGGCTCCTTCGCCAACACCGCCAACTAAACCAGCTCAAGGTGCAAAGCCAAAACCAGCAGATTCGACTACTCCAAAACCGATAAAAACTCCAAAAGCTAACTGAGGTCTCTCGGCAGAATTTGCCGCAAAACCCACAAGATTTTCACAAAGTTTAAATAGTTTCAGACAGGGGGATTTCCCCTATTTTTAGCGCATGAGTAATGAGAGCAAATTTCTATTTAAAACTTGGGCCAAGAATCCAATTTCTCGCCGATCTCTATTTAGTGCTGCTGCAGTAACAGCTATTGCGAGTACTTCATTAGGAAAAGCAATAGGTGTAAGCGCACCTGTCATTACAAAAATTCTAGGTAGACCAACAAATAATTCGATCGCAATCAGCGTCCTATCAAGTGCGGATGTAAGTGGTTATATTGAATATGGAACTACTAAGACTAGATACACATCTAAAACAACATCAGTTGCGATCAAAGCTGGTAATCCGACAGTTATTGAACTAACTGGATTGCGGGCAAGTACCAAGGTTTATTATCGCCTTTCGTATAAAACAGCCGACTCTCAAACAGTAATTAGTGAGAAGCAAAATTCTTTTACTACACAACGCAAATCGGGAACTGAATTTAGCTTCTCGGTTCAAGGCGATACTCACCCTGAACGTGCGGGGAAAATGTTCAATTCAGATCTTTACTACGTAACCATGGCAAATATCGCGGCTCAACAACCTGATTTTCACATAATGCTCGGCGATGATTTCAGTATTGACCCGCTAATTAGTAAAGGCGCGGCAAACCAAGCCAACGTCGAAGGAATTTATCGAACTCACCGAAATTGGTTAAGTGTTGCTGGCTCATCGGTTCCAATCTATTTAGTTAATGGAAATCACGAACAAGCTGCTGCATATTTACTTGATGGCACTAATTCTAATCCAGCAGTCTTAGCTGGAAATGCGCGTAATAAATATTTTGCACTTCCAGACACAAATAGTTTTTACAGTGCTGATACAAACAACATTGAATTTGTTGGTCGACCTCGTGATTATTACTCATGGACATGGGGCGATGCTCTTTTCATAACGCTTGACCCGTATTGGCATTCTAAGAGCGCCGTGGATAATGTTGCTGGCATATTGGTTCCAGAAGACCAGACGGCTGTTGTGGCAACTCCCTCATCAACAGTTGAGGCAAATCCATCACCTAGTGCGACAAAGGTTCCAGGTGGAGGAAACGGTGGTGGAGGAAACGGTGGCGGTGGCGCAAAAGCGTCACCAAAAGCTACTAAAACTCCCGCAGGCGGAGGTGGCGGTGGCGCTGGCGGCGCAGCAACTGGAAATGGAAAAACTACGAATCTTTGGACAGTTGGAATTGGCGATGAACAATACGCCTGGCTAAAGAAAACTTTAGAAACCAGCAAGGCCAAATATAGATTTGTATTTGCACATCACGTTCTAGGCACCGGGCGTGGTGGCGTCGAAGTCTCCACTAATTACGAATGGGGCGGCAAAGACCCTAAAGGAACAAGTACTTTTGCTAAAGAACGACCAAATTGGGAACTTCCAATTCACGACCTGATGGTCAAGAACAAAGTAAATATCTTCTTCCAAGGTCACGATCATATTTTCTGCACTCAAGAGCGTGATGGCTTGATTTATCAATCAATGCCTAATCCAGCTGATGACACCTTCAGTATGTTTAATGAAGCTGCATATACAAGTGGCACCAAAGCCCCAAACTCAGGACACGTTCGAGTTTCGATCGCCACAACCCAAGCAAAGGTTGAGTATTTCCTAGCAGCTAGACCTCAGGATACTGTTCGAAAAAATATGCAAGTAGCACATAGCTACGTTGTAAAACCAAAATAGAGAGCGAGTAATGAAATGAGTAGCGCCGGGCATGATCATGAGATATTTCATCTTTCTGAATTAGATCGACGAAAATTTTTGAAAGTTGCTGGTTTTGCCTCAAGCCTTGGACTTCTTGGAAATCTGGTTTTTAGTACGAGCGCTACTGGAGCAACTGCAGTTAAGTTGGCTGGTTTTTCAGCATTTAGCAATAGCGTAAAAGTTTTTCGGAGCGGAAATTTTTATTTAGTAGAGAGCTCAGGAATACCTGATCATCAAATGATGGTTGGTATCAAGAGTTGGCAACAGCAAGTACCTACGGTGCAGCCGTATTCCGGTTCGAACGCATGGTCTATTCCGATTACTCCAGTGATTAGCTCGACACCAATGTCAGCAAAAACTCACTTTCTCCGCGGTGCAATAGCTATTGCTGTTAATGGTGTCCCAATTTTCAACGCCCTAAACAATCGTGGAGACGATGCCTTATTGGCTGGTGAACTCGATGATTGGGGCGGACATTGCGGACGTGCCGATGATTACCACTACCACACAGCACCTCTTCATCTGCAATCGATTGTGGGCGTTAAATCACCCATCGCTTATGCGCTGGATGGATTTCCAATCTACGGTGAGACTGAAGTTGATGGCAAGAAAGTTATGGGCCTTGATGAATTTAATGGACATTTCGATAGTAAGAAGAAGTATCACTATCACGGAACAAAAACCTATCCATATATAAATGGCGGGTTTAAAGGTGTGGTTCAAGAAATAGACGGTCAGGTATCTCCGCAAGCAGCGACTAAAGGGTTTCGACCTGCAGGTGCTCCATTGAGAGGCGCTGCAATTACCGGATTAGAAAGAACTGGCAGCTATACTTTTGATTTGAAGTATTCCTTGAATGGTGCCGACTTTCATATCAAATATTCAGCAACATTAACTGATGTAAACATGCAATTTATTGACGCAAGCGGAGCCACGAGAACAGAGGTCTACAAGAGAAAATGAGCAGAGCAAAGAAACTAATTCTTAATTGGGCGACTGGCTCACTGTCACGTCGCAATTTAATACGTGGCTCAGTAATTGCCCTTCTATCCTCAACTTCGATTGGTCGAGTGATGGCGGCTAGTAAAATAGTAAGTGCGAGTTTGTTCGGAGCTGCAAGCTCCACTTCTGCGACCATTACGGTTAAATCACTTAGTTCCACTAATTCGATTCAGGCTTATGTTGAATATGGATATCTGAAAACTGGATACGAATTAAAGAGTTCAACGATTCAATTAGCTAAAGGCGCGAGTCAGAATATATTTTTAATCGGGCTTAAACCCGCTTCAACGATTTATTATCGCCTGCGATACGCATCAGGAACCAGTAAGACTTTCTTATCATTACCCCAGTCAACCTTTATGACTACCAAAGAGTTGGCTAATGCTACTTTCGCAATCCAAGCCGATCCGCATATGGATGAAAACTCGAGCGCTGATGTATATAACGGTACTTTGGCACAAATCGTGGCCGCTACTCCTGCCTTTCTAATGGATCTTGGCGACATATTTATGGTCGATAAATTGCCGCAGAAGACAGAAGCAAATATTCGGGCTCGCTTTGAACTAATGAAGGGCTTTTACCAAAAACTTGGAAATATTCCGTTGAAAATTTGCCTTGGAAATCACGATGGAGAACTTGGTTACAGCAACTTCAACACCAAGAACTATCGAAAGGAATATTTCCCAGAACAAACCGGGGACTTGGCTTATTTCGCATTCACCGGTCCAGATCAGCTCCATATAGTTTTAGATCCCTTTACTTATACGATGAAGAATCCAACAGCGCTTGGTTGGGAATGGACTCTTGGAAAAACGCAGTACGACTGGCTTATTGAAACCCTCAAAAATTCTAAAGAGAAGCACAAATTCATTTACATTCATCATTTATTAGTAGGAGATCCAACCTCGCGTGGCGGCGTAGAAATTGCCATGAAGAATGAATGGGGTGGAAAAAATAATGATGGCTCTTACGGCTTTGATACTTATCGCCCAGGTTGGGGTAAACCAATTCATCAAATTTTATTAGATTACAAAGTAGGCTTTGTATTTAAAGGGCACGACCACTTATATGTGAAACAAGAGCTAGACGGAATTGTTTATCAGACAGTTCCACAGCCAAGTCACCCAGGTGACAAAATAAACGTGAATCAATACGGATATACCTCTGGAAAAGGTGTTGGTGGATCCGGATTCCTCAAAGTTGCTACTAGTTCGAACCAAGCAAAGGTTGATTTTGTTTTATTTGATGGAAAAGTTGCGGATTCTTATACGAGGCTAGCGTAGCTTTGAAAAGATCTCTCGCCTTGGCCATAGCAGCCCTGTTACTTCCGTTCTCGACAGTGGCTCACGCAGCAGTTAGCAAAAGCATTTCTTTTCAAGCCGAAATCTGGGCTGATAATTGGTTTGCTCTCTACGTAAATGGTAAAAAAGTTGGCGAGGACTCGGTTCCAATCACGACTGAGAAGTCATTTAATAGCGAAAAGATTAAGTTCACGGCAACCTATCCATTAACGATTGGATTGATGGCTAAGGACTTTGTCGAGAACGCATCAGGTTTGGAATATATCGGTAAAAGTAACCAGCAAATCGGCGATGGTGGCATTGTTCTGCAGATAAGGGATCTGACCACCAACCAAATTGTGGCTTATACGGATTCAACTTGGAAATCTTTAGTAGTTTTTAAGGCACCGCTTAATCCCGAATGTGTTACTTCTAAGGCCCCGTTAACAGACTGTAAGTCGCAGACAATTAAGAATTCAACTACTTGGTACTCGTCAACGTATAAAGATAGTAGTTGGCTTAATGCCAAGGAATTTACCAAAGAAGCTGTTGGCGTTAAAGACGGATACTTTAATATCGACTGGTCGGCAAATGCCAAGTTGATTTGGAGTAATGATCTAAAACTAGATAACACCATTCTTTTTCGAAAAGTAGTTTCGGAGCCAAAAGTATTTCCAAATAGTGCATCAAATGTTGATTTACCTCTGATTTTGACTAGTCCCGATTTCACAAATGGCGGAAAATTACTAGTAGATAACACATGCGACGGAAAAGGAATTTCACCAGGTTTTTCTTGGACAGGTGGATCAAGCAAGATTATGTCGTACGTAATAATTATGGACACAGTTCCAGGACCGCTTAGACCAGGTGAAGTAGATATTGGTAATCACTTTTATCTAACGGTATATAACATTCCAGTATCGATTAAATCATTACCGGCAGGTGCTACGAATATTGGAACTCTAGGACAGAATTTCCAAGGTAAAAAACTTGGCTACACGCCACCTTGTTCTCAAGGGCCAGGTTCAAAGAGTTACACCATAAATTTATATGGTTTATCTGAAAACTTAACGCTGAAAAATACTGAAGCAACAGAGAAGAATTTGCTAGCGGCTATGAATGGAAAAATTATTTCGTCAAGCTCTATAACAGTTCAGTATGAACGATCTTGAGTGTTATCCCTCATTCAATAACGCTTTAATTATCTTCGTTTTCTTGTGATCTAGTAATCACTCTGGAAAGGGTTAACCCTCAGCTTTGATTTAAAATTAGTCGCTGCAAACGCACCGATAATGATGAGCAAGAGCCAAGTAGTTACGACTGAAAAACGATGCTTAATTATCGCCTTCGTCCAGTTGGCCATCACCTATTGAGTCTACTGGCGCACAAGACATAGGTTTATGATTACGGCATGAACCAGATTGCGGTAGAACTATTAACTGCTGATCATTGGGCTGGCGCTAAAGAATTACGGCTAGCTTCTTTGAGAGATAGCGCTCATGCTTTTGGTGGAAATTTAGAAACCGAAAGCGCACAAAGTGAAACTGTGTGGCGAGCTAAATTTGAGAAACTAAATTATCTAGTTGCATCTGTCGATGGCGTTGATTGCGCGATCATGACGGTTGAAAATCTGGTTGGTGATTTCGGGGCGACTGCGTGGGTAGGCGGCTGTTGGACTGATCCAAAGTTTCGCGGCCAAGGCGCATTACGGGCAATGTTCGAATTTGTTGACCTTCATGCAGAAGAAAAGAGCTGGCAACGCCATGGTTTAGGCGTTTGGGAAGATAACTATCCAGCTATCGCAGCATATGAAAAGTTGGGCTTTGAAGCGATGGGGGACCCGCAACTAAGTTCACGAGTGGCAAATAAATTTTATATTCGCATGATTCGCGACGCGGTTACTGTTTAAAAGTTAACCAATAAGCGAAGAATCGCGCTTTTTCGATAAATCATGTTCGCAACCATTTGAGCGATCTTTGGCTGCACATGTTTCGCAGAGTAAAACCAGCTTGTGGCAAGCGATATTTGAGCAGTTAACGAAGATTTTGGTAGGTGCGGAACAAGATTCGCATTCACCAATAGTTTTAGCTTTTGAAGAAAAGTCCATTGCCATGCGATCATCAAATACATAGAGCGACCCGTCCCAAAGTCCATCATCGCCAAATTTGTTTCCGTAACGAACAATTCCACCCTTAATTTGATAAACCTCTTCGAAGCCACGAGTCTTCATGACTGCGGATAAAACTTCGCACCGAATTCCGCCAGTGCAGTAAGTAACGATCGGCTTATCTTTCAGGTGGTCGTATTTACCACTTTCAATTTCGGCAACGAAGTCGCGTGAAGTCTCGACATCAGGCACGATAGCGTTTCTAAATTTACCGATCTTCGCTTCGAAAGCATTGCGCCCATCAAAGAAAACTACGTCATCGCCACGTTCGGCAACTAACTCATCAACTTGTTCAGGGCGTAAATGAATTCCGCCACCGACTACGCCATTTTCATCAACTTTAATTTCATCTGGGTGGCCAAAAGCGACCAGCTCTTTACGAACTTTGACCGATAATTTAGGAAACTCGGTGCCATCGCCGGCTGACCATTTGAAATCAACTTTGCGAAATCCGTCGTACTTTTTAGTTTTCTTAACATAAGTGCGAAGCGCTTCAATTTCGCCACCCAAAGTGCCATTAATTCCATGTTTAGAAATAATGATGCGTCCAGTTAAGCCTAGAGATTCACAAAGGGTGCGCTGCCATAACTTAACTGCGGCAGGGTCAGATATCGGCGTGAAGCCGTAATACAAAATGACCTTGTGTAAATCCATAGCGCGATTGTATCTCGCCTACTTTGACCTTAAGAAATCAGCAGATCTAGCGTCCATGGCTGACCATCGGCGGGCGGAAGCAGCTCGCATTCAAATAACTGTGCCGTTATGCGCTGCACATCTGCCGGGGTTGCGGGGTCACGGTCCTGCAAAAGCAAGTGCCTAGTTAACTCACCCCGATATTTCTTAGACATATGAGTAATCACGGTTCGTTTGCCCGCTACAACTTGAAAAACTCGTACCTCAATCGTGCTTGCTGGATTTATCGGCCAAACACCTTTATATGTTGAAGAACGACAGTCGATAATTAATTCATCTGAATACTTTGCTGCGACTTGGGCAATTGCTTCACGCCATAACTTGTTATCAATTTTCTCTTTATAGCTAAAGATCCGATCTAGCGGTTTAACTAAGCCAAAGAGCGCTGAAACAATTAATATTTTTGAGTTGGCTCGTTTTTGTTCGGCACTCGAAAGTGATTCCCAGCCCAGTCCTTGATAAAGAACTCCGTTATATATTTCAATAGCTGGCAAGGTTTGCGATGAGTCATAACTGGCCGTGGTTTGGTTTCTGGCTTCAGATAACTCAGATGCGAAAACTAATGAACTTAATTCCAATTTCTCAGGTTTAGTGGCTGCTCTTTTCTTCTCACTAGGAGGCAAGAGGATTAGCATTAGGCGATGCTATTAGAGAGGCGAAGATAATGATGGCTGAAGGCGACAAAGTTCGAGCTGAGATTTTCGAGACGGGCAACCACAAGATCAAATCCGCTCGAATT
>Ga0114973_10002987_pt1 | contig 12093 bp, 14 predicted proteins | sample M_140807_MF_Meta_FD_87025 | JGI IMG/M metagenome (GOLD analysis project Ga0114973, IMG submission 87025) | Freshwater microbial communities from Lake Montjoie, Canada to study carbon cycling - M_140807_MF_MetaG | ecosystem: Environmental > Aquatic > Freshwater > Lake | place: Lake Montjoie... | reverse complement strand
GCAAATGCTAAACGTTTATAACCATATTTTGATAAATAATTACCTAATGTGTCTTTACCATTGAATTTCTTACCTGTAATACCAATGATTATTGGTAAATTATTATATGAGACTTCCTCTGATAATTCTGTTTGAATATCATTTATTTGAACTTCATCTTTTAAAATTTCATCAGTTTGAAGGTCGTCTGTTTGAAGGTCGTCTGTTTGAAGGTTGTCTGTTTGCACTTCTTTGTTTTGCACTTCATCTGTTTGAATTGCATCAGTTTGAATACCAACATCACAATTGTTAAATTTTCGAAAAGTATATGTATTGCATAGTGGGAAAAGAGATTTATAATATTGGTTCAACATATTTATAATAATAAGAAAGATGTTTAAATTATTTAGACAATTTAATTATCAATTTTTTATATATACTAATACACATGATGGAACAAATAATTTGGATAATTATATCCTCCTTCTTTAGGTTGAACGGGAAAAAACGGAGTTTTTTCTCGTCCAAGGTCTTTTTTTTCGCTTGGCGAAAAAACCGGACCTTCAATTACTTTGCCTAATTGATAGTACAAACTATTTTCTCCTAACAAGAAACTAAAAGGTCTTAATGGTGGAACGACGGCAAATATTGGTGTTCCAATTGCACCAAGAGTAGTACCAATTTTTTTAAGACCTTTGCCAACAATTTTTCTTGATTTATATAGTTTCGAATTTTTTTTATCATTATCTATAATGTTATTTTGTTTATCGTTATTTTGTTTATCATTTTTTGTTGTAACACTCTGAGACATATATATAATTTAATCAAACAAATTTAATTTTTGAATTTTGTATGATACAATTATAAATATATTCATTGATATGTGTATTATTTAGTTTATTTACACGTCTATAAGCACTATCAATCATTGGTTTATAAGCATCAATATCCGTAGTGTCGTGAATTTTTTTTAGTTTTTTAGTAATTTTGATATATTCTTTGTAATTCAATTCTTTTACTTTTTCTGGATTTTTTGAGTGGTAGTAGGTCATTTTTAAATTTATATATTCTTTATTTGGACGAACGATATGATTTATTAGAGATATCCATGGTAAATCATTAAATTCATTTTCCAGACTAACAGAATAAACATCTATATTGATGATTATAGATTTCATTAAAAATAAATATTTAAAACGATTAGACCATGGATATCTTCCAGGTAGATTCAATAAAAATTTATAATTGCAGAAGCTTTCAATATTGATAAAATTGGTCCATCCATCTAACCGTACATTTAACCATTTATTTTTCAGAGAGTATTTTTGTAAATTTTCTCTTATTCTTGAATTTCGAACAGTAGTAGCAGTACCTTTAAAATACATTTGATTGGTTTTATCTTTTAGCTCTATATTAGAACAATTATCAACAATAATATTTTTAACTTTATCCCAATCGTGACAAAGACCGACATATTTTTGACTAATAGTCAAACATCCGAATGTATTATCGGGTAATAGGAGATAGTTAGTTTTCAATGGTTTAGCAAAGAGGAATATGGGGAATTTTTTATCAATATCATTATACCATGGAATACGATCACTAATCCATACATGTAAAGTAGTATCTGGTACATATAATTTATTTAAAATTGCGTATTCAATAGATTTATTAATTAATTCATATATCTGTTCTACTCGTTTGTCCTGTAAAGTACTCATATATGTTTTATCAAATTTCTCATTGTTTATTTCATATTCTACATCTAAGTTCGTATCCTTGATAATATATTTAATCAATGGGAAAAAACTTGCATCTATTCTTTGTTTTCTGTCTTCTTTTAAAGGATCTGTTTCATCTAAAGTATAATATGATTTTTTTAATTCGTCCAATTCTTTCAAATATACGACTTTAAAACCATTAAGAATATTTGTTGTTTTTTTATTTAATAAGTCTTGAAACTTTATCATATATTATATTACATATAAAATAATATATTATAAATTTAATTCAAACAGGTTGTTTCAAATATTAGCGATGTTACTTTGTAAGGATCCATAATACTTGATGGTCTTCTATCTTCAAAATATCCATAGCCAATTTGTGATACTTCTCTAGGTATTCTGACACTTGCAGCTCTACTTGCAATACCATAAGTAAATTTATCCATAGATGATGTTTCACAAGATCCGATAAGTCTCATATCATTAAAATCACCGTATTGGTCTATATGTTGTGTATGTTTAGCACTTAATTTTTCAATAGCGGAATATAATGTAAGACTTGCATTGAGTGGATCCATATTTGGATCTCTCATTTTTTTAGTACTATAATTAGTATGGGCGCCAGATCCATTGACATTTAATGAATTTACGATTGGTTTGGGATGTAATTCAATGTAAAAAGAAGTTTCTTCAGTACATCGATCCATAATATATCTCAACATCCACAGATGGTCGGAAGCGGTGATTCCGGTTAATGGACCAATTTGAAATTCCCATTGTGATGGAGCAACTTCTGCGTTCCATCCTGATAATTTAACGTTTGCTTTCAGACATTTGTTAGCGATATCTTCAATTAGACTTCGAACCATTATATTGTTTGATCCAACAGCACAATAATATTGTCCTTGTTCTTTGAATAAGTCAAATGATGGAGGCTTACCTCCCTTACATGTATTACATCTTTTATTACTAGAACCTTTTGAAACATATTCACAAGTATTATGTTTTTGCATAACAAAAAATTCCTGTTCTATTCCAAACCATGGTTCCTCATCTAATTTACTATTAAAAATTTCATTTGCTCTATATCGTGTATTTGTTTGATGTGGAATAGTACATTTATAGTCGATATAGGTGTCACACAGGACCATAATACCATTATCTCTAAATGGATCATTGAATATAGTTCGTGGAACAATGAATATTTCTGAATTTTCAGTGGTTGCTTGACCGGTTGAACTTCCATCAAAATTCCAATTTGGTATGTCAGATAATTTAATGTTATCTTTTAAAACATCATATAATATTCTTGTTTTAGATCTGAGGGAAAATGGTTTAATATAATTAATTTGTTTTTCATGTTGTGGATGATTTGCATTGGGTCCGCCTATCCAAACATATTCAACAATTGTATGATTCATATTAATCGTTATTTATAAGATAAATATTTAAATATGTTATTTATATATTATAGATATATTAAATATGGGAGTATGCACTTCAAGCTACAAAAAAAATAATAAAATCCAACCATTAGTGATACCTAATGATGAAGAAGTAGTTGAAATATGTTATCATGGACGTCCAAGAACAAATGATTTAAATAATCGTATAGTTCAGGATATTGGTAATAATTCTGATAAATTAGTTAGTTATAATATTGAAAATACAAATACAAATATAAATACAAATGTAAATATACAAGAACAAACAATTGCTGAATGTGATTATTACGACCTTTGATTATTTAATGCTTCCTCATAATCATGAGTATAATTAATGTTATTATTTTTTAAAACATCTAAAACTGCATCTTCATTAATTGCATTTACAATATTGTGTCTAATTGTATCATCTATTTTATTATCTAATGTTATATAAACATATTCATTATAAGTATTTCCATTTAAGTCGCAAAATCCTCGTACATTGCATAAATTATAGTATAAATTTGGATGCATAATATATGTTTTACTCATTATAAGATAACAAATAGTATTTAATAAATTTTTAAATAAAAAAATAAATGATTTAAAAATTAATTTATATATATATAGTAAGTGTGTGGGAAACCACATAATTCACAATTATAGAGAAATACTATAATTATCCTGAGAATATTCATTTATTCTCAAGATGATATGTTAATATTCGCTTACTCTGATGATTTAAAGTAAGCGAGTATAATTAAGTGGCATAATACTGGTCTTATGTACCTGTTTCCTCAGTTCGATTCTGAGTATTCGCATCTGTTTGTATTATAAAATTAATCGTTAGATTAATTTTATTATTTAAAATTTTCTGATATATCTATTTTTATTTAATAATGTAATATCTGCATATTTGTCAATAAAACGTTTATTAACTATTGAACTTACAATTGGACTTACAATTGGATTTATTTTTGGTTCGACAATTGGACTTACAATTGGACTTACAATTGGATTTATTTTTGGTTCGACGATTGGACTTACAATTGGACTTACAATTGTACTTACAATTGGACTTATTTTTGGTTCGACAATTGGTATAATTGGACTTACAATTGGACTTACAATTGGACTTATTTTTGGTTCGACAATTGGACTTACAATTGGACTTACAATTTGATTTATTTTTGGTTCGACGATTGGTTTAATCGGACTTACAATTGGATTTATTTTTGGTTCGACGATTGGACCTACAATTGGATTTATTTTTGGTTCGACGATTAGTTGAACTGTTTGTTCGGCTATTTGAGGTTGTATCAATGTAATATTTTTTTTGCTGTTATAAAAATCATTGGTGCTATTACGACCGTTCCAATTGACAACTTCTTTACCGAGATGTTTAACTGATAGATGTTCGATAATTTTTTTTTGTGAAAAATACTTAAAAAAAACAGTATCACATTCAGCACAATTCTGGCTATTTTCGTATAAAAAGGTGGGATTGTGTTTATACAACTGAAAAAATCCGACAAAATTACGCATATGTGAAGCAGGCATGCGAGTATAGATTGAATCAATTTTATTTGCTAAGAAATTATCATACGAATGGTAATCGAAACGCGAACTAACTCCATATAAAACATTCGGCTCAATAACTAAATTATTTAATAATTTATCAAAATTATCAGGAAGGTATATATCAGAATCTAATAAAAGAACATTAAAATCGTAATCTAGTTTAGAAATTTCTTTTTGGCAATATTTGATAGCACCACCTTTGTTAAATCTTACATTGGAATAAAAGTCATAATAAAGCGTAATAACATTACTATAACTAAATTTATTTATTACGTCTATTGTTTTGATGTCATTTTTGTAAGTAACAATATACCATTTATCAAAAAATTTATAGTTTTGTGGCATTATTATTTCAAGTAAATCATCATATTTGGTTGATACTGTTATTGCAACAATTTTACTCATCTATAATATTATTATACATAAATAAAATTTCGGAATTAAAAACAATTTATGGTTTGTAAAAATATACTCCTGTATAATCAATTTTATTTAATTCAATTTCAGGATGTAAAATTAAAAACTCATCAACCGCTTTCTTGCATCCTTTCCAATGACCGTAATCGTCTATAATAATCACTCCGTTTTTTGAAACTTTATCATAAAAATGTTCTAATTCAAATTTAGTACTTTCATACCAATCTGTATCTAGTCTTAAAACAGCAATTTTTTCGGGATAAAAATTATTTAATAGAATATCACCAACATGAAAATGAATTTTATTTAAATCATATTTAATATGTTTTGTAATATTTGATAAAACTTCGTCATATGGAGATATGCAACGAATGAATGGATTATTATTACTCATAATAGTATTTGCAGATGTACCGTGTAAATCAATATCATGATTTGTACTTGGTGTCATACCACTAAAAGTATCATATAAATGGAAATCTCTTATATTTTCGTTAAAAGTTTCATACTGTAATATCATTGATAACATACTACCACCTTTCCAGACACCGATTTCGACAATATCTCCTTCAACATTATTCTTACATACATGTTTGATAGAGTCAATATTATTCATAAATCTTTCGACACTTATCATTGAATATTTGTAACAAACTTTGATTATATCTGACATATAATATATATATATATAATATATTTTTATGCATATTTAATAATTAATATACTATTGTGAAATGGATTGACAACGCATGGTATATGTAGTAATGTATATTCTAAATGTGGATATGTTGTTTTCCAGTCATTGACTTTATTATTAAAATTATTAAAGTCATTTACATGTATATCTTCAATAATATAATATCCATTTTTTGCTAGTTTATGAACGCTATTCTCAAAAAAACAAACATTTGCATTAAATGTATGTAATCCATCTTCAATTATAATATCAAATGGTTCTAACAGTTCTGACTCATTCCACATATTTTGAATAGCTTGAGGATTAGTTTGGTCGCAATAAAATGTTTTGATTTTATCAGTGTTAAATAAAATATTGCGATCAATATCTGCGCCATATATTTTTGAATTAGTAAAAAATTCAGCCCATCCAAATAAAGATGCACCAGGTCGTCCATTAATTCCCATATTAGATGGAATATTAATATTATTAGTACCAAGACCTAATTCAAAAACACGAAGATTATTATGTTGAATATCTTTGAATATATTATAATAAACGGTTGTATAATTATGCCAACAACGAGTGATATTTAAATGACCTTTGTCTGATTTATTTCTTCCCATTATTTCACACAATGGAGTTGCAATTTTCTCATCAAAAACATATTTGTTTGTTGAGTCCATAATATATTTATATACTATACATACATAATATATTTATTTATTTATTTATTTTTATACAAAAACTAACACATCCATCATATGCTTTTGCAAGGATTTTCTGGTTATAATTAACACAAAATTCATCAACTGCTTGTTTGGTTCCAAAATCGTAATGATGATTTGCTTTTTTCATATTCATTTCATAATCATGACCCATAATATATCCATTATTTTTTATTTTATTGTAAGATGCTATTAAATCTTTTTTAACACCATTATAACTATGATCTCCATCTATATATATAATATCGTAATAATTGTCATTCAATGTATTTAGGAAAGTGGATGAGTCTGATTTATGAAGAGTTACAATTGTGTCTTTATATTTTTCTTTTAATTCATTATATGATTTATTCATATCATAATGAATAACGAAATTACCATCTTCATTTCCACTTTGAGTAATTCCTTGAAATAAATCGATAGCATTTATTTTAGATGCATCACAATTTTCATATAAAAATTGTAAAAAGTCGCCTTTAAAAATACCGATTTCGGCAATAATTGGACTAACTAATTGTTTAGAATAAAATTTAAGCATTTCCTTACGAGTATCAAAGATATGAATTACATCTAAATGTTGTTTAATATAGTTATTCATTTTTGTTAATTTATTTGTATCTTCAAAATCACAAAAATGAATGATTTTATTTAAATATTTTTGATTCAAATCAGGAAACATTTTGTAATTATCATCTGTAAAAATAGTATAATTAACATTACCTTTTTTATTGAAATATATATTCATGAATGATTGTTCATAAAAATATTCTCCTTTATGCGTATCAATCATATTTAATATATTTAAAAAATCACTCTTAATTTCAATTGTGTTGTTAAAATGAAATAATCCACAATTAAATGGATATATATTGTTTTTTTTGAAATCAGAAATATCTTTTGCTGTATAATTTCGTAATCCCCAAAACAAATTGTTATGATCGTTAATGTTATTTCTTTCTTTATACACATACATTATATTATCATCTGTATTTAAATCAAATATAGTACTAATATTAAATGTACTAATAATGTCACCATCAATAAATAATATTTTTTTATAATTATCAATAAATTTGTAATCAAATATTCTTAACTTATTAATAGATGCAATATCCGGCTTTGATGAATTGATTCCAACATTATGAATTATAATATTTAAATTGCTGTACTTATTTTTATTATCCTGACTTTCAAAATAATTTTTAATAAATGATTCCATATTATCATCACATATAATTAAAAAATCAAAATTAATAGGAGATGAATACTTTTTCAATGAATCGACTAAAATTAATATGATGCTAAACCAATTAATATTATATCCACAAGTTGTATATATCAAGTTTGTATTTGTCATATATATATATATATATACATGTATATAAATATTATTTATATAGTATTTATATACTCAATAATAATGTCAATATTAATAACTGGTGGTCTTGGTTATATTGGTTCGCATGTTGCTAAAAAATTATATATGAATGGACTTACTAATATAATTATATTAGATGATTTAAGCTCCGGATTAATTTCAAATAATAAATATGGATCATTTATAAACTGTGATATAACTAATCTAACAGTTCTTGACGAAATATTTTCAAATAACAATATATCTTGTGTGTTCCACATCGCAGGCAAAGCATTTGTAAAAGATAGTTTTGAAAAAATAAATGAATATTATAATACAAATGTTGTTGGAACTATAAATATATTAAATATGATGGTTAAATACAATATAAAAAAAATAATATTTTCATCATCTTGTTCTGTATATGGTAATGCAGAAGTTTTACCTATAATTGAAAGCACTAAATTAAATCCAGTATCTCCATACGGTAATACAAAAAAAATATGTGAAGATATGATTAAAGATTATGCAAAAACTAATAATTTTAATTATGTAATATTGAGATACTTTAATGTTGCCGGAAATGATCTTGTATATGATGTGACAGATGTACCATCAAATAATAGAAGAATTATACCAACTATTATATTAAAGATGATGAGAGACGAAGTAATACAAATAAATGGAAACACGTATAATACAAAAGATGGTACGTGTTCGAGAAACTATATTCATGTTGATGATTTAGCGATGGCTCATTTGAAATCGTATGAATATTTAAACAATACGAGAAGCTTAACGTGTAATATAGGTTCATTAAATAATTACACAATATTAGAGATGATATCTAAAATAGAGATATATTTAGGTAAAAAAGCTAAATATATTTTTGGTGAAAAGATAGATGGAGATCCAGATATAGTATATTGTGATGGACTTTTAGCAAAAACAGAATTAAAATTCGAAGAGATACATGATATAGATAGTATAATAATGAGTTATATTGGATTATTTCAATCGAAACAGATATGAAGTTTGATTAATGAGAGCTAATATTTCGTCTCGTATATTTAACAACTCTGAATCTTGAAATAACTTATCGAAATTTTCTAAAATGGTTCTTGTCTTGACAAGATATTCAGTAATTTTATCTTCTGGCAAATATTCTGTTTCAATTTTAACGTTTTCTAACATTGGTTTGACATTATATCTACCAATAAAAACTTCTACAAAATGATCCGTTAGTTCTAATAATTTTTCTATAAATTCATCAGAAGATTTATGTCTTGAATATGACGGTGTAGTCCAATGATATAGTTTCATTGTCAAGTTAAGTCTAAAAAACAGTGCTACAATTTTATTAATTTCGTCTTGCATATATATATATATATATATATATATATATATATATATATATATAATAAAAAAGTTTATATATATTTACAAATATTTAATATATATGTTTGAGGTATCTTATAGTAGTATTGGATAGAGATACATTTAATTTTTTATTATGATATTTATGATATTCCTTACACTCTGGATCATTTAAAATTTCGTCACTGAATTCGACTGTTAAAAAAGTTGGATTAATTTTGAGATATCGTTTAGGATGTATAAATAAGGAACATAGATCTCTACATAATAATAATGCATTGTCCGGCTCATATCTGTAATTTAATGGATCAGATGAATATTTTAATAATTCATTACAAGATAAGATATGTGCCACATCGCATAGCATATATGATTTGTCAGTAATGATACATCTAACATATTTATTAACTAAATGGTTACGCAGAACATTAAGTTTATTAATAACATAATTTTCTTGATTAAATTCGTATGCATAGTTATATGTATTATTAAAATATATTTCGAGAGTGTTACTATCATATTTGTCGTAAAGGTATTCAAATATAAATTTAAGGATATCAGAATCAATTTGTTCTTGTTTAGCTTGTAGAATTGTGAGATCAGATATACCTTTGACGTTTAAATTTTTGATATCTTTTGCAATTTTTATAAAATCATTTTCTTTGCTTGTCATTATATAAATAAATAAAGTTATATATATTTATATAATATATACAATGTTATATTACACAAAAATGGAAAAACTAAATATTGTATTAGATATAGCAAAAAAACTAAAACATTTCAAAGGTAAGAACGGTCAAATTGTTGATCTGTATAGAGATGATATTTCATTTATTGAAGAATTTAAGACCATTACAAACGAATATATTAAATATGAAGTGTCGAATGATAATCCTCCTAAAGAATTCAAAGGTTCATTTGATTTTATAGAGATTGGCAAGCGAATAGATTATATATTTCCAATTTTAAAGAAAGACGAACCATTATTCGTTATTAGATTTGGTTCTTAATAACAATGATGAAAATATTTGTGAATATATCCACCATTAAGTGATTTTAATGAAAGTGCAATTGCTTTTTCAAATTCTTCAGGATCATCAACTTCGGAATCAACAAGTTCTTGTTCTGATGCAGCGTCTCTAATAGATCGTAGTTTAACTAAATCGATATATTTATTTATGTCAGTACCATTTTTTTGAGCGATTACTGTGTCACAATAATGATCTTTACTATGGTTTAACTGTAATCTTTTTTTGATTGTATATTCTTCTCCTTCAAAAATAATTTGCTGATTGACATTGTATTCACATTGTATAAGTGATTGGTATGATTTCTCAAATATGTCTGACCTAATAGTAAATCCATTATCTGACATAGATGATGGTAGATAAAGAGCTGAATAATGTTGTGCCTCATTTAAAATCATTATTGTGGGGACATTTATTCCGTCACCACCTCTAATATATTTTGTTGTTTGAACCATTGGTTTTCCGACATCCTGATGTTTAGAAACTGTGATGATATTAACCATAAATAAATCTTGTAATGCAAATAGTTGTTCCGTTTCCAATAGGTTGGTTGAATTAAGAGATGTTCGCATTTCTTCGTTAGTTTTATTTGGATCTTGTGGATCCAAATTTTCTATAAGAATTTTTCTTCTCATCACACTTGCAAATTTATCTTTTAAAAAAGTGGGAGTCTTACGATAAATAGGACTTAAGTGTGTGAGAATTGTATGTATCAAACAATCATTCGCATAATTGCTAGTATTAATTTTGAAACAATGATGCAACTCTCTTGTTCCTAAATCTATAATAACATCAATTGGTTCCATAACTAGTAATGGTTCTTCAGGAAAACCTCCATGTAAATCACGACAGCTTGTTAGTATATTTCCCACAAAAATATAAGTATTTTGAAGTTCGTGGTCTTGCTGTACTTGGTGTAAAGGCTGTATATTTTTAATAGTTTGTAAAGAACATGGAAATTTAGTAGCTATAGGTAATTTTGTATTTGGATCTTGTTCGAAACCATACAAAACTGTCGTCATTCGTTCATCGAAAGACAATCCAATTAATAAAGCATCAATCAAAAACATTAAATTATGATACTCTATTCCTCTGATAGTATCATATATTTTAGTCAGATGAATTAATACGTGTGCTAAATAATTTGATTGCTCGTTCCCTAACAATAATAATGCATTTATATATAACTTGAGTAAATCACCTCGTCTTATGATTTCTTCATCTTGATCTCTTATTACGATTTCACATTTGGATTGTTCAGTCAGTCGTTCTGTAAAATATCGTTTGAATAACTCAAAAATATCTTCATACAATAAAAATGAAAGTGTATCATCAATAGATTTTTGTTTCTTTAAAGCAGAATATACTAGATTTACTGGATCAGTTCTCATCCATTCAGTTAAAACTTCCTTAACATTATTATGTTGATTTGCTATAAAAAAAGCATCGATCATGCGATTTTTGTCTGCACGTTCTCTTTCTTCGCGTTCTCTTTCTTCGCGTTCTCTTTTGTCTGTTTTACGTTTTTTTGATAATGGTTGCTCGCATACCTCACATATATCTCTATTAGCTTCATTGACAAACGTACAATATTCACACGGATCTTCCATTAAATATAATTATATAATACTGAATTATATAATTATTTTAATATAATTGTCATAATACAATAATATTTAGACCAAAATATTTACAGTTGAACCAGCAGTTGTATTTTCAGAAGAAACTACGGTTGGTTCTAAAGTAGTAGTAGTATTTGCAGTTGCAGTTGCAGTTGCAGTTGCAGTAGGTGTATT
>Ga0114973_10002983_pt1 | contig 12102 bp, 11 predicted proteins | sample M_140807_MF_Meta_FD_87025 | JGI IMG/M metagenome (GOLD analysis project Ga0114973, IMG submission 87025) | Freshwater microbial communities from Lake Montjoie, Canada to study carbon cycling - M_140807_MF_MetaG | ecosystem: Environmental > Aquatic > Freshwater > Lake | place: Lake Montjoie... | reverse complement strand
ATTTGATGATCTTGGAGAAGAATGTCTTTAACCAAGCCATTAAAAGGCGACTTTGTATCTGCAATTTTGACTTGTCGTAGAAGAATTGTCATCGTGCCTTTATAATTTTAATGCAATATACCCCGATTTTTCTATTTAGGCTTATATTTGCCCCCCAAATCCTGTGATTTTAGCCTCAAAACCAGCTCAATAGCTTGAAATTCAGTGAAACTTGGGAATCATATAGTAAATCAACGGGTGGTAGCGCAGTCCGGTAGCGTACACGTCTGGGGGGCGTGTGGTCGCAGGTTCAAATCCTGTTCACCCGACCAAAAAAGAAAACAAAAGCCTTAACGTTAGTTAAGGCTTTGATATTTGCAAGAGCGAACAAATCAAGCTCGCTTGAATTTGTGAGCGATTGGAAATATCATACAGCCTATTGAATGAAATGAAATAGGCTGTTGTTTTTATGCTTTTGCACTGAGGGGAAAAATGAAAACCGAACGAAGTGAGGTAATCCTTTTTTATTCTTTTGCACTGAGGGTAAAGAGGATAACCGAACGAAGTGAGGTAATCCTCTTTACTTATTTTAAAAATTCCTACTCCTTACTCATCTTCCCATCATTCAAAAGTACATTCCTAGGATCTAATTCTAGTTTCTCAGGCGAAGACGCTAAAGGAAAACTATACACCTGATCTTTCTCTTTCAAATTCATAGTAAGTATAGTAGGGGTGTTTGCACCTTTTTTATAATAGCCAATCTCAACTGGAACATTATATAAATACTTTTGTGCTTGATGTAATTTTACATTCAATTGATTAGTACTTGGATTATAAGTCCAACTGGCATTGATAGTAGGGTTCACTGGCTGATACAACCACTGATTAAAAAATAATTTTAAATCCTTACCAGAAACTTTTTCCATTTCTGCTCTAAATTCACCGGTGTTGGTATTGTCATTAAAATACTTGGCATAATAGTTTTGAATCCCTTTTTTGAAATTCTTTTCTCCCATTAAATCTCTTAACATATGAATTACCCAGGCTCCTTTTTGATAAGTGATGCCGCTAGTTACATCTTCTTTTTCTGCAGTTCTATTACTTACAATACTAAAATCAGGCATTTTAACCGACATATCATAAACAGATTTTCTAGCTTTAATAATGACTTTGATATATTCTTCTTTGCCGTATTCATTTTCAATAAATAATAAAGTAAAGAAAGTTGCAAAGCCTTCGCTAAGCCACGCATCGTCCCAAGTAGTTTCAGTAATAGCATTACCAAACCATTGATGCGCAATTTCATGAATGACTACATTTCTCGTTCTTTCATCTCTTTTACCCGTTACTAAATCTTCTCCATAAAATATAGCAGAAGAAGTTTCCATACCACCATTTACACTAGGGGTTTGAATATTCGCTAATTTCTCATAAGCATAAGGGCCCACATAATTAGTATAGAATTCTAAAACCTTTTTAGTAGGTTCATCAAAATCGTAAAATCCTGCTTCTCTATTTTTTGCATATACCCAAGTCTGAATTGATTTTCCCCTGAATTCATCTACATATTTCACAGCAAAATCAGCTACCCCTAAAACAAATAACCAAGAAGAAACAGGCACAGATTGTTTCCAATGAGTAAGTCTGGTACTATTACCTAATTCAGTTTCTTCTAATAATAAACCATTGGATACTACTTTATAATGTGAAGGTGCTCTTACTATAAATTCAGAACTGGCTTTATCATGTGGATGATCAATGATAGGCAGCCAATGTCTTCCACGATTAGGCCAGTTCTCATTAAAAAAACTACGGTCACCAAATTTAGTGTTACCTATTCTTAAACCATCGTATGGAATACCATGGTATCGAATGTTAAATGTTAGTGTTTGATTTTTAGTAGAAGGGGCTGGCAAACTAATAATTAGTTCATCATTTCCATGCGTATAGTCTACAGCAGCATTATTAACACTTACTGCATCTACCACCATACCTTTATCTTGTCTTACACTTGCTTTATTAATAAAGTCAAGACGAAAATTTTGCATACCTGCTTCTTTGAAATTTACTGTAACTAGTGCTGTTCCTGTAATTTCATTATCTGCATCCGATAAACTTAAATTAAATACATAATGCTTTACATCTATGTTTTTATTAATAGGGTAGGTATCAGCTTTCGATATAAGAGGTAAAACAAAGAGTAAGGTTGTTGTACATAAAATAATAATTTTTTTCATTAGGCTATTGGTATTGTATATTTTTATTAAATATATTATTGTAGCGTTACTTTTTTCAAATAATTTCCTTTAGCATCCACCTGAGGAACAAGGGCCGAATTCACTACAATACCTTCAGAAGGAATAATGGTACGCTTAGTTTGACCATTAGCGGTAATTTCAAAAGGCAAAGGCATAAAGAAATTGTTTTGTTTGATTTGGAATTTTTGAAAACCCACTTCTTTCACTGTTATGTCTAAAACATTGGTAGTGCGTAAAAAGAAATCAAAGAATGGTTTTAAGTCTTTACCTGAAGCTGTACTAAATAATTTTTCTACATCCATTGTAGTAACAAAATTGTCATAAGTATACTGTGGTTCGGTCGCTAATTTTTTTAAAGTAGGGAAGAAGATTTCATCTCCAATTAAGTATCTTAAACTATGCATGAAAAAAGAACCTTTACCATAAATATCTCCACCAGCGTATACTTCTCTTTCTGTAATTTCATCACCTGCAGGAACAATGGCAAATTTATTTCTTGAATTACGTCTATGACCAGCAATAATTTCATCGTAAGCAGGTTCGCCTCCAATTTCTAACATTGCCAATGCTTCAGCATAAGTACCAATACCTTCTTGGATCCACATATGGCCCCAGTCCTTATTGGTTACTTTATTCGCCCACCACTCATGTGCATATTCATGAAATAAGTTGTCAGAATACTCTTGGTCATTAATGGTTTTATAAATAAACTTATTATCAAAAGTAATCATGGTTTGATGCTCCATGCCTGAGTTAGGTACTTCAGCAATACCTATTTTTTCTTTAGCCCATGGGTATTCACCAAAATATTTTTCTAAAATTTGGTTATCTCTTTTTTTAGTGGCAATTACTTTTTTAGCATGCATGGTATCAACTTCTAATACATAGTACTCAATAGGTACTTTATTGCCAAGTATGGTCGTTAATTCGTCTTTATACACTTTGTATTTACCTATATTAAATAATATACAATAGTTGCTAATGGTATAATTTGTTTTCCAATGATAGGTTGACTTATTATTCTTAGTGCTGGTATTTATTAATAAACCTGGGCCTGCTACTACTAAATGAGAAGGCACTGTAATTTTTAAATCTACTCCTTCATTGGGCTCGTCGCTGGGATGATCCTTAGAAGGGAAATACATTTTTCCACCCTCTGCTTGAATATTGATAGATACCCAATCATAGCCTGCGCTATCTTTTTTCCATGTAAATCCACCATCCCAAGGAGGTTTAATGGCCACTGGAGGAATACCATTATATTCAATATATACTTTTTGATTACCCACCGCAAAGCCAGCAGCAACATTAATAAATATTTTATCGTCGTGTTGGTAGAATGAAGTGATTTTATTATTCACTTTAATTTTAGTAACCTTATATAAATGAATTAAATCCAGTAAAATCGTATCTGTTTTCTTAGACAAATTCAAACTTACTTCAGTAGAACCACTAATAGATTGTTTTACAAGATCTACATCCAATTTAATGGTATAATGTCTAATATCCATTATTGCCTGTAAGGGATGTAACTTACCTCCAGTAGTGATGTAGGAAATATCTCTACTATTAATATTATCGTCATTTTGACTGTATGCCTGTAAGGATGCCAAACTTAGCATCACCATAGTTAGCATCATGAATAAGTTTACACTAAACTGCTTAAGTTGAATATTCAATTTCATTTATTTAAATTTTTGATTATTGTGAAATTTTCATTATCTAAATATAATTTTTTTAATGCAGTACCCCTTCAATTAAATAATAATATTTTATTGAAATAGAAACTCATTATTTTTTACTTATTCCATTCTAATATATTGGTATTGAACTATTTATAATAATTATAAAATAACATTATCTAATATTTATACATAAATAGCGCTTATAATAAACTACCTTCGTCTCACATTTACTCAATATGACATTTCAAGATTTAAATTTAAATACACCATTATTAAGAGCTGTTGAAGAACTAGGTTTTAAAGAAGCAACTAATATTCAGCACCGTGTTTTCCCTATTGTAATGTCGGGTAGAGATGTATGTGGTATTGCTCAAACAGGAACAGGTAAAACTTTTGCCTATTTATTACCCTGTTTAAGACAATGGAAATTTGATAAAAATAAGGATCCTCAAATTTTAATATTAGTACCTACTAGAGAACTAGTGGTACAAGTGGTGGAGGCTGTCAATAAATTAACACCCTATATGAGTGTGACAGCAGTGGGTGTATTTGGTGGTGTAAACATTAATACACAACAAATTGCATTGGAGTCGGGTGCCGATGTATTAGTAGCTACTCCAGGTAGGCTATTTGACTTAATCATAAATGGTGCTTTTAAAACTAAAATGATTAAGAAATTAGTTATTGATGAAATGGATGAAATGTTGAATTTAGGATTTAGAAAACAGATCACGAATATTTTAGAACTACTTCCAGCTAAAAGACAGAACTTACTTTTCTCGGCCACTATCACCGATGATGTTGAAAAATTAATGAATGATTATTTTAGTGCGCCCATAAGAGTTGAAGCGGCACCTACAGGCACACCGCTTGAAAATATTATTCAAAATGGGTATGATGTTCCCAATTTTAATACCAAGGTTAATTTGTTAGAGCTATTATTAGCTAGCAACGAGTCCATGACCAAGGTACTCATATTCGCTGCCACCAAGGCTTTGGCAGATCAACTCTTTGAAAAATTAAATGAAAAATTCCCAGAAACAGTGGGAGTCATACATTCTAATAAAGAACAAAACCACCGTTTTAATACTGTTAAACAATTTAAAGCAGGTATATATAAATATTTAATAGCTACTGATGTTATGGCAAGAGGTATTGATGTAGCCGAAGTAACGCATGTAATAAATTTTGATACCCCAGATGTGCCAGAAAATTATATTCACCGTATTGGTAGAACAGGAAGAGCTGATAAAAAAGGAATCTCTATAACTTTTGTGACAGAGAAAGAAAAGGTTTTACAAAAAGCCATTGAAACTTTAATGAAGCAAGAAATTCCTATGCTAGCATTACCTTCCGATTTAGAAATTTCAGAGATACTCACTGAGGACGAGAAGCCTAAAGTGCGTATGAAGATTATTCAAATTAAAGTGCCTAAGAAAGAAGAATCGGGCCCAGCCTTTCATGAAAAATCAGCTAAGAACAGTAAAGTAAATGTTCGCAAGAATAGGAAAGAGATTATGCAGAAAAAATATGGCAAACCTATATCAAGAGGGGGCAAGAAATAAATAAGGTCTAAATAAAATTATACAAATAAAAAGGCCCTTAGATTTTCTTAAGGGCCTTTTTTATAAATTAAAATCTCTCAGTGGCTGCAAAGAAGAAGTTTCCTTCAATTTGTGCATTCTCATCACTATCACTTCCATGAACAGCATTTTCTCCCATAGAAGAAGCATATTTTTTTCTGATCGTTCCTTCTTCTGCTTGCTCAAAATTGGTAGCTCCAATTAATTTTCTAAAATCTGCTACAGCATTGTCTTTTTCTAAGATGGCAGCTACAATGGGGCCAGAACTCATAAAGCTTACTAATTCACCATAAAAAGGGCGTTCCTTATGCACTTCATAGAATTGACCAGCTTGTTCCACTGTTAATTTTGTCCATTTCATGGCTTTTACGCTAAATCCAGCCTTAATAATTTGGTCTAAAATAGCGCCAGTAAAGCCTTTTGAAGTGGCATCTGGCTTAATCATCGTAAATGTGCGGTTCATATAGTTATTTTATTAGTATTTGCTAATTGCAGGCGCAAATTTACTTAAAAACATCTGATTTACATTAATTTTGTGCCTCTATGCAATCAATTGAACAATTTTTCCCCATTCTCAAACAACCTTTTAAGGCTGTTATTACTTCACATCAAAAGCCTGACGGGGATGCGATGGGCTCAAGTTTGGGGCTGTATCTTTTTTTAAAGCAGTTGGGTCATGAGGTTACTGTTATTTCTCCTACCAATTGGGCTTCTTTCTTAGATTGGATGCCAGGAATGGAAGAAGTCATTGATTTTGAAGCAAATAAAGAAAAAGCAACTAGTATTATTCAGGCAGTCGATTATGTTTTCTGTCTAGATTTTAATATTCTACACAGAACTAAGCATTTAGAACCCATTATTAAAGAAGCTAAAGCACTTAAAATATTAGTGGATCATCATCAACAACCCGACACCTCTTCATTTTCCTATGGCATTAGTGATGTAATGATGAGCTCTACTTGTGAAATGATTTATAATTTCATCGTAGAATCGGGGCATAGTAATTTAATAAATTTGGATATTGCTGCCTGTTTATATACAGGGCTTATGACCGATACTGGCTCTTTCCGCTTCCCTTCTACCAGCGCCTCAGTGCATAAAATAGTAGCGCACTTAAAAGAATTAGGCCTAAAGCATTCTTTGATTCATGAAAAAATATATGACAATTCTACAGAAGGCAGATTAAAATTCATGGGGAATGCATTTTTAAATAGAATGACAGTGATACCTGAAATTAATACAGCCATCATGGCTATACCCAAGACCGACATATACAAGTTCGATCTAAAAACAGGGGATACCGAAGGATTGGTTAATTATTTACTATCTATTGAAGGAATTAAGCTAGCTGCCATTGTAATTGACAGAGAAGAAGAAAGAAAATGGAGCTTTAGGAGTAAAGGTAACTTCGATGTTAATATATTTGCACGCACTCATTTTGAAGGGGGAGGACATGCCAATGCAGCTGGAGGAAGATCTTCGAAATCTGTGGAAGAAACCGCAAACGATTTTAAAACCATTATAAAAGAATATAAATCACAATTAACACAATTAAAATAAAAATGATAAAATCAACATTAAAGTTAGTGGCTGCTATTGTCTTGTTTGCAAGTTGTAACCAATATGAAAAAGCCCCCTCTGGTATGCCTTACAAAATTACACACGGAAGTGGTAATGAAAAATTATTACAACAAGGTCAATACGTTAAAATGAATGTAGATTATAAGTTAAAGTCTAAAGACACTACTTTAAGTTCAACATTTGGCGTAATACCTGTTTATTTCCCTATTGATACAGCTAGTTTAGGTAAATATACTTTTACAGAAATTATTATGAAATGTAGAAAAGGAGATAAAATTGATTTCTCTTTAAGTATAGATACATTAGTTAGCATGAAAGTTTTACAATTAAATGAAGTATTTAAAGCGAAAGATATTATTATAGGTAGAGCTGAAATCTTAGATGTATTTACGGATGTTAAATTAGTAGATGCAGATTACAAGAAAGAGCAAGACAAAGAAAAAGCAAAAGAAATTAGTATTATTGCTGCTTACTTAGCAAAAAATAAAATCACGGCTGTTCAATCTCCAGAAGGAGTATTTGTAGTTACAAAAGAAGCTGGTGATGCTGCGAACAGAATTGATTCTACAAAAGTGGCAAGCGTCTATTACAAAGGATATACCTTTAAGGGCGAGGTATTTGATACGAATATTAAACCTAATGATCCTACAGCTAAACCTTACGATGTAAAAGTAGGTACCGGAAGTGTTATTCCAGGTTGGGATATTGGATTAAAGTATTTTGGTAAAGGAGGAAAAGGGAGTTTATACATTCCAGCAATGTTGGCTTATGGCCCACAAGCAAATGGCATTATCAAGGCATATGAAAACTTAGCCTTTGATATTGAAATTCAAGATGTAATGGCTGCTCCAAAAACAGGCACTATTGCACCTCCACCGCCACCAGTAGTAAGATAATAAGTAGCAAAATAATAAGTAGCAATTATAAAACTTATTGAATATAAAAAATGCTTCTCCTAATAAGAGAAGCATTTTTTATTTTAGATAGGGTAGTAATTGAATTATTTCAGCAGCTTCTTTCACATCATGAACTCTTACAATAGTTGCACCCTTTAATAAGCCCACTGTATTTACAATAGTGGTGGCGTTTAAGGCATCTTTGGATTCAATGCCTAATGTTTTATACAAACTAGACTTTCTAGAAGCTCCCAATAAAATAGGAAGTCCTAGTAATTTTAATTCATTTATTTTTTTAACTATTGTAAAATTCTCCTCCACAGTTTTTCCAAAACCAAAACCAGGATCAATGACCCAATTTTCAATTCCATATTTTGACAATAATTTCTTCTTGGCTTCGAAATAACTAATAATACTTGAAATAATATCTTCTCGAGGTTCCACCTTATGCATAGTTTCCATGACACCTGTTAAATGCATACCTATATAACCAGCTTTATACTTAGCCACCACATTTAAAATATTTTCATCAAAGCTTCCACAACTAATATCATTAATAATATTTGCCCCCGCATTTAAAGCAGCCTCTGCGACTGAAGAATGAAAGGTATCCACAGAAATAAGTTGTTTAGGATATACTTGATGAATGGCTTCAATATAAGGAATCAGTCTTTGCATTTCAATTTCTGCACCCTCCATATGAGCGCCGGGTCTAGTACTTTGTGCACCTATATCAATAATGCTAGCACCTTCTTGAATAAATATATGGGTCTGCTCTAAAGCGCTATCAATATTTGAATGCCTACTTGCCTCAAAAAACGAGTCAGGTGTTAGGTTTAAAATACCCATTACCTGGGGACTAGTAATTTGCCATTCAATATCTTTAGCAGGTAATTTAAACATGGTTTTAATTTAAGCTTATTTGATTATCTTGCAGTGGTTCAAAGATATTAATTAACAAAGTAATCGGACGAAATTAAATGAGTCAAACTTCCGCACAATTTGATCAAGCCATTGCCTCTTGCAGTGATATTTTTATTAAAAAAACAAAGGATTATGGCACTGCATGGAGAGTTTTAAGAATAATTTCTGTAGTAGATCAAATTTTTATAAAGGCCTTACGTATTCGCACCATTCAAGACTTAGGAACCCAAAAGGTAGAGGACGACATTCAGTCTGAATTCAAAGGTATTCTTAATTATGCTGTGATTGGTTTAATTCAATTGAAATTAGGTGACCCCAAGGTAGACGAACTTCCTGTTGATCAAGTACAAAGTCTTTATCAAGAAAATGTACTCTTTGCTAAAACCACCATGCTAGATAAAAATCATGATTATGGAGAAGCTTGGAGAGACATGAGTCAAGAAAGTTATGCCGATTTAATTTTAATGAAATTAATGCGTATTAGACAAATTTTAACCAACGATGGCAAGACCTTAATTAGCGAAGGTATTGATGCTAATTTTGTAGATATTTTAAACTACTCAGCCTTTGCCTTAATACAAATGGCAGAAGGCAAACATTAAAAAAAAGCCATGCAAAACTTTCTTAAAATTTTACGCTGGTCAGTAGGTATACTATTTATTTTTTCTGGCTTAATTAAAGCCAATGACCCCTTAGGGCTTAGCTATAAAATGCAAGAATTTTTTGATGTATGGGGTATCCAATTTTTAAATGATTATACTTTAGGTTTTGCCTTAGTCATGAATACCCTTGAAATAGTAGCTGGTATTTCCTTGCTTATACAATTTCCTTATAAACAAACATTATGGTTATTACTTGGGCTTATAGTATTTTTTAGTTTTCTTACTGGTTATGCCTTGTTTTCTGGGAAAATTAAAACCTGTGGCTGTTTTGGAGACTGTATACCCTTAACACCCAAAACCTCCTTTATCAAAGACATTGTGCTTTTAGTTTCTATAGTTATATTACTTATTAATCATAAAAAAGCCAAGTCTAACACCCATAAGTATTTAGGCATTTTTGTTTTACTTCTAGCTACAACAAGCGTTGGTTATGGTCAATATTATGTTTTAAATCATTTACCCTTTATTGACTGCCTGCCTTATAAAGAGGGTAATGATATTGTAGACAAAATGAAAGTACCTGAAGGGGCAATAAAAGATAGCGTTTCTATACAAATGGAATTTGAGAAAGCTGGTAAAACCTATTTTTTTGATGCCAATCAATTCCCTGATAATTTTGATTCTACTTATGTTTATAAAAATAGAAAAGAAGTAGTAGTGAGTAAAGGCAATGGTTTAGTTCCTGCCATTATTGATTTTGAAATTACTAATGTAAATGGGGAGGACACCACTCAGGCTTTGTTTGCCACTGAAATTCCTTATGTATTAGTTTTTACGGGTAAAATAGAAGCAAGTGTACCTTGGGAGAATTTACTAAGTTCATTACATAAAAAATATAAGTTAGTATATATAGTAACTGCCGATAAAGCCGGTGCCGAGCAATTTCTATCCAAAGAAAATATTTTAATGGGGGATATTACAATGATAAAAACAGCTGCCCGTGTTTGGCCAAGCTTATTTGTAATGAATGGCTCTACCATTATGCAAAAAACAAGCTACATCGATTACTTAGAAAAAAAATAAGACTGTAAATTTTATTTAATAATAACTTCTGTGATGGTATTTTCACCCATCTTCTCATTTACCCTTTCTATAATTTGAATTTTCTGAAAACCTAATTCATTCTTTAAAGGCCCAACACTTGTTTGTATAAATAACTTCTGATTAAATATGTATATTTTGTCGGTATACTTTGCAATAGTTACCCCCATTAATTCTAACCAAACATCTTCTATTTCAGCAGAACGAATGCCATTTTTTAGTTTACTTCCTTGTACGAAGTTCTTAAGTGCTTCCCCCAATTTAAATGTTCCCATAGAGCACACAATTTAGGGCTTATTATAATTGTATCAACTGATAATCGGCTAAATATTTTCCTAATAAATTATCCATACGATCCTTGTGGGTATCGGTAATAAATACTTGACCATCTGTGGAATGGCTTACCCAGTCTAATAGTTGAATCATCCTTTCTTCGTCTAATTTCTCAAAAATATCGTCCATTAATAAAATAGGAGAGAAGCCTTTATGTCTTTTAATGCAATCCCATTCCGCTAAACGAATAGCAAATAGTAAGCTTTTTCTTTGACCCTGTGAAGCTTCTTGTTTAAAGGGTTGTCCTTGAATGGTAATAATTAAATCATCTTTATGAATACCTACGGTGGTTCTTTGAAGTACACTGTCTTTTGAATAAGCTTCGTCTAATAAATCATTAAATGAATTGGTATGTAATTTAGATTCATATTCTATATGAATTTTATCATTATTTTTAGCTAGATGATTATATAAAACCAAAATTTCTGGCAGTAAGTCATCTAATAATTTTTTTCGATAAGTATAAATGGGTATCCCATTTTCAATTAATTGTCTATTCAATGTTTCTAGTAAAATAGGATCAATACTTCCTATCTCAGCTGCATGCTTTAGTAAACTATTTCTTTGCAGTAAAATTTTATTATATTGAATTAAATATTTTAAATAGTCTGGATATATTTGACACAACAAACTATCCATTAATTTTCTACGCTCCTCACTACTGCCCGTAATTATTTGAACATCATCGGGGGCAATCATCACACAAGGAATTTTACCTAAATGTTGAGATAGTTTTGTATAAATAATTTCATCAAAATAAAATTCTTTTTTTAAAGTTTCTCTAATGATACAGGTAATGGGTACTTCAGTATTATTAATTGTATAAAGTCCATCAATACGTAAACCCTCATAAGCATGGTGCACATTTTGAGCATCGGGCCTGTTAAAATAACTTTTGGTAAAGGATAAATAATAAAGGGCGTCTAAAACATTGGTCTTGCCAGTCCCATTACTGCCTACAATACCCACAATGCGGTGTGTGAATTCAAATTGCTTTTGAACATAATTCCTAAACTGGACTAATTTAAGTTGTTGAATACCCACCATGAGTGCAAAATACAAAGGGAATGGTTTCCTCCCTTTAAAATTCATAAAAAGGACGTAATTTTATTAAAATTTTATAGCATGACGCTTATTAGTGAGCAACAGCTTCCCAGCAT
>Ga0114973_10002982_pt1 | contig 12103 bp, 12 predicted proteins | sample M_140807_MF_Meta_FD_87025 | JGI IMG/M metagenome (GOLD analysis project Ga0114973, IMG submission 87025) | Freshwater microbial communities from Lake Montjoie, Canada to study carbon cycling - M_140807_MF_MetaG | ecosystem: Environmental > Aquatic > Freshwater > Lake | place: Lake Montjoie... | reverse complement strand
GGCTATGTTCGCAAGGGCCATCTGGTAGCAGTGACCCGCGACGATTTGGTGGGCCAGTACATCGGCCACACCGCACCTAAAACCAAAGAAGTGCTGAAGAAAGCCATGGGTGGCGTGCTCTTTATTGACGAGGCCTACTACTTGTACCGCCCGGAAAACGAACGCGACTACGGGCAGGAGGCCATCGAAATACTGCTGCAAGTCATGGAAAACCAGCGCGATGACCTGGTGGTGATCCTGGCAGGCTACAAAGACCGCATGGATACTTTCTTCGAATCCAACCCCGGTATGAGTTCTCGCATCGCTCACCACATTGACTTCCCCGACTATTCAGTTAACGAGTTGTTACAGATTTCGCAAAAGATGCTGGTCCAGCAAAACTATGTGTTTGCGCCGGATGCCGACACGGTGTTCCAGCGCTACCTAGGCTTGAGGGTGCAGCAGCCCCACTTTGCCAACGCCCGCAGCGTGCGCAATGCACTGGACCGTGCGCGTCTGCGCCAAGCCAGCCGGCTCTTTGCCGATCGGGACCGGCAACTCAGCGCAGATGATTTACGCACCCTGACTGCATCCGACTTTGCTGCCAGTCGGGTCTTTCAGCAAGCGGATGTTCGCCCGGATGAATAAACATATTGGAAGTGATCTGATGCTTAAAGCGCTGATATTTGATGTTGACGGCACCTTGGCCGACACAGAAAGCGCGCACCTGTCAGCCTTCAACCAAGCGTTTGCCGAAGAAGGCTTGGACTGGCAGTGGGACGTGCCCGGCTATACCAAGTTGTTGGAAATCTCCGGCGGCAAAGAGCGTATGTTGCATTACTGGAAGCAAGTGCATCCGGATATCAAAGACATTGACGGCGGCGGCTTGAAAGACACTATTGATCGCTTGCATGCGATGAAAACAGCGGCGTATGAACACGCGGTGCAATCTGGCGCGGTGCAATTGCGCCCTGGCGTGTTGAACTTGATTCAGCAGGCGCACCAATCAGGTTTGCGTTTGGCCATTGCCACCACCACCTCACCTGTCAACATCGCCGTGCTGTTGCGCAACGCGATAGGCCCGGATTGGAAAGACTTGTTCACTGTCATCGAAGACGCGTCTACCGCGCCCAAGAAAAAACCTCATCCGCAGGTTTACACACAAACCCTCACGCGCTTAGGTTTGACAGGCACAGATTGCTTGGCATTTGAAGACTCTGCCAACGGCTTGAACGCTGCCAAAAGCGCGGGCTTAGCTGTGATCGTCACGCCCAATAGCTATACCGCACACCATGAATTCAATGGGGCATTGAAAGTGTTGCCAGACTTGGGCAACACTTCCGTCGAACAACTGCGCAGCTGGCACAAGGCCGCTTGAGAGAGAACATCATGCCTTTGAGACACCGCACCACACTGACCCAATACCTGATCGAAGAGCGCCGCCGCTTTCCCGGCTCTAGTGGCGACTTCAATGCATTGATTCTGGATGTGGCACTGGCTTGCAAAGCGATTGCCCGCGCGGTTGCCATGGGCGAATTGGGCGGCGTGTACGGCGACCAAGCAGCCGAAGGCGGCAAATCCATCAACGTGCAAGGCGAAACCCAGAAGAAACTCGATGTGTTGAGCAATGATTTGTTCATACGCATGAACGAATGGGCAGGCCACTTGGCAGGTATGGCTTCCGAAGAAATGGACCATCCCTATCAAATACCTACGCAGTTTCCGCGCGGCAAATACATGCTGGTGTTCGACCCGCTGGACGGCTCCTCCAACATCGACGTGAATGTGTCTGTGGGCAGTATTTTTTCTATATTGCGCGCACCGCAAGACGTGATCGACAGCGGTCGGGACGTGACCGAAAAAGATTTTCTGCAGCCCGGCCAACAGCAAGTCGCCGCTGGTTATGCCTTGTACGGTCCGACCACCATGTTGGTATTGACCGTGGGCAATGGCGCAGCCGGTTTTACCCTCGACCCCAATTTGGGCGAGTTCATGTTGACCCACCCGAAGTTGATGGTGCCCGTGGACACGCAAGAGTTTGCCATCAACGCCTCGAACAGCCGTTTCTGGGAGGCACCTATCAAGCGCTATGTCGACGAATGTTTGGCAGGGAAATCCGGCGCGCGTGGCAAAGACTTCAACATGCGCTGGATCGCATCCATGGTCGCCGAAGCGCACCGCATACTCATGCGCGGCGGCGTGTTCATGTACCCGCGCGATAACAAAGACCCGAGCAAAGCTGGCCGTTTGCGTTTGCTGTACGAAGCCAATCCGGTTGGCATGGTGATGGAACAAGCAGGCGGTCGTGCCAGTACCGGACGCGACCCCATGTTGTCAGTTCAACCAGACAATTTGCACCAGCGTATAGGTTTGGTATTCGGGTCTAAAAACGAAGTAGAGCGCATTGAGCGTTACCACAGTGAGCCAGACGAGACTGCCAACGCCAATCCCTTGTTCTCAGAGCGCAGTTTGTTTCGGGTCTGAAAATTTAAAAAAACAAAAAAAGGTCCACAAGCCATGTCTGTCAAACACCCCATCATCGCTATCACCGGTTCCTCAGGTGCAGGCACAACTTCGGTCACGCGCACGTTTGAAAATATTTTTCGCAGAGAAAAAGTGACGGCCGCCATCATCGAAGGCGACAGTTTCCATAGTTTCGACCGCTTGGAGATGCGAAAAAAAGCGGCTGAAGCTGAAAAGCAAGGTGACAAAAACTTCAGCCATTTCGGTCCGACCACCAACTTGTTCGCAGAACTAGAAACCTTGTTCCGCACTTATGGCGAAACTGGCACCGGTAAGCGCAGAAAGTATTTGCACGACCAGGAAGAAGCCGCGCCTTACAAACAAGAACCCGGTACGTTCACCCCTTGGGAAGATGTACCCGCTGGCACGGACTTGCTGTTCTACGAAGGATTGCATGGCGCCGTGGTCACGCCCGAAGTCAACATCGCCAAACACCCAGATTTGCTGATTGGCGTGGTGCCCGTTATCAACCTGGAATGGATACAAAAACTCTGGCGCGACAAATCCAAACGCGGTTATTCCACCGAAGCCGTCACCGACACCATCTTGCGCCGCATGCCTGATTATGTGAATTACATCTGCCCGCAATTCGCACACACACACGTGAATTTCCAACGCGTACCTTGCGTCGATACGTCCAACCCTTTCATTGCGCGTGAAATTCCAGCGCCGGATGAAAGCATGGTGGTCATCCGCTTTGCCAATCCCAAAGGCATCGACTTTCCGTATTTGCTCAACATGATTCCAGACTCTTTCATGTCGCGCGCCAACACCGTGGTGGTACCTGGCGGCAAGATGGAGTTAGCGATGCAACTGATCTTCACGCCGTTTGTTTGGCGCATGATGGAACGCAAGAAAAAGGCCTGAGGCCATCCCTTTAATCACATTTTTCCGGAGATATACCTATGGCTCTCGTTTCATTGCGCCAAGTACTCGACCATGCTGCCGAACACGGCTATGGCATTCCTGCATTCAACGTCAACAACTTAGAGCAAGTGCAGGCCATCATGGAGGCTGCGCAAGAGACGCACAGCCCGGTCATTTTGCAAGCGTCTGCAGGGGCTCGCAAATACGCAGGTGAAGCCTATCTGCGCCACTTGGTGTTGGCTGCCATCGAATCGCATCCGGATATTCCGGTGGTGATGCACCAAGACCATGGCGTGTCACCAGCCGTTTGCCAACAATCGATTCGTTCGGGTTTTTCCAGCGTGATGATGGATGGCTCGTTGATGCAAGACGGCAAGACACCGGCCAGTTACGACTACAACGTCGATGTCACCCGCCGTGTCTGTGAAATGGCTCATGCGGTTGGCGTGTCTGTTGAAGGCGAACTCGGCTGTTTAGGCTCGCTTGAGACGGGTGAAGCGGGTGAAGAAGACGGTATCGGTGCGGTTGGTAAATTGACCCATGACATGTTATTGACAGACCCGGTTCAGGCCAAAGATTTTGTCGAGCGTACCGGTGTAGATGCATTGGCGATAGCGATTGGCACCAGTCACGGCGCCTACAAATTCACCCGTAAACCCACGGGCGATATTTTGGCCATGGAGCAAATCGTGGCTATCCATCAGTCTGTGCCTAACACGCACCTGGTGATGCATGGTTCTAGCAGCGTACCGCAAGAATGGTTGGCCATCATCCGTGAATTTGGCGGCGACATCAAAGAAACCTATGGCGTGCCGGTGGAAGAAATCCAACGCGGCATTCGCTCTGGTGTGCGCAAGGTGAATATCGACACAGACATCCGATTGGCCATGACCGGCGCCATGCGTCAGGCGTTCGCGCAAGACAAAAGCGAATTCGATCCACGCAAAGCCTTGATTGCCGCGCGCAAAGCCGCGCGCGCTATTTGCAAGGCAAGGTTTGAAGCTTTTGGTTGTGCCGGTCACGCTCACAGCATCAAGCCCATTGGCATGGATGCCATGGCCAGCCGCTACCACTGATTTTTCCACCATTTTTTTATTCTCAATTCTTCCCATTTATGTTGAACAAAACCACTACCCCATTGACCGCGTTTCCTGACCATGGTGATATCTCTCAATGCGACCCGCAGTTATGGTCGGCCGTGTTGAAAGAGGCACATCGTCAAGAGCAACACATTGAACTGATTGCATCTGAAAACTACACCAGTCCAGCAGTGATGCGGGTGCAAGGTTCTATCCTCACCAACAAATACGCCGAAGGCTATCCGGGCAAGCGTTATTACGGCGGATGTGAGTTCGTCGACATCGTTGAACAACTGTGTATTGACCGACTCAAAGAACTTTACGGCGCGAGTTTCGTCAATGTGCAAGCCAATTCAGGCTCGCAAGCCAACCAAGCGGTGTTCTTGGCCTTGCTGCAACCCGGCGACACCATCATGGGCATGAGTCTGGCTGAGGGCGGTCACCTGACCCATGGCATGCACTTGAACATGAGTGGCAAATGGTTCAATGTTGTCAGCTACGGTTTGAACGCAGCCGAAGAAATCGATTACGAGGCCATGGAGCGCATGGCCCACGAGCACAAACCCAAACTGATCATTGCGGGTGCGTCTGCGTATGCACTCAAGATAGATTGGCAACGGTTTGCGCAAGTGGCCAAAAGCATTGGCGCGTACTTGATGGTCGACATGGCGCATTACTCTGGTTTGATTGCAGGCGGCGCTTATCCCAATCCTGTGCCTTATGCCGATGTAGTTACCTCCACCACCCACAAAAGTTTGCGCGGACCCCGTGGCGGCATTATCTTGACCAACAGCGAAGAGATGTCGAAAAAAATCAACAGCGCCGTGTTCCCCGGCATGCAAGGCGGTCCTTTGATGCACGTGATCGCAGGCAAGGCCACCGCGTTCTATGAAGCGCTGCAACCCGCTTTCAAAAACTACCAACAGCAAGTCTTGTTGAATGCGGACACCTTGGCTAAGACCTTGGTGGAGCGCGGATTGCGCATCGTCAGTGGCCGCACCGAAAGCCATGTGATGTTGGTTGACTTGCGTGCCAAAGGCATCACTGGCAAAGCAGCTGAGTTGGCCTTGGGCCAAGCGCACATCACTTGCAACAAAAACGGTATACCGAACGACCCGGAAAAACCCATGGTGACCAGCGGTATCCGCTTGGGCACCCCCGCCATGACCACGCGTGGTTTTGGCCAAGAACAAGCCCGCATGACCGCGCATTTGATCGCTGATGTACTCGAAGCGCCTGAAGACGCTGCTCACGTGGCCCAAGTGCGTGACAAAGTGGCCGAATTGGTTGCCCCATTCCCTGTGTATGGCGATACCGTATTGCATCCCTAAGCGGGATTTTTTTCTCTAGTAAGTTTTGTAGATTTTTTACCAATCAAAGGAGTTCACATGGCTGGTCGTAATTTTTTGTTTGTCCCCGGTCCTACCAATGTGCCAGAGCGCATACAACGCGCCATGATGGTGTCAATGGAAGACCACCGATCACCCAATTTCCCTCACCTGACCCACACCATCATGGCGGGTCTCAAGGACATTTTTCGCTCGAAACAAGGCACCCCGTTTATATTCCCTTCATCTGGCACCGGTTGCTGGGAAGCGGCGCTGACCAATACCTTGTCCCCTGGCGACAAAGTGCTGGCAGCGCGTTTTGGGCAGTTCAGCCATTTGTGGATTGACATGTGCCAACGCCTCGGCTTGGACGTGCATATCGTCGAATGCGAATGGGGCACAGGCGTGCCCTTGCAACAATTCGCAGACATTTTGAAAAACGACACCCAACACCAGTTCAAAGCGGTGCTGGCTTGTCACAATGAAACCGCTACCGGTGTGACATCTGACATCGCCGGTGTGCGTGAGGCCTTGGACGATGCCGCACACCCTGCATTGTTGTTTGTCGATTGCGTGTCCTCCTTGGGCTGTATCGATTTCCGGTTTGACGATTGGGGCGTTGACATGGCCGTCAGCGGTTCGCAAAAAGGCTTGATGTTGCCCGCTGGATTGGGCATTTTGTGCGTCAGCGCCAAAGCGCTGGCCATGCACAAAACGGCCACGCTGCGTCGCGCGTATTTCGATTTGCAAGACATGTTGCAAAGCAATGCCACCGGTTACTTTCCCTACACGCCTGCATTGCCATTGATGTACGGTTTGATTGAGTCGATGAAGATGCTGAGCGAAGAAGGCTTGGACAATGTGTTCGCCCGTCACCATTACCTGGCAGAGGGTGTGCGTGCAGCCGTGACGCAAGGCTGGCAACTCAAGCTGTGTGCTTCTGAGGCGAAATGGCATTCGGACACGGTCACTGCCGTCATGCTGCCCGAAGGCATTGCAGGCACCGAAGTGATTGCACGCGCATACCGCCGCTACAACTTGTCCTTGGGTGGCGGCTTGTCTAAAGTAGCGGGCAAGCTGTTTCGCATCGGCCACCTTGGCGACATGAATGAAGTGCACTTGATGGCCGCTATCAATGGCGCTGAAATGGCTATGCTCGATTGCGGTGTACAAGTGCAACCAGGCAGTGGCGCGGCAGCAGCTGGTACCTATTGGCGCAAGCATACGGCACCCTCTGGCTTGGGTGCACCGGTCTTCAACAAGGACGATCATGCAAAAAATAGTCTTTCTGGACAGACAGTCGTTAAAAGCTGAACTGCGCCCGCCATCGTTTGCGCACGCATGGACAGAGCATGAGCAAACGCGGCCAGATCAAGTGGTCGAGCGTTTGCAAGATGCGACAGTAGCCATCAGCAACAAGGTGCCTCTCAGGCGCGATTCGCTGGCGCAACTACCGAATTTGAAGTTGATTGCCATGGCTGCGACCGGCTATGACGTGATCGATATCGAAGCTTGTCGTGAACTCGGTGTGGCGGTGGTGAACATACGCAATTACGCGGTGCACACCGTCCCCGAACATGCGTTCGCGCTGGTATTTGCGTTACGGCGCAACCTCATTGCTTACCGTGATGATGTACTCAAGGGACGTTGGCAGACCGAGCAGCAATTTTGTTTTTTTGACCATCCTATCCAGGATTTGCATGGCAGCACGCTGGGCATTTTTGGCGAAGGTGTGTTGGGTCAAGCCACGGCCAAGATTGCGCAGGCTTTGGGCATGAAAGTCTTGTTTGCAGACCATGCGCCGCCCAAAGCCGCCGGTGTGGATTTCGTCGATCCTGCGCGTGTATTTGCCGAATCCGACATCATCAGTTTGCACTGTCCGCTGACGCCCGAGTCACGCCATTTCATAGGCATGGCGCAGTTGCAGCAAATGAAGCGCAGCGCTTTGTTGATCAACACATCGCGTGGCGGTCTGGTCGATGAACAGGCACTGAAAACCGCGCTGGAAAACGGCGTCATTGCCGGCGCGGGTTTTGATGTGTTGACGCAAGAGCCGCCTAAAAATGGCAACCCCTTGCTAGAGATCACAACGCCGAATTTCATACTCACACCGCACGTGGCCTGGGCTTCAACACAGGCCATGCAGTTTTTAGCGAACCAGTTGATAGACAACATTGAAGCCTTTGTTGCGGGCAAACCGCAACACCTGGTGACTTAAAACGACGGTTACTCTCGGCGCTGCCTGTGCGCATTCAGTGTCAACGATGCAGTCAGTGGCTATCAGCTGAAGGTTTTTTTTGCAATGCCAAGGCATACAAGGCATTGCGCGGCGCACCGCTGATGTCCGCGGCCAGCTTCACCGCAGTTTTCACCGGTAACTCAGCCAGCAACATATCCAACACGCGTTCAGCCTCGGCCATGTGGTCTGTGCTTTGCGCCAGTGCATGCAAGACCAAAGCAAATTCGCCTTTGCTGCGTTGAGCGGAAGCGTTTAACCATGCAGTCAAGCCGTTGGCGGGCATGGTGGCAACCTCCTCAAATTGTTTAGTCAATTCTCGACCTACAGTCAAACTTCGGTTTCCCAAGGTTTGCAAATCTTTGGCCACAGCTTCGATGCGGTGTGGCGCTTCCAAAAATACCTGCGCCCGTGGCTCTGCCGCCATGGTTTGCAAACGGTGTTGCCTTTCAGTGGATTTGCTTGGCAAGAATCCTATGAAGACAAACCCGTCTTCTCCTGTGCAACCGCTCACGCTCATCAAGGTGGTGATGCTGCTCGCACCCGGCAGCGGCATGACCCGCAATCCAGCTTGCTGCACCAGCGCCACCAAACGTGCGCCTGGATCGCTGATACCCGGTGTACCTGCATCACTTAAATAAACCACCCGCTGGCCTTGCTGTAAACGCACAATCACCTGAGCTGCTGCACTGGCTTCGTTGTGCTGGTGCACCGCCAGCCAACTGCCACCGGGTTTGTCTATGCCGTATTGCCGCAACAACGACTGGCTGTGGCGCGTGTCCTCGCAGGCCAGCAGGTCAGCGATGTGCAGCACATGCAAACCGCGCAAGCTGATGTCTGCCAGATTGCCGATGGGCGTTGCCAACACATACAAACACCCGCCGGGATGCGCTTGGCCTTCGCAAGCAAGTTGCGCGGCTGACAAGGCGGTTTCATATCGGGGAGTCAATGGGTACCTTTCAACATCATCACATGTCTGGCCGTGGGCACAGCAGCAAAAGCAAAGGCGATGCGGCCGAAGACGAAGCGCTGGCATTTTTGCAAAGCCGGGGATTGCAATTGCTGCAACGGAACTACCGCACGCCGGGTCGCGGCGGCGGTGAGATAGACCTGATTGTGCGCGACCCGCAAGGTACGGTGGTTTTCGTTGAGGTGCGCAGTCGAGGCAATGCCCGGCATGGTGGTGCACTCGCTAGCATCAGCGCACGCAAGCGCCAGCGCATCGTGTACGCCGCGCGGTGCTATCTGAGCGGTTGGCGACATTCACCTGCGTGTCGTTTTGATGTGGTGGTGGTGCAGTCGGGTGAGATGCAATGGCTGCAAGCAGCGTTTGAGAGTTGATTCATAAAACCATATTAACTTAGCAGACATAAGTCAAAGGTATGATCACTTCATGCTAGAGCATCGCATTGAGCAACAGTTCATAGACAGCGCAGACTTGAAATACCAAGTCGCGCAAATCCTCAGTAAACCCATGGTTGCTGCGGTGCAGTCGATTTTGGTGTGCGTCACCGGCGGGGGCAAAGTCTTGGCATGTGGCAATGGAGGTTGCGCGGCGCTGGCGCAGTTGTTTGCCGCCACCTTCGTCAGTCGCTATGAACGAGAGCGGCCTGAACTTGGTGCGATTGCGTTGAATACCGATGGTGTGTTGCTCACCGCTGCTGCACTTGGTTACGGCTTGGATCAGGTGTTTGCCAAACAACTTCGTGCTTTGGGTCAACCGGGCGATGTTTTGTTGGTGCTCTCTGTGGGTGAACAAGCAGAGAATCTGCTGGAGGCGATCCGCGCAGCCCATGAGCGCGAGTTAAGTGTGGTCGCCATCACCGGACAAAGCAGCGGCAAAATTCGGCAGCTCTTGCATGAAACAGATGTGCATATTTGTGTGCCGAGTGACAAAGCGGCACGCTTACAAGAGGTTTATTTATTGGTGTTGCACGGATTGTGTGACGGTGTGGACAGTCAATTGCTGGGTGAACAGGAGAACAACGAATGAACCAACCATCTTTCAAAGTCAGCGGTGCTGCGCTGTTGTTGTCGCTGTGCTTGAATGCATGCGCGCCCATCTTGGTTGCCGGTTTTGCTGGTAGCGCCATGGTGGCAACGGATAGGCGCACCTCAGGCGCCCAGCTCGAGGATGAAACCATTGAATTACGCAGCTCGGCCAGAATTCGTGACAATTTGGGCGAAAAAGTTCATGTGAATGTCACCAGTTACAACCGCCAGGTATTGCTCACAGGTGAGGTGGCCACAGAGCGTGATAAACAATCAGTGGTCAGCCTGGTGGAGAAGGTGGAAAACGTCAAAGCCGTGGTGAATGAACTGAGCGTGATGCCACCTACCAACTTGAGCAGTCGATCCAACGATTTGATCGTGACAGGCAAGATCAAAGCCAGTTTGGTGGACAGCCGGGATTTGTTTGCCAACGCTTTCAAAATCGTCACCGAGCGCAACACGGTGTATGTGATGGGAAGAGTCACGCAGCGTGAAGCCAACAGTGCAACCAACGTGATCCGCAATGTCAGCGGCGTGAACAAAGTGGTGCGTTTGTTTGAAATTATTTCTGAAGAAGAGCTCAGCCGTATGTTGCCTCCGCCAGCCGATAAAAGCTCTTCAGACAAGCCTAAACAATAAACATACCCTTGTGCAACAAACAGCCACACCTGAAAGCGGGTGTGGCTGTTTTGTTTCAGCGTAAGCGTTTAATCAAACTGGATGTGTCAAATCGGTTGCCGCCCATGGCTTGTACATCGGCATAAAACTGGTCAACCAATGCCGTGACTGGTACGCGTGAGCCGTTGCGTTTGGCCTCGTCCATGACCAAGCCTAAGTCTTTGCGCATCCAGTCCACCGCAAAACCAAAATCAAACTTGTCTGCGACCATGGTTTTACCCCGGTTGTCCATTTGCCAGCTTTGGGCGGCGCCTTTGCCAATGACTTCGAGCACTTGCTCCATGTTCAAACCGGCTTTTTGGCCGAAGGCAATGCCTTCCGACAAAGCTTGTACCAGTCCAGCAATGCAAATCTGATTGACCATTTTGGTGAGTTGACCGGCACCGCTGTCGCCCATCAAGGTAAAGGCTTTGGAGAATGCCATGCCCACCGGCTTGGCGCGTTCGAAAGCCGCAGATTCGCCGCCGCACATGACGGTCAGCATGCCGTTGATGGCACCGGCTTCGCCGCCAGAGACTGGTGCGTCGACAAAATGCACGCCTTTGGCCTTGGCTGCGGCGAACAGTTCACGCGCCACATCAGCGGATGCGGTGGTGTGGTCTATCAATAAGGCGCCGCTTTGGGCGCCGGCAAGCACGCCGTCTGCGCCCAACATGACGGCACGCAAATCATGGTCGTTGCCGACGCAGCAAAACACCATGTCTGCACCATGTGCGGCTTCACGCGGCGTGGCGGCTGACGCATGGCCGGGGAACTCGGCGCACCATTCTTTGGTTTTGGCGGTATTGCGGTTGTACACCGTCACACGGTGACCAGCCAGTGCCAGGTGACCGGCCATGGGGTAGCCCATGACACCGAGACCGATGAAAGCGACTTGGGTCGGTGTGGTGGATTCGTAGGTTTTGGGGTTGGTGCGGGGCATGGCTGTGTCCTTGTGGTTTTTCTGATCTTAATGTGTCTGTGAGGTGCGGGCTGTGGGTGTGGGTGTTGGTGTGCTGGTGTGCTGCTGTGCGGGCTGTGGGGGCGGGGCCTCCTCCACACTGGCGTAACGTCGTCAGCCCCGCCCCCACAGCCCGCACCGCTTCGATGCATACATTCCGTCACGCCTTTATCTAAGCCACCACAGCCCGCACCGCTTCGATACATACATTCCATCACGTTGTTCGTACTGCTACCAAAGTTTGGACTACTTTGATTCTCACAATCCGTCACGTCGTCAGTCCCGCCCCCACAGCCCACACCGCTTCGATTCACATACCCAACGAGCGTTGTCAACGCCACACTCACTTTCATGACACATGTCGGGCCGCCTCGTGAGCACTGATTACGCCGGTCTTCACCAATTTCTCCAGCGACTGCGCCATGGTTTGCATGCCGAACTGTGCGCCAGTTTGCAAAGCATTGGGCAGTTGCGCGGTTTT
>Ga0114973_10002979_pt1 | contig 12114 bp, 12 predicted proteins | sample M_140807_MF_Meta_FD_87025 | JGI IMG/M metagenome (GOLD analysis project Ga0114973, IMG submission 87025) | Freshwater microbial communities from Lake Montjoie, Canada to study carbon cycling - M_140807_MF_MetaG | ecosystem: Environmental > Aquatic > Freshwater > Lake | place: Lake Montjoie... | reverse complement strand
TCAGCAAAAATTCAGCAAAATTCAGCAAATTTGTGAAAAATGTAATAAAGATTTTAAAACATCTTCTGGATTATGGAAACATAAACAAAAATGTAATGTTGTTTCTATTACTAGTAATGAACCTACAGATAAGGAACTTATTCTAATGCTTATTAAGGAAAATTCTGAATTAAAAAATATGATGATTAAAGTTTTAGAAAATGGAACACATAATACTACTAACAATAATAATATAAACTCTCACAATAAAACATTTAATTTGCAAGTATTTTTGAATGAGACTTGTAAAGATGCCATGAATATTAGTGACTTTGTAGAATCAGTGAAATTGCAGGTATCCGATTTGGAAAATGTTGGCAAGGTTGGTTATATTGAAGGAATTTCCAATATAATCATTAAAAATTTACAGGCATTAGAAGTAGAGAAGCGTCCTGTTCATTGTACTGACCAAAAAAGAGAAGTTATATATGTGAAGGAAGATAATGTTTGGGAAAAAGAAGATGAGGCAAATAAAAAATTAAGGAAGGCTATCCGTATGATCGCTCATAAAAATATTTGTATGTTTAAGGATTTTAGAGAGAAATATCCTGATTGTGAGAACTACGATTCTAAGAAAAATAGTCAATACAATACAATCGTCTATGAATCTATGGGAGGAAAAGGAGATAATGATTACGATAAAGACACCAAAATCATTAAGAAAATAGCGAAGGTGGTTGGGATTGAAAAAGTATAAATAACTGGTTCTCAGTGTTTTTCTTTAAGTACCTTTGAAAATTTATTATATTAATTGAAAGAAAAAGTGTTCCAAAAAGTATTTGGGGTTTTCAATTTTGGACATTTTTTTTGTCCATTTTTTGAAAATCCGAAAAAGTCTTGAAGAAAAGTAATCTTTGTTACCATAATTGAAAATTAGCATGTGACTACCAAAAAAATAATTTCCGGTTTGTTACGACAAAATTTTTGTGTAGATTTTAAAAATTTTTTCTCAATAGAAATTAATGGCAACTTTAGGCAATATTTTTCCAGCAAATCCAGCACCAAAATTTTATTGCAATAATTGTGACTACAGAACGTCTCGTAAAAGTAATTACGAAGAACACCTTTTAACTGCAAAACACAAACGGCAATCATTTGGCAATCTTTGTCAATCCATTTCCAGCAAAAACCAGCAACCAATAAAATATTCATGTCAATTTTGTGGCAAAGAATACATTGATAACTCGGGTTTATGGAGACATAAGAAAAAATGTAAGCTTGAAAATAATGAAATTGATAAAAATATTGTATTACAAAACGAATCCCTCAATTTTGACACGAATGTAGTATTGGATTTAGTCAAAAAAAACCAAGAGTTTCAAAAAGAAATGTTTTTAGAAATGCAAAAACAAATGTTTGACTTTATGAAAGACAAAATAGGTGATAATAACTCTACTAATATTATGAATCACAGTAACAACAAAACATTTAATTTACAATTCTTTTTGAATGAGACTTGTAAAGATGCCATGAATATTAGTGACTTTGTAGAATCAGTGAAATTGCAGGTATCGGATTTGGAGAATGTGGGGAAAGTAGGTTATATTGAAGGCATTTCCAATATAATAATTAAAAACTTAAAAGCATTAGATGTAAATAAACGCCCTGTTCATTGCGCTGATCAAAAGAGAGAAGTTATGTATGTAAAAGATGAAAATACATGGGAAAAAGAAGATGAAAATAATAAGAAATTGCGCAAAGCTATTCGTATGATTGCTCATAAAAATATCTGTATGTTTAAGGATTTTAGAGAGAAATATCCTGATTGTGAGAACTACGATTCTAAGAAAAATAGTCAATACAATACAATCGTCTATGAATCTATGGGAGGAAAAGGAGATAATGATTATGATAAAGATACTAAAATCATCAAAAAAATCGCAAAAAATGTAGTGATTGATAAATCTAATACATAAATGATATAAAAATATTATACCATAGTTATTATGGTATAATATGAATAATAATAATAGCCCATTTAGTAGTCAAGAACCAAACCCTATAGAACAACGTAACACTTGTCGCTTAACATGTTTTGTAATAATAATAGTGATAGTGTTTTTGATTATATTTACATGTATATAATTACAGATCATTACAATAAGTGTAATCGTATTTTCTTTTTGAATTTTTCTTCATTATTGAATAAATATAATTTGAATTTTCTATTATCATAATTTTCCATATTTTCTCTAATTGTTATTCTTGAATTCATTTTTAATTCCGGTAAAAATACTATATATTGATACAATCCATCATGTCTTATGATTTTATCAAAAATATAACCATCATACTCTTTATTTAATAATTCTGGTTTATTATTACATAAATCAAGCAAAGAACAATCTATTTGTATTTTTCTAATAGATCTCATAGTGGTGTTAATATATTCCAAATCATGTAACCATTTGTTGTAAAATTCATCTACTTTTACTGATAAAGAAATTAAATTCAATACTTTTTGAAACTGAATCATATTCAATAAATCAACTAGACGTCTAATAGGACTTGTAATATGAATGTAAGCTTCCATATCAAGTATTTCGTGCCTTGTTTGCTGTCCATTGGATATTTCCGAACCGTCTATGTATTGACCAGCAGTACTATTCCATATTTTTACAAAATTAACAACATCATTTGGTAAATGAGATGGTAATGGTTTATCAGTGTTGTTATATTCGGAAGGTATTTTACCTATGGCAGAACGAAAAATTCCTGTGTTATGTTTTAATAATTCCATTGCACATTGATAATTCATCAATATCATTAAATAAGTCACTATGTCATGACTGTCTTTGATATTATAAATATATTTGAACTTAGTCGCCAAATTTTGTACAACATCTAATAATTCGTGATAATGTTCATCTTGTAGTAATTTTTCTTCTTCGTAAATATAATTTTTACATACTTTAATAAAACTATTGCAATATTTTGTATCTATAATTTCATTGTTTACAATATATAAATCCATTGTAAGAGCAATTCGCGTAACATTTTCTTGCAAACTACATAAACCTTCTGATAAAATAGTAGGAATCATAGGCCGTCTTTTGTCAGGCAAATAAATAGTAGATACTCTTTTTGAAAAAGAATCCCATAAGTTCAAAGCATCAATCCATATGGATACATTTGCTATGTAAACACTAATTATGTATTTATTTTCACCATTTTTTTTTACACTAAAAGCGTCATCAAAATCCAAACATTTTTCTGGATCAATTGAAAATATATGCCATTCTTTTTGATTGCTCCGATCTTCAATTGTTTTATACCTATCTTTAATAGTTTCAATAAATACTTGTTGACATTTATTTTGGATAGTCTTTGAAGTATCTTTTTGAAATTTTTGTAATGATACATTTAAACTTTTACAATAAAGTTGATATTCATAAAAATTATCCAGTAAATCTACTGGACCAATTACACTATTTAATTTACCATATGGATGCTTATCTTCCCATTCATTAAAAGTAAAAGTAACATATAAATTAGTAAATATTTTTGAAAAACCTATACTTTTTATTTCGTAAGGAATTAAAAATGCTGGTATTCTTATATCGTCAGGCATACATTTGTACAATAATTTTCCATTTTTCCTTCCATATGTTTTATTGCCAGCGATTATTAATACTCCCGCAATAGCAGGACCTGTACGTATGGATGAATGTAGTATATTTACTTTATTTTTTTCAAATGTAAATACATCATTTGAAAATAATTTACTCTCAATTGGATTAATTTGTAAATCTTTTTTCTCAAAATTATTTGAATCGTATATATTCCAATTAGTATAATTACGATTCTCTAAAACAATTTTAAATGTAACCATTTGCTAATATAATATATTAATTTATCTTTAACTTAATTGAGTTGTATATCATTTTAATTATAAAATAAAAATATAATATATTATATAATGTCTTTACAACAACGTTCTAAACCAGAAAGGAAGCATAAAACAAGCTATATTATCCCATATAGAAAAACTGCTAGTGTAGTTCCACTGGCTAATGATAATAATAAAAGTATTGATATAAATCAAATAACTTTATCTTTTGATCCAGATAGGAAAATTACTCTAAAAAGTTTAGGTAATTATCTACGTCATACTAGAGGTTCGCAAATTCACAACGGAAATGTTAACTCATCTAGACATCATGGTGGTAAAATAACTAAAAATACAAAGAAATATAAATCAAGAAAGAATAGAACAAAACGTAGAAAATACAAATTAGTTAATAAAACTTTAAAAAAAAATTGAATACTTTAATTGGTAATTAAAATGATAAATAATAAAAATAAACAACTTTAGAAATGGAAAATACTAATTTATATGTAATACCGAACAACGGTTTAATTTTAAACAAATATAAGCGAAAATGCTCGTTTTGTAATTGTGAAGGACATAATGTTTCATCATGCAATGACGAACTATTAGTGAACAGCAATAATTATTTAATATATCTTAAAAATAATCTTTTGGTGCTTCATAATAATAACAGGATATTGGCTATTCAAGACTTTGAAAAACACATATATGATTATTATACTTATTGTGATAACAACATAAAACTTTTAAAATCAATAGCATGTCGTTTTTATAGTATTAGATTACGTTCTTTATTAATAGTAACAATAAACAAAATAATTTTACGTTTATTTGATATTAATATAGCATGGTTAACTTATAATGAATACAATTTAGTTCCGTTTAATGAAAATACTCCAATAAGAATAACTACTATATTGCATGGGATTTTATTAAATTTAACAAATGATATTATGCATAACACAATAACGGAGACAAATTATGATATCAAATTGGAAACAATTGTCAATACCAATAAAGAAGTGGAGTGTTCAATATGTTATAATTCATTAAAAATAAATAATTGTGCTTCGTTTGAATGTAAACATGAATATTGTATTGATTGTACTGAGCAACTCATCATTAAAAAACATACTGATTGTCCCTATTGTAGAAATAAAATTAAAAATATAACTTGTTATAATGAAGAAAGTTATAACAAATTAAGAAATAATTTATTTATTTAGCTATTTGTATTTGATCGTAGTTTTTGGTGTGTTGAATGTTATTATATCAAGTTATATTATTTTACACTATAAAATAATTATAACTATCATTCTAATAACATAGATATCAAAACAACAACGGTATAATGTTTGTATTCTCATTTTCATTTTTTATACAGTTGTGTGGGAAGTTGTAGTTGAAACAGTTGGAGATGCACCTCCTCATCCTCCTCTCATATGTTTCCTAGATTTTCTACTTTTCTTTGATTTGTTTATTTTACGCATACTTTTACTCTTGCGCATACTTCTCTTTTTTGTTTTTCCAAAAACATTTAAAAAAGAAAACATGGATTTCAATGATTTTACCATTTATACATAAAACAAATATTTTATTTTTATTAGTTAATTTCTGCACCAAAATTTTCATATTCCATTATTGGTTTAGGCACTTCTTTAGATTCGCTTTTATTATCGTCATTATCTAAATCATTTATGTTTGTTGTTGTTTGAATATCTATTTCACTTGCATTACTAGTATTACTAGTATTAGTATTGTTGTTATTGTTATGATTTTCATCCTTATTCACTGTATTTTTTAACACATCAACCGAAAATTTTTTTGTAACATCTCTCTTAATATTTTGTAATTGAAGAATATGCATAGATATATAAGGTGTAATTGCTAAATTATTGACATATGTTCTATATTTAAAACAAGAAATACTACTGTTATTACTAATAAATCTTATACTGTACCACCAATGAGAAGGAATATAAAGCATTTTACCTTTTGTTAATTTTAGTTCTAGACATTTCAATTTTTCAAAATCAGCAGCATATTTAGTTTGTACTTTCCATGGATTTATAGGAGATCTAAATTCAAAATTTTCATAATCATAATCAGGATATAAATATTTTATGCTATGTGGTGGTGTCATTTTAATTTCTACAGAACCTTCTGTACATAAAAAATAATTTCTGTAATTTATTTCGTATCTAAAAGGCGTATGCGTTCCATTACTTCCTAACATTATATCATAATTTAAATTAGAAACCATATAAGGACGTAAATATTCATCGTTGTATCTAAAATTTTTTATGACACCTGTATCATTTAAAAAATCAAAATTATTTTCAGAAAAATAAGTAGATTTTTTATCTTCTCTAAATAATTTATCACATGCATGTAAAGGAAGATTTACATATAATTCAGTATTCGCATCAGTTTCATTTATATTTCTAATTTTCATTTCAAATGCGGGATAATTATCTAAAATAAACCTTGAATTGGTAGTTTGTATTATTTTTTCATTATTATAATCAAATAAGACCGGTTGCCTTAAATCACAAATCTCTTCCAATTTATCTTTTGATACGTCGTCTATTTCATATATCTCCAAATCATTACTAGTTTTTAAATGAAATTGTATATGCAAATATATAAACAATACTAAACAAAAAATAAAAAAACTTATAATTATTTTCATTATTACTATACAATAAAAATAATTTTTAACTTATAAAACGAAGAAATAATTATAGAATTACCATTCAAAATTATTTATTTCGTTTATTTCGGGTTTACAAATTTCTTCATTTTCCTCATCACTATGAATTTCTATTAATTCAGGTAAACTATCCTCATCGTCTTCATCTTCTTCTTCATCTTCTTCTTCATCTTCTTCTTGTTTCCATTCTTCTTCTAGTCTTTCCCAAGTTGAATACATATAATCATCCAATTCACTTCCTATAATTTTTCTTAATTCTTCAAGTTCTTTTCTATTAGAAGGAAAATTATATGTTTCATCAATTTCTTGTTCTTTTGAAAATATACATCTTCCAAAAAAATCACAACCTTCTTCATCATAAATAGCATTAATCTCAATACCATAATTTTTCTTCATGATACTATAGACACCAATTGGAGGGCTCCATGCGGTTTCAAACGTTATTTCTAATATAAGTTCATCTTGATATTGATTCAATATTTGTACATCATTTGCATCCCATTTTGTTTTCCAAATTTCAATTGCCTTACTATAGTCCCATCCATTTTCATGAATTTCAGGATCTAAATTAAGTGGTGCAAATGTATGAAACCATTTATTTTCTATTATTGAATTTAATAATTTATCATATATTTCTCTTGATGGACAAATAATAGTCGCAAAATTATAACACCAATTCGGCATTTTACAATAATTTATAATTTTATCTTTAATATCTATTCTTGAAATTTTATTTTTTTAAGCGTTTTCTTATCAATAAAAATAGATAATAGACTATAAATTTGTTTAAAAATAAAAGATCCTTCATAAATAAGACAAATTTCTAATTTATCTGGAAATTTTTCTTTTAGAACATTTGACATATCTTGTACAAAATCTCTATTTTTTTCAACTTCTAATAATGTTAATTTTTCAATATTAGCATGAATAATAAAAGTTTGATATTTTATTAAAACGTTTTCTATAATGCAAATTAAATAATTTAAAATATAATTTTTATCTATAAAAGTATTTATAATTTTAAAATATTTATAATTCAATTCAATTTCATTATTTATTTTAATATTACAAAAATTGTTTAAAAGGTCGTTTAATTTTTCTTCATTTAATTTCAAATTTATATTACTATTAAATTGTGTTTTAGATGTTAAATTGTTAATAATATTATAATTCATTTATACTTTATAATTTATAATATTATTTTGAATTTAATTTAATTTTATTCACTAGCTTCAATAGTTTCAATAGTTTCACTTTTACTTGATTTATTATCACTTTCTAAATCATTTGTAATACTATCGTCGTTCATTGTTTCTACATTTTCTACTACAGTTCCACCTACAATTGCATCTCCATTTTGTTCTGGTACAATGTTTACAGTATTATTAATTTCAAAATTATTTTCTATTTCTGCTAAAGCATTTTCATAATCTACAAATTTTTCATTTGTGTCATTGACAAATGAAGTCAATAGTGAATTTAAAGTAACAATGGAACTTTGCATATTGGTCATTTCATTTTCTAATTTTTCATTTTGGGTTGTAAAATTAATTATTTTACTTTCTATTAAATTTAATCTATTAACAATGTTTTCAAAAACTTCATCTGAAACTAATTTCATGTTTGTTGGTATTGAAGGGGTTTCTGTATTACCATTATTAAATGCACCTTCGTCAATAGCATCACTTACAAGATTTTCTAATCTACCTAATCTTAATGTAATCAAACCAATAGCATTAGAGACACTTATTTTTGTACTTTGATCCAACTGTTGGGATTTTTGGTTATTATTTGCGTTATTCATACCCGCTTGAATTTGACCTTTATTTTGTGCTATTCTAACGTTTTTACTACCAATTGGTATATTTTGAGCCATCATTTGTTGTTGATATTGTTGCGCAAATGCACCTTGTGATGATATAGATGTTACTGGTCTACTTGTATTCATTTGCTGTGATTGTTCGCCTGCTCTTTTTTGTCTAGCTGCTGCAATTGATCTTGAACTACTACTCATTTTAATATAATTATTTAATACTATGTTTCTAAATTACTTACGCATTTACTAAATAATTTAAAATTTAATACTTCCTTCTTTTTGTAGTCTTTCTTCTTTTCATAGTCTTTCTTCTTTTTGTACTCTTTCTTCTTTTTGTACTCTTTCGTCTTTTTCTTCCTCCTTCGTGTTGAGGATAATCAGAAATATAATCAGAAATATAATCAGGATATTCATCGTCATCTTTATCTTCATCAGCCTCATCATAAATTCTTGTAAAATCTCCTTGTCTTCCAAATCTCTTACGATAAGCTTTCAAATTTCCTTCTTGCATTTTTTTATGATATTCAGCCAGTTCTTCTTTGTTAAGCCCAAAAGTACCTGGGTCTTCTTGCATATAAGGTTGCCTTGGTGGAGGACGCGGCTCCTCCGTTCTATTATACTCACGATTCGAGTTATCACGTTCTGCGTATTCAACAGGTTGTTCATTACCTCGTGCATTATCAGTTGATGTATTTGGAGGTCTTCCACCTCTTTTGTGTTTTCTAGAATATCTAGAATATTTAGGCATATACATTATATCAAGATATTTATTCAACCATTTTCATTTTAATTGCATCATGACTTTTATAACCACTAATTTGAAAATCGTCAACAACATAGTCATTAATATTTTCTCTCTTGCTTACAATTTCTAAAGTTGGAAATTCAAAAGGCTCTCTCTCTAATTGTTCTTTAATAATATCCAAATGTTCTTCATAAATATGACAATTTCCCATAAAATAAATAAATTCATGTGCCTCTAACCCGCAGTGTTTTGCCAATAGATGGGTCAAAAAAGAATATGACGCAATATTGAATGGTGAACCAACCGGTACATCAACAGAACGTTGATACATACAACAAGAAAGCTTGTTTCCGTCATGAACATTAAATTGACACATTACGTGGCAGGGAGGAAGTACCATTTTATTTAACTGACATGGGTTCCATGCAGTCATAATAAGACGCCTACTATTTCTTGTTGCAGGGTTTTTTAATTGATCAATGATATATTGCAATTGATCTATTCCATTTTGATTTTCGTCCAAAACGTCACCTGTTCTTACATGATATGGCGCATTGAAATGTCTCCATTGATAGCCGTAAATTGGTCCCAATATACCTTCAGGGTAATGCTGTAAACCAATACCCTTTTTAAATTCTTTAGAAGAATTCCCATCCCATATATGAACGTTTTGTTTTTGTAATATTTTATTATCAGTTTTGCCATGAATAAACCATAATAACTCCTTCAAACATGTTTTCCATGCAACTTTTTTAGTTGTTAAAATAGGAACCACTCCATTTTTTAGAGAAAAACGCATTGAGCCTCCAAAAAAACTCTTTGTTTTACCATTTCTACCTTCTTCTAAGAAGCCATTTTCCATAATATTTTTAATCAAATTTAAATATTGGTATTCTTCATGAGTTGATTTTGTACGATCAATATCACGAACAAGACATTCATTCTCTTTTTTTTCAAGTGTCTTATTAAACGCACGAATCAAACTTTGAAATTCTTCGTGTTCACTCATTTAAAAAGAATTTATAAATAGCTTTAATTAGTTTTTAAATTATTTAATTTCTTTTTATAAATCATATGGATAGTTCAGATAATTCAAAAAAAGGATTTTTTAAGCATGTTTTTAATTTTGATAATGATTCTAAATCTGACATATTAAATATAATACAATACACTTTAATAGCAATTATACCAGTAATTGTTTTAAATAAAGGTATGCAAAAATATGTACCTGAAGCGGATGAAAAGAAAGGTAGTGTTGAAATTTTAGCAGAAGTATTGATTCAAATTATTATAATGTTTATTGGTTTATTAATCATTCATCGTATCATTACATATGTTCCAACATATAGTGGCATGGAATACCCAGAATTCAGTATTATTTTCATAATTTTAGCAATTTTGATGATTACATTAAGTTTACAAACTAAATTAGGAGAGAAAGTAAGTATTTTAGTAGACCGTCTTACTGAATTATGGGAAGGTCCTCAATCAAAGATGAAAAACAATGGGAAAAAAGGTACTGGAAATGCAAATGTCAAGGTTTCACAACCAATTTCAGGACAAAATATGGGTGGATCAATTACAATGCCAATGAATACATTACCGAGTAATCAATCTGCCATGAACCAATCATTATATGGCGGAACTACTTCTATTAGTCAATTACCAAGTGATTCATCCAATCAATCTTACTCACAAAGTAGTCAACAATTACCTAATTACAATAACATGTATCAAAACGATACCACACCTTTAGTTGGAGCAGCTACACCAGGAATGGTAGAAGCATTTTCAGAGCCAATGGCAGCTAATTCTGTTTTAGGCGGCGGTGCATTTGGGTCATGGTAGTTAAATTTTATAAAAGATGAATCCAAAATTCGCTTTAAAAAAAAATTTGTATTATTTTAAATATATAATATATAATATGGCATCAGTAGGTTATTATCAAAATTCACATTTGGCAACTCCACCTGTCGGTTCTATTATGGAATATTTAGGAGCAACTGATCCAGATGGTTGGATTATATGTAATGGTACCGCAAGAACGAATAATCAAGATGGTAGATATAACGCCTTAAATAGTTTAGCTATAGGAACTGGAGGCAGTGGAATATCAAATTATACTCCACCTGATTTACGAGGTAAATTTTTAATAGGTGCTTCATCTACATATCCACTGAGTAGTACATCAGGAAATGCAACTGTAACATTAATTGAAGCTAATTTACCATCTCATAGTCATAGCATGGATCATCAACATTATGTCAATTTTAATGGTAATACAGCTGCTTATCCCAATTGGTACACAAATAATGCAAGTTTTGGTAACGGTGCTTATGTTTATACTAATAATGCTCAAGGTATACCAACATCATATCCCTTGGTTCTTAATGGATCTAGTTATGGTTATCCAAATTATAATGTTGGAAAAACTATTACAGATGCTACTGGGTCAGGGACTGCATTCAGTATATTACCACCATATAGAGCAGTAAATTATATAATAAAATATTAATACACATTTCATAATATTTTCATAATATTTTCATTACCTTTTATACATTATATATTTAATAATGTTGAAGAATAAACTTACATACGGATTATTCTTCAACTAAACCAATTGCATTTTGTATATGTAAATCCCATTGTCTGTATTATTTCTAATTGAATTAGATTCTAGTAATTTTCATACCTTTATAAAGATAAACAAAAAATACGCTTTTATAAAAAAATTTGTATTATTTTAAATATATAATATATAATATGGCATCAGTAGGTTATTATCAAAATTCACATTTGGCAACTCCACCTGTCGGTTCTATTATGCGATATTTAGGAGCAAATGATCCAGATGGTTGGATTATATGTAATGGTACCGCAAGAACGAATAATCAAGATGGTAGATACAACGCCTTAAATAGTTTAGGTATAGGAACTGGAGGCAGTGGAACATCAAATTATACTCC
>Ga0114973_10002973_pt1 | contig 12126 bp, 10 predicted proteins | sample M_140807_MF_Meta_FD_87025 | JGI IMG/M metagenome (GOLD analysis project Ga0114973, IMG submission 87025) | Freshwater microbial communities from Lake Montjoie, Canada to study carbon cycling - M_140807_MF_MetaG | ecosystem: Environmental > Aquatic > Freshwater > Lake | place: Lake Montjoie... | reverse complement strand
GGTGGCATGGGCGGTGGCGGCATGGGCGGCGGTGGTATGGGCGGTGGCGGCATGGGGGGTGGTGGCCAGGGGGGTGGTGGTGGTCTTGGCAGTGCCGCGGGCGCGGCGGGTGTCGTGATCGACGCCCAGGGAGTCCTGCGAACGCGCTTCGTCACCGACGCGGGGCTCTCCCGCCAGCGGCGCGTGGCCGCCTACGCCGAACTGCCTGGCGACATTCGCAAGCGTTCAACCTTCCGCAAGGTGGCGCTGTCGCGGCTGGAGGCCGAAGTGGCCCGCGCTGCCGCCGAGGGGCGTGACATTGCCGACGATGTCGTCCGGCTCGCCGGCCTGACGCGCGTGCAGTATGTGTTCGTCTATCCGGCCGAGGATGGGCAGCCGGGTGAAGTCGTCATCGCCGGCCCGGCCGAGGGCTGGATCACCGACGCCACCGGGCGTGTGGTGGGGATCGAGTCTGGGAGCCCGACGGTCCTCCTCGAGGATCTCGTCGCCGCGATCCGTGTCTTCGAGCCGGGTGAGCCGACGAGCGCCACGATCGGCTGCTCGATCGATCCGCGTCAGGAGGGGCTAGCCCAGCTCCAGGCGTTCATCAAGAGCGTCGGCCGGATCAACCCCAAGGCCAGCCCCGAAGAGCTCGTGATGGGGATGACACAGGCCCTCGGTCCGCAGGATGTCCGCGTCGACGGTGTCAGCCCCACGACGCACTTCGCCCAGGTGATGGTCGAGGCTGACTACCGGATGAAGCTCATCGGCATCGGCCTGGAGCGCGTGCCGGCCCGCAACATGAAGTCGTGGGTCGATCTCAACGCCAATTCCGGCGTCGCCACCAACGCCCTCCAGCGCTGGTTCTTCACCCCCGACTACCAGTGCGTCCGGGCGACCGACGACGACCTCGGCATCGAGCTCGTTGGCCGGGGGGTGAAGCTCGTCGGTGCCGACGAGGTCGTGCTCCCCAACGGCCAGCGGATGTCGGCCGACCGGCCCGACCGGGCGAGCAAGATGTTCACCGAGACGTTCACGCGGAAATACCCCGAGATCGCCGCCCGCAACCCGGTCTACGGCCAACTCCGCAACCTCATCGATCTCTCGATCGTGGCCGCCTGGATGCAGGAGCACGACGCCTACGGCCGGGCCGCCTGGGGGGCCGAGAGCCTCCGCGACGAGTCGGTCTGCACGATCGAGCGGCTCGTCGCTCCGACCGAGGTCCAGCCGGCGATCAACGCCATCCAGCGGGGCAACCGGCTCGTCACCCCGATCGGTGGTGGTGTGACCGTCCAGCCGAAGCTGGCCCTCGATCCCGCGAACATCCTCGCCGACGACGAGGGCACGATCGCCTCGGCCCGTGGCGAGAAGCTCGAACTCCCCGCCGGCCGGTGGTGGTGGGACTGAGCGATTGCATCTTGCGGTTCATCCAAACGAAGCGGCCCGCCGGGGATTCCGGCGGGCCGTTGTCGTTTCGCTTTCCTTCTCGCGTTGGCACCCGCTCGGGGCTGACCGTGCCCCGTCGCCGGACGCTCGCCTCGGCCATCCATGGCCTCGGCTCTCTCCGCGCCGCTTGCGCTTTCGCCCTCCTATCCTGCGCTGACCGGCGAGGCCGGCTCTCGGGGCACGGTCAGCCCCGAGCTTGCCGGTTTGGGTGAGGCAAAAGGTGCCTGCCACCATTTGTCTGTCAATTGGTGGCTGGCACCTTTTGCCGCTCGACACCCTTATTTCTGCACCCGCTCCAAGTAGTCGCCGGTGCGGGTGTCGATCTTGATCATGTCGTCCTGCTCGATGAAGGCCGGCACGACCACGTCGGCGCCGGTCTCGAGCTTCACCGGCTTGGTGAGGTTCGTCGCCGTGTTGCCGCGCATGGCCGGTTCGGCGTAGGCGACTTTGAGAACCATGTGGTTCGGCGCCTCCATCGAGATCGGGTTGCCGTTGTAGAGGAGCATCGAGCAGACGGTGCCCTCCTTGATCCACTTCCAGGCGTCGTCGACCTGCTCCTTCGTCAGCTCGTACTGCTCGTAGCTGCTGTTGTCCATGAAGACGAACTGTTCCCCCTGCTTGTAGAGGAACTGCGCCTCGATGGTGGCGATGTCGGCGGCATCGAGCGAATCACCGCTCTTGTAGGTCCGGTCGAGCACCGTGCCGCGGAGGAGGTTGCGGAGCTTGCACTTGTAGAGTGCCTGCCCCTTCCCCGGCTTGACGAAATTGCACTCGATCATGAGGTAGGGGTCGCCGTCGATCTGGACCTTGAGCCCCTTCTTGAACTCGCTCGTGTTGTAGCCTGCCACTGCTTCGATGCTCCTGGACGTTGAACCTAAAACCCGATTCTTGATCATGCGCTCCGCCGGCCCGGCCGCCGGGCGTTCCCTTTCCGGGCGGCCGGTCGTATCCTTAAAAACGGCTCCGGGGCTTCGCGGAAGACCGTCAAGGGTGGCCGCAGCGGTGCCGGATGTCAACGTCTCGGGCCGCCGCGGGAGCGCGGCGGCCCCAGGCTCCGGCTCCGGCCATCGATTCATCCATCCGTCCTCGGCCAGCTTGCCCCCCCATGACGCTCGAATCGACGCAGTCCGAGCCGGTCTCGGCCCCCGCGGCCAACCCTGCGGGTGAAGGGGGCCAGCTCGGGGCCATGCGCCAGCTCGAGGCAATGCCACGGGAACGCTGGCAGGTCGAGCTGGCGGCCGCGATCCGTGATCCCGGCGAGCTCTGCCGGCTCCTCGGGCTCGACGCCAGCTTCGCCGCCGAAGCCCGCCGCGCCGCCGGTGGCTTTCCCCTCCTTGTCCCCCGTCCATTCCTCGATCTGATGACCCGTGGGGATCCCGACGACCCGCTCCTCCGCCAGGTCCTGCCGCGGGGGGCGGAGCTGGCCTCGCCTCCCGGCTGGGTGGCCGATCCGCTCGAGGAAGCAGCGGCGCTGGCGGCACCGGGCTTGGTGAAGAAATACGAGGGCCGGGCGCTCCTGTTGGCGACCGGCGCCTGTGCGGTCCACTGCCGCTACTGCTTCCGCCGCGAGTTCCCCTATGCCGAGCATGGGGTCTCGTCGGCCGGCACGGCCGCGGCGCTTCGTGCGATCGCGGCCGATCCATCGATCCGCGAGGTGATCCTCTCCGGGGGTGATCCGCTCCTCCTCGACGACGACCGTCTCGCCGAGCTCCTCGAAAGAATTGTCGCCATCCCCACCGTGACCCGGATCCGGATCCACACGCGTCTGCCGGTCGTGCTCCCGAGCCGGGTGACGCGCCGGCTGGTGGAGATCCTCGCCGGCCTCCCCTGGCCGGCCGTGGTCGTGATCCATGCCAACCATCCGGCGGAGCTCGGGCCTGACCAGGAAACGGCGGTTCGGGCCCTGGCCGGCGCCCGGGCGATCCTCCTCAATCAGGCCGTCCTCCTCGCCGGGGTCAACGACACGCTCCCCGTCCTCCTCGGGCTCTCCGAGCGGCTCCTCGCCATCGGCGTCCTCCCCTACTATCTCCACCTTCCCGATCGCGTCGTCGGCACGGCCCACTTCGACGTCCCGGAGGCGAAGGCGGTGGAGCTTGTCGACGGCCTCCGGCACATGCTCTCCGGCTACGGTGTCCCGCGGCTGGTCCGCGAGGTGCCTGGGGAGGCGTCGAAGGTGACGATTGCCTGATCGGCTGTCGCGGCGGGCGTCGTCGAATCTCGGGTAAGCTTTCGCCGGGGCACGATGTCGCTCCCCTTATCCCTGCCTTTCCGTCCGTCGGAGCCAGTCATGAAGATCCTCATCGGTGTCGACGGGTCGCCCGCCTCGCTGGAGGCTGTCTCGCTCGTCGGCCGGCTCATCGACCCGCGTGCCGACGAAGTGGCGATCTACTTTTCCCCCGCAGAGCTCCAGCGCCGCGTCCCTTGGGGGCAGACGCTCGTCGAGGGGGCGAGCAAGGCGCTCTTCGACGAGGCCGAGGGCCGGCTCCCGCAGCCGTTCACGCGCCCCGTCGAGGCGATCGTGAGCACGAAGTCGGCGGCGGCCGGGATCCTCGAAGCGGCGATCGGCTGGAAGGCCGATCTCGTCGTCGTGGGCGCAAGCAACCAGACGTCGCTCGAGCGCTTCATCCTCGGGAGTGTGTCGCGCGCGGTGGTCCATGGCTCGACGCTGCCGGTGCTTGTCGTCCGCAATGCTCCCGCCACCAGTGAGCCGATCCGGGCGATCGCCTGTTATCTCGCTGCCAGTGCCGAGGCGGTGGCCGCGGTGGTCAGCAAGCTCCGTTGGCCCGCCGACACGTCAGGCGAGGTGATCGGGGTGGCCGAATCGCTCCTCGCCGGCCCGCTGCCGTCGTGGCTGGAGCGGAAGGTGCGCGATCCGCAATCGGCGGCGATCGCATCGGCCTGGCAGCAGGAGCACGACGACGAAGTCGGCACGCTCTCCACGGCCCTCGAAGGCTTCCAGAAGCATCTTCCGCCGGCCTTCGGCGCGAAGGCCCCGATCGTGGTCCAGGGGAATCCGGGCGACCAGATCCGCTCCCATGTCCGCGATCATGGCGACAATCTCATCATCCTCGGCCGTACCCCGTCCGACGCGGTCACGCGCTGGCTGCTGGGGAGCACCTCCGAAGCGGTCCTCACCGGTGTGCCGTCGAGTGTGTTGCTCGTGCCGGTCGAGAAGGGCTGAGAGTTAGCGGCGCCTGCAGCGCTCGACAAAGGCGGCGTAGTCGCGCGGCGTATCGATCCCCTTGGCGGCGTGGTCGATCGCACAGGCGGCGATGCCGATGCCGGCCTCGAGCGGCCGCAATTGTTCGAGGCTTTCGAGACTGGCCAGGCGCGACTCGGGGAGCTCGTTCCAGGCTTCGAGGACTTGGCGCCTGTAGGCGTAGAGGCCGACATGCTGCCACCAGTAGGGCGGGTCGGCGGCGAGAAGCTTTTCGCTCCACTCGCGGGCGGCGGGCACGCGGGAGCGGCTGAAGGTGATCGCCCGCCAGGCGCCGGCGACTGCCGCTCCGGGGAGGTATCCGCCCGCGCGGGCCGGCTCGCGCCACGGGGTCAATTCGGCCTTCACGGCCGACGGCTCGTCGAGATCGGCGGCCGATCGCATCGGCGTGACGAGGGTGGCGATGCCGGCCCCGGGGCAGCGGTCGAGGAGGTCGATGGCGGCATCGATGGCGGCGGCGGCGAGCTCCGGTTCGTCCCCTTGCACATTCACGATCACATCGGCATCGCCGAGCGACTCCAGCGCCTCGACGATCCGCGCCGTGCCGCTGGGGGCCTCGGGCGAGGTCATCACCGCTTCGCCCCCGAAGGCGGCGACGGCGGCGGCGATCTCTTCGCTATCGGTGGCGACGATCACGCGCGCGGCTCGCGACGAGGCCCGGGCGGCGTGCCAGGTGTGTTCGATGAGGGTTTTGCCCGTGTCGGCGAGGAGCATCTTCCTGGGGAGGCGGGTGCTCGAGAGGCGGGCGGGGATGACGATCACTGCCGCGGGGGCTTGCGTGGGCATGGGGCGCTCCGTGGGCTGGCGGGCGGCGGGGCAGATTGGCCGGTTTTTAGCCTGATCGGGGTGGGGGGAGCCATGCCGGAATCGGCCGTGTGCGGCGGTGGCCGGGGCGCCTTGTTTCCGATCTGGCCCCTGCTAGCATTCGAGGGTCGCGAAAGCGGCCACTTGCCCGAGTGGCGGAATTGGCAGACGCGCAAGATTCAGGTTCTTGTCCAGGTAACTGGGTGGAGGTTCAAGTCCTCTCTCGGGCATTTCCGGGGTTTTTCTAGCCCCGGATCGTTCCCCCGCCGGCCTTTTTGGTGGGCAGGTGTTGGCCCCGAAGCGAGCCCTGCCGACAGGCCTCCCCGTGGGACTGCGGGCCGAGGGATATCCTCCGATGCCTGTCATTTCGATTCCCCTTCGCGACGACCAGGTCCGCGAGCTTCGTCTCCGGGCCGACCAGGCAGGAATCCCGTTGGAGGCGTATCTGTCCCGGTGTGTCGGGGAGCTTCTCGACCGATCGGCGAACGAGTTCCGCGTGGCCGCGGGTCGGGTGATGGAGAAGCACGCCGAGCTCTCTCGGCGGGTGGCGTGACGATCCCGCTGCCTCACCGGAAATCCCGGTTCGATGGTGTCGCAGTCATCCGTCAAGCACGAGAGTCCCGGTAGCCCTCCCGGCGGCGCCGAGCCCGATCGAGGCGGCGTCTCCAGCAACGCTCGAGAGGCACTCCTGAACGCGGCATTCCTGGTGAAATGACGCCGCGAGATGCATCGTCCCAAGAAAATTCTTTGCCTGGGGTTGACATTTCAAATTGCCTCTCGATCAGAACTCGATAGGATCGCAAGCGTTGGGGGGGGCGGCTGCGGAGTGATCCAGTAGTCGCATTCCCTGACCCATGACCTCGGAAGACGAGTTGGCATCTCTTCGCATGCGGAGTGGTGTCTGAGCGTAGGCCGATCGACGATGAACCGCTTCGCGTGTGCAGTCGTGCAGAATCGCCAGTCAAGCTGAAGCTCCTTCAGCTGCTCGTCCAGTACGGACCCCGGTCCGTCGTTCTTTTTCCGAGATGATCCTCCATGCGATTCAGAGTCCCTCTGCGCTTGAAGAGCACCTCGAGCCTCGCTCTCGTCGCTGCGGCTCCGTGGCTGGGCGTTGGGCGGTGCCTCCAATTGCCAACCGTTTCTCTCGCGCGTCGAGGCGGCCAAGCCGCGGGGCTTCGCCTCTGTGCCGACCAGGCGGGGCTGCCGGCCGACTTTCCGAGCATCGGTAACCCCGCTGGGATGATGAACGGCGGAGTTCGAGCCAGCATCCCTTTGTCGAGGGGACTGCAGGGAGTCGCAGTTGCCGAGTCCGCCCCGCGAATGTCCGGGAAAATAAGCCTTTTTCGCCTGCCAAAAAAAAATAGCGTCCGGTTTTGCCGGCGGCCTACGCCTATTCCATTGGGGATCGAGATCTCCTGAGAGCGGGCATCGTGTTTATGCGGCTGTCATGGTTAGCCGTAGGAAACTCATCCCCGCTGGTGGGCCGTTGACTCCCTTTTCGGAACTGGTAGAATCGCGACCAACTTAGGGGGCGCGAACACTCCTGACCGAGCGAGATTCCCCGCCGCAGCGAGATGCGGAAACAGATGATCGCTACGGGGATCTCTTTCGAGGCGTGCTGAATTGGAACGAGAAGGTCGCGTCGGTAACGGAATCGACGGAATCCTTTGAGCCAACGGATCGCACGCTCAACCACTTACCGAATCCGTCAGAGGCTGTTCCCGTGATCCTCTCCGCGACGAGCGATGACCGGCTCGATGCCCTGTGCATGCAGGGCGTCGCGGGTCGGCTCGCTGCCGTATCCGCGATCTGCGAAGAGGACATCCGGATGACTGTGCAGCCGGCCTCGCTTACAAGGAACACGTGGGGAGTCGGCGACTGCCTGCAAGATCTGTCCGCGATCGCTGGCATTCGCCAACGCGGTGTGGATGACAAGCGGCACGCGGTTTCCGTCCACGACGAGAGTGTGCTCTGTCCGCAATTTCCTGGGGTCAACAAGGCTTGGGCTAGTGGAATCGCCGCCGCCGAATGCGCGGATCAAGACGCTGTAGATGATCGCCAACTCGGCTTCAAGGATGCCGGCCTTCTTGAGCTGTGTGGCAAAGTGAATGTGGAGATCGTCCCAGACCCCAGTTTCGTTCCATCCTCGAAGTCGGCGGTGAGCGGTGCGGCCCGAACAGCCGAGTTCGAATGGCACGTCCTCCTAACGGCATCCGGTCACAAGTACGTACCAGAGAACCTTGATCACCGCGAGGTGCGAAACCAGAGGCTGGCTACTTTCCGTCCCGATGGGCTCCTCCGCAGGCAGCAGGGTCTTCAACTTCGCGATGAAGGCATCCGCTGGCCGAGCACCTGCCATCCTGGCTCGCTCCGTGAATCACGAAGACCATGAAGGGGGCGTGCGCAAATAAAGTGACAGGCGAATTTATTTGAGCCTGATAGAACCTCGGTGTATCGAAAAGCAGCGTGTCGAGACAAAGATAGCACAACGACTTGTAGTGAGTGAGCCCGCAAGGCCGCTTGTCTGGATTGTTAATGTCGGATAAAGCAACGGTAAAAACCCCGCAATAGATAAAAGAGGCCTAGGATGAGTCAGGTCACCCATGTAATTATCGATATACAAGATGTTACTCTGGCGATTCTAAAAAGCAACCCACCGCAGTTGTCGATTGTGGCGGTTGGGCTTACCCTAGCGGAAAAGCCCGTATCTGCTGCGTTAAATCCGTACGAGTATTTTATTCCCCCAAGCGACGGCATATATGAATTTAGTTTTGTGGCAACTCGTGAGAGCAGTCCTGCCCGCGATGCACGTAACGTTGTCTATCCAATCGTGGCAAGTCACGTGATGACCCACATACCGCCCCATCTCAAAGGAGTGCGAATTCACGGCTCGACAAGTTCGAGAGAATCGCTGTTGAGTGCGCCAGAAAAAGCACGAGAGATTGTGTTGGCTTTAAACGGAAGTGTTGGGGTGGCGGTCGAAGGCCCAATCACTGGCGGCGGACCGGTTCGTTAGAATCGCGGAGTGTTTTGTAGATGTTATTTGTGCAGCCTGCACTATCAAGCACGCAGCTGAGTCGCTTAAACTAAAGGAGTCAAAGGTATGGAAAAAAACAAGGCAAATGACATGTGGCGGGCGTGGGCAGTGACCGAAGGAAGCCACACTAAAATCGTCGTGGAGGGAATTTATGGTATGGGAGGACCGGGGCGGGTGGCAGTCGTTAGTTATGCAGTGCCACAAGGAATTAATCCTGACATTCTATTGCTTAAACTTACGGTCAGTACGCTGCCGGGCGCTTGGGCACAGGTTCTTTGTCCCATTCCTGCCGTCTATGTCAAATCCCCGTACAAAAAGAACGAGTATCAAGGTGTGGAAATCCTATACCCCGACGGCAGTTTGGCTTCAGTCGATGTCATTGTTGACACCGACGCAGGGCCGAATTGACGCCTTGCTACAGAGCCAATTACTGACTCGTTCTGAGCATCTTTTACGCCAAAGGACAAAAAGGTCGACAGCCATTTCCCTGCCGTCGGTCGATCGTTAACTAGCTTCAGGCAAGCCACAAGGCATCCGCCTGGCGGTTCGGCGGATGCCTTGTGGCGCAATCAATAGCTCAATAGGTGTGTTATGAATGTCAATGAATCTTCGGGTACAGATCGCAATCTGTCGTCCATACAAGGCGACTCGCCACGCAAGGAAGATTCGATAGGCGGTGTTGCGAATTCCAACGAATCGGCTCCGTCGGGTGGTTCGGTCGGGGCGATAGACGTTACGAACTTTGACCTAAACGTACGTCCGCAGGATGACATTTACGAATACGTAAATGGCGCCTGGCTTAATAATACTCATATTCCTGCTGACAAGAGCAACTATGGGATGTTTACTAAGCTAGAGGATCTTTCGCGCGAGCAGGTTCGAACGATCGTAGAAAGGGCGGCATCCGTTGACGCACCCGCTAAGAGTGATACCAGAAAAATTGGAGACTTTAACCGCGCGTTTATGGACACTGCGCGGGTTGCTGCCCTTGGCTTTACGCCGATAGCTGAGGTCATTGCCCGATGCGAGGCTCTCGCGACGCACGATGATGTAGCCGGCGCCTTCGGTGTTGCTGCCTCGCTCGGCGTAGACTCACCTATCGGAATCTCTGTCGGTGTTGACGGCAAGGATTCGACTCGTTACCTGACGACCGTCGTCCAAGCGGGTACGACGCTCCCCGCCCGTGACTACTATCTGGACGACGGCGAAAAGGAGCTAGCCGCGCGCGATGCACTCGTGGCCTACGCCGACCGGCTCGCCGAGCTAACTGGCGATACAACAGGGAGGCCGGGAGCGGCGGTGCTCGCCCTAGAAACTCAACTCGCCGCAATCCAATGGCCTCGTGAGAATCTCGAAGATCCGATAAAAACATTCAATAAAATGTCCGTATCGGAATGGTCGAAAAGAACTTCCCAGCTCCGCTGGAGCGAGATGCTTAAGGCGTCGGGAATACCGGTAATAGCGGACATCAACGTCGCGACGCCGAGCTATTTCGAAAAGCTCGATAAGCTGTTCCCTGCGGTCGACGTCGCCACCTGGAGGACGTGGATGCGGTTCAAGGCGATCGACGCCTTTGCCCCCTACCTTTCGCCGCAATTCGAAGCGGCCCATTTCTTCTTCCATGGGCGAACAATCGCTGGAATCGAATCAGAGTTGCCTCGCTGGAAGCGATCGGTGGATGCGATCAGCGGCAGCAGAGCATTTGAGTTCGGAGCGCTCGGCGATGTCGTCGGCAGGCTCTACGTGAAGGAGCACTTCACCCCCGAGGCAAAGAACCGTATTGATCTGCTCGTCAAGGGCCTTTTGGCGGCGTTTGGATCGAGCATCGACGAACTTGCCTGGATGACTGCCGAGACGAAAGCTAGAGCAAAGGACAAGCTTGCGAAAATCACGACTAAGATCGGCTATCCGAATAAGTGGCGAGACTACGAGGGGCTCGAGGTAAAGGCAGACGATCTTGTAGGCAATATCATCCGTTCTCGGACATTCGAGTTCCAGCGCAGCGTGTCGAGGCTCGGACGCCCGGTTGACCGAGAAGAGTGGGAGATGACGCCCCAGACGGTCAACGCCTATTACGAAGAATCCCTAAACGAAGTGGTTTTCCCAGCGGCAATCCTCCAATCTCCGTTTTTTTCCGTCGACGGTCCCGATGCCCTCAACTATGGTGGCATCGGCGGCATTATAGGCCACGAGATCAGCCACGCCTTTGACGATCAAGGGAGCCGCTTCGATGGACACGGCAACCTTAAGAACTGGTGGACAGACGCCGATCGCGTCGCGTTTGAAGACCTCACGAGCCAGTTGGTAGGTCAATATTCGTTGTACGAGCCCCTCCCCGGGCGAAAGGTAAATGGACAATTAACTCTTAGCGAAAACATTGCTGACCTTTCGGGCCTCTCGGTCGCCTACACGGCATTTCGGGCTGCTGAGAGGGGAAAGAGTCCGAATATAACTCAGGGATGGACAAGCGATCAGCTATTTTTCATTGGCTGGAGCCGAGTGTGGCCGCGTTTATTCAGGGAAGAAGAGCTTATTAAGAGGCTTGAGACCGATGAACACAGTCCCTCACGTTATCGGGTAAACGGTCCGGTATCGAACCTCGACGCCTTCTACGAGGCATTTGAGTTGAAGGAAGGGGACGCGCTTTGGAAGCCGACCGAAGAACGGATCCGTATTTGGTGAGTGTCCGCTGCTGGCATACTTTGAGGATCATAACTCAGTCATGTTTCATCCGCGGGGATATCAGCAGGGATTGACATGGCCTTGCTGTGGGTAACGTCCAGGGCGATTGCGCGATAGTGGGTAATCTGGCATGATTAGGCAATCCCGTCCGTGGTGTCTCCGAAGGTACTTCGGTAATCGGTCGGGCTGCGATCTTCATGGAGGATTCACGATGCCCATTTCGAAGTCAGTGAGCGCTAAGATTCAGGTCCATTTCGCGATGCTTCCCGACCCGCGTCGTCGAAAGGTTACACACCCGCTCATAAACTTTATCGTCATCGCGATCTGCGCGGTGATCTGCGGCGCCGGCGATTACGTTGCGATTGCCGACTTCGGTCTGATGAAGCGTCGATGGTTCCGAAAGATTCTCGACCTGCGCGCGGGAATCCCTTCGCATGATCGGTTCAATGCGATCTTCTCGATGCTGTCTCCGGCTGAGTTTGAGCGATGTCTGCTGAGTTGGATCCAGGCGCTCCATGAGGCTACGGAAGGCCAGGTGATAGCGATCGACGGCAAGACACTCCGGGGCAGCTTCGACAAGGCGAGCAACAAATCGGCCATCCACATGATCAGCGCCTGGGCCTCGGCCAACTCGATCAGCCTCGGGCAGTTGGTGGTCGATGCGAAGAGCAACGAGATCACGGCGATCCCAAAATTGCTGGATAGGTTGCAACTCAAGGGGGCCACGGTGACCATTGATGCCGCGGGGTGCCAGACGGAGATCGCCCGTCGCATCGTCGACGCCGGGGGCCACTACGTCCTCAACGTGAAGGGGAATCAGGGAGCGCTTCGCGACGGAATCGAAACGTTCTTCACCGAGTTCCTGGATGGCAAGATGCCGACGGTGCCCGTCCGCCAGAGGCACAGCACGAACAAGGGCCACGGCCGCAAGGAATCGCGATGGCACTACGTGTGTAGCGTC
>Ga0114973_10002972_pt1 | contig 12127 bp, 15 predicted proteins | sample M_140807_MF_Meta_FD_87025 | JGI IMG/M metagenome (GOLD analysis project Ga0114973, IMG submission 87025) | Freshwater microbial communities from Lake Montjoie, Canada to study carbon cycling - M_140807_MF_MetaG | ecosystem: Environmental > Aquatic > Freshwater > Lake | place: Lake Montjoie... | reverse complement strand
TGGCGAGCGCGGCACCGGTCTGCTCGATCCCCGTTCCATAGGCATTGGCTTTGACCACACCGCCGCATTCGGCCCCCTGATCCTTGCCGAACGAGGCCAGCAACCGCCAATTGTGGACAATCGCATCCAGATCAACCGTCAGATGGGCGCCGTGCGGATTGGCAGGGGAGTGCGTCACGTTATTCCATTCGCTCCGGCAAACGGTCCTCTTGGGCGAGGTCGGTAAAGCGGGTGATTTCGGCCTCGAATTGCAAAGCGACCGTGCCGGTGGGACCGTGACGCTGCTTGCCGATGATCACTTCGGCCCGCCCGTGCACCTGTTCCATCTCGGTCTGCCACTTGAAATATTCCTCGGTGCCGATCTTCGGCTCCTTGTTCTTCATATAATATTCTTCGCGATAGACGAAGAGCACCACGTCGGCATCCTGCTCGATCGAACCGGATTCGCGCAAATCCGACAATTGCGGGCGTTTGTCATCGCGCTGTTCGACCTGTCGCGACAGCTGCGACAATGCGATGATAGGCACGGCCAGCTCCTTGGCCAGAGCCTTGAGGCCGGTGGTGATTTCGGTCAGTTCCTGCACGCGGTTTTCGCCCTTTTTGGCGGAACCCGACAGCAGTTGCAGGTAGTCGACCACCAGAATATCCAGCCCCTTCTGCCGCTTTAGACGGCGGGCACGGGCGGTCAGCTGGGCAATCGAGATGCCGCCGGTCTGGTCGATATAGAAGGGGATGCGTTCCATCTCGCGGGCCGCATCGGCGATTTTGTTGAACTCGTCCTCGCGGATTTCACCACGGCGGATTTTATAGGAGGCGACGCCCGATTGTTCGGCGATCACGCGGGTGGCCAGCTGTTCGGACGACATTTCGAGCGAGAAAAAGCCGACAATCCCGCCATCCAGCCGCTTGGTGGTGCCATCGGGCAGTTTTTCCGAGGCATAGGCTTTTGCTATATTGAAGGCGATATTGGTGGCAAGCGCGGTTTTTCCCATGCCCGGACGTCCCGCCAGAATGACCAGATCGGACGATTGCAAGCCACCCATCATCCGGTCCATATCGACCAGACCGGTGCTGATGCCCGACAATTTGCGGTCGCGCTTGTAGGCTTCCGCCGCCATGTCCACCGCAATACGCAGCGCATCGGCAAAGGACTGGAACCCGCCCTCGTAGCGGCCCGATTCCGCCAACTCGTAAAGGCGGCGTTCGGCTTCTTCGATCTGGGTGCGCGGCGTGGCGTCAACGGGCGCATCATAGGCGACGTTGACCACATCCTCGCCGATCAGGATCAACCGGCGGCGGATCGCAAGATCGTAAATGGTGCGGCCATAGGCCTCGGCATTGATCACGGTGGTGGCTTCGGCCGCCAGACGAGCGATATATTGCGACACGGTCATGCCGCCCAGATCGTGATCGCCCAAAAAGGTTTTCAGCGTGATCGGAGTCGCGAGCTTGCCCGCGCGGATCAGCTGCTGGCAGATGTCATAGATGCGGGTGTGGATGTCCTCGGAGAAGTGTTCGGCCTCCAGAAAGTCGGAGACCCGGTAATAGGCGTCGTTGTTGACCAGAATGGCGCCCAATATCGCCTGTTCGGCCTCGATATTGTGCGGGGCAATGCGGATGACAGCTTCCGGTTCGGGCAGGCGAAGCACAGTCGTGGCCATAATGGTTTCAATCTCCCTCTCGTCCTTTTGTGATTAGGCCAGTTGGGGAGCAGTGCAAAGAAGAAACGGGCAAACAATGCGGCTTTGAAAATATCGCTTTTATAACTTGTGTTTTTTGTGGAAAAAAAAGCCCGACGGCTTGCGCCGCCGGACTTAATCGGAATGGGAACTTCTTAGGCCCAACCTGCCGTCGAGACGGCGTTGAACCTTCTGGAATTCTCAGTATTCGCCTTCGCTTTCGGCAAGTGCAGCACCGACTTCGAGACCGAGGTCTTCGAGGCTGGTTTCTTCGCGCACGACAGCGGCTTCACCGCGAGACTGACGCTCTGCCTCGTCCTTCGAGCGGGCCACGTTGATGACAACATGGACTTCGACTTCAGGATGCAGATCAACCGGCACGGTGTGCAGGCCGAGGGTCTTGATCGGGGTGTCGAGACGGACCTGCTGGCGCTGGACCGAGAAACCGCCGGCCGTCAGCAAATCCGAGAGATCGCGTGCGGCAACCGAACCGTAAAGCTGGCCCATTTCGCCGGCCTGACGGATGATCACGAACTGGTGACCGTTGAGCTTTTCGCCGACAGCATCGGCTTCCTTGCGCAATTCGAGGTTGCGGGCTTCGAGCTGGACGCGCTGGGTTTCAAAACGCTTGCGGTTTTCTTGCGTGGCGCGCAGGGCCTTGCCCTTGGGCAGCAGGAAATTGCGGGCAAAACCCGGTTTGACGTTGACGACATCGCCCATCTGGCCGAGCTTGGCAACGCGTTCGAGCAAAATAACTTCCATGATCTATCTCCTTGGTACAGTTAGTGAAAATCAGCCGGTCTATCGGATGAGGGGGGATATTCGGCATGCCGGAGCATCGCGCGGTGCCGCAAACCCGCCATGCGATCGACAATACCCAAAGCAGCCATGGCCAGCATCAACGGCAAAGTCAGCGCGCTGAAACCAACCAGAACAACGAAAAATACGGCAAGCAGCGTGTTGCGCCATGTGATGCCACGCGTCATCACTGCGATAACGCCAAAGCCTTCCAGCGCATAGGCGGTGAGCAATGCTGCCAGTATCGAGCGGGCATAAAGTCCGCCGAAGCCGTCGAACAGGATCGACAAAATCCCGCTCAGAACCGTCAAACCCAGCACCGAAGGCGGCATCGAGGTCATTGCCAGATCGGGCCATGGCCGCAGAAGGCGGCCGGACATATGGACAAGCTTGGCAGCAAGCCATACGAGAGCGCAATTGCTGAGCACGCCGATCCCTGCAAAAACCGGCGGGGCGAATTGCGTCAACAGGCGGGCAATATCATCGCGGCTCAGACCCATTCCATCGATCAATGCGGGATGGACCTGACCGATCGCATCAATCACATTTTTGAAAGCCTGCATGAGCCCGTCTGGATCACCGCCGATCATCACCGCTGCCGTCAAAGCCATCAGCGCGCTGATCAGGCAAACAGCCAGCAGCGAGATGCCGACGGGAAGAAACAGGATAAAACCGTCTTGCTTGCGGTGGGAGAGCAGCAAGATGCCCATCAACCAGGCCGGAAGACCGATACCAAGCCCGAACACCAGACCGGCCAGTCCCGCAACAATCGCCGAGATCGTCAAAGTGCCCACGGCCGTGCCGATCAAGGCTGCGCGCGGGCCCCAGCCCAGAGCGGCGATCAGGATAGGAAGGGGGGCGAGAATATCGAGGACGAGCGCAAACATGCTTCCGGTTCTGACAACCAGAAACAGCAAAGCCGCTGCAAGGCCCGAGGCCAGTCCTATGGGGAGTACGCCGTTCATCGTCGAGCTGTCCCGCACCCTGCGGTTAGGGGAGAAGGCTCCCCAACCAATCCCGTCAGGCATCATGCGATGACGGGTGACCCAAATCCCGCCACAAGGCAGGGACCAGAAAGGTCAAGGCAGCACAGGGCCGCCTTGACCGGAAGCGTTATAATCTTATGCGATCACGTAAGGCAGCAGACCGAGGAAGCGGGCGCGCTTGATGGCCTGGGCCAGTTCGCGCTGCTTCTTGGCCGAGACTGCCGTGATGCGGGATGGCACGATCTTGCCGCGCTCGGAAATGTAGCGCGAGAGCAAACGTGTATCCTTGTAATCGATCTTCGGCGCATTCGGACCCGTGAACGGGCAGGACTTGCGACGACGGAAGAAGGGACGACGTGGAGCTGCAGTGGTCATCAGTGAGCCTCATCAACTGAAGATTCATCGGAACGGGGGCGAGGAGCGCGGTCAGTGCGGCCTGCACCGCCACCGAAGCGACCACCGCCGCCACCGCCACCGAAGCGACCACCACCGCCGCCGCCGCCACCGAAGCCACGGTCGCCACCGAAGCCGCGATCTTCGCGGTCATCGCGGTCGCGCTTCTGCAGCATCACGGACTGACCTTCTTCCAGCTCTTCGACACGGATGGTCATGAAGCGGATGATGTCTTCGTTGATGCGCATCTGGCGTTCCATTTCAGCCACGGCAGCAGCCGGAGCATCGAGGTTCATCAGTGTGAAATGGGCTTTGCGGTTCTTGCGGATCCGGTAAGCAAGAGCCTTCAGGCCCCAATGCTCGACCTTCGACACTTTGCCGCCATTCTGCTCGATGATCCCTTTGAGGGTCTCGGTCAGGGTTTCTACCTGCTGTGCGGTCACATCCTGACGCGCAATATAGATATGCTCATAAAGAGGCATTCATTTGGCCTTTCACCGTTATACGACCCCGACGCATAGCCCTTCGAGCCTCGCCAAAGGCCCGAACGGGAGGTTGTCCGAAGGCGGAGACACCGGAAGGCGAACCACCATGGTTCTGCCGGAATGGATCATTCCGGTCTTCCGTTAAGCCCCCAGCCGGAGCCGCTCGAACGCGCCTTTTAGGATCGTTTGACGCAAAAGGCAAGGCCTGTCCTTGCAAAAACATACAAATCAACGGGTCAGCGGGTCTCAAACATCTGACACGAGTACCATCTGCCCGAACCAGCGGGTAAATGATCACGGTGTGATTGTCTTGGGTCCTGTATTTATGCTCTAACGGCAACAAGAAAGCCATCATCAAGCGAGATTTCCCATGCAGTTCTTCCAATCCGGTTCCGTGCGCCTTGCCTTTATCGATTCTCCCCCGGAATCCGGCGAATTGGGCGCGGTGGTGCTTGTGCATGGCTTTGCCTCCAACCATGCGGTCAACTGGGTCAATACTCAATGGGTCAAGGTGCTCAATCGGGCGGGCTATCGCGTCATCGCGCTCGACAATCGCGGGCACGGGCAGAGCGATAAACTGTATGATCCCGATGCCTATCATGCGCAGATCATGGCGCAGGATGTCGTGCATCTGCTCGATTATCTGGGGCTGCCCAAGGCCGATATCATGGGCTATTCGATGGGCGCACGCATTACCGCGCATGTTGCGCTCTATCATCCAAACCGTGTCCGTTCGGCCTTGCTGGGCGGCTTGGGCATCCATCTGGTCGAAGGGGTCGGCCTGCCTCTGGGCATTGCCGATGCAATGGAAGCGCCCTCGGTCGATGGCCTGACCGATCCGATGCAGCGGATGTTCCGGGTGTTTGCCGAACAGACCGGCAGCGATTTGAAGGCCCTGGCAGCCTGCATCCGTGGTTCGCGGCAGGTGTTGAGCGCGCAGGAGGCGGGGCAGATCAGGGTTCCGGTGCTGATTTCGGTGGGGACCAATGATCCGGTGGCGGGCGATCCGCATCCGTTGGGGGCACTGATCCACGGCTCGCACGTGTTCGATATCGAAGGGCGCGACCACAATCTGGCCGTGGGGGACCGCAGCCACAAAGAGGCTGTTTTGGCGTTTCTTTCGCAGCGCATTTGATGGTAAATTGCGCTTTCGAGGGATGACTCGTCAGTTTCCGGGCGTAACGTTTTGTACAAAGCCGTTGAAACGGAAGGTAAATCATGACCAAGCCGCATGTGTCCCACCCCGCACAATCAGGGGCTGAATCCGTCACCCGTTTAGATCCACTCTGGACCCGTATCCGGCTCGACGCGCAGACGGCGGCCAAACACGAGCCTGCTCTGGCGGGTCTGATGCAATCGGCTGTGCTCGATCATGACGGCTTTGCCACGGCGGTGATCGGCCGTCTGGCCTGCCGTCTGGCGCATCCTGCGGTGTCCTATGAGGTGTTGATGAGCACTTTGGGCGATCTGGTCAGCCTTGATCCCTTGCTGACCGAAGGCATGGTGGCCGATTGTCTGGCTGTGGCCGACCGCGATCCCGCCTGCACGCGCCTTTTGGAGCCTTTGCTCTATTTCAAGGGCTATCACGCCCTGCAGACGCACCGCTTCGCCCATACTTTGTGGCAGGCGGGACGGCACGACTTCGCGCTCTATCTGCAAAGCCGCTCGTCGGAAGTGTTCCAGACCGATATCCATCCTGCGGCCCGTATCGGCAAGGGAGTGTTTCTCGACCATGCCACCGGCCTCGTGGTCGGCTCGACGGCGGTGATCGAGGATGATGTCTCGATGCTGCAGGATGTGACTTTGGGCGGGACCGGCAAGGAGGGCGGCGACCGCCACCCGAAAATCCGGCGCGGGGTGCTGATCGGCGCGGGCGCGAAAATCCTAGGCAATATCGATATCGGCCAATGCGCGCGCGTGGCTGCCGGTTCGGTGGTTCTGCATGATGTGCCGCGCAACACCACGGTAGCAGGTGTGCCTGCCAAAGTGGTGGGTGAGGCGGGCTGTGCGGAGCCGGCCCGCACCATGGACCAGATTTTGGCCGACAAGAATATCTCGGACCAATAAGTCTATTGCCTTCAGCGGCTTGGCGATGAAAACCGGTTTGCGAAGACCAGATCGTGGCAAACACGGCTTGCAGCCTGCCGCGCGGCATGGCAATCGTGGTCTCCTAGAATTGACTGACTCGAACAGGATCAAAGTGATGGATAAGGTCGAAATTCAGAAACTGCAGGATTATCTGCGTCGTCTTTATGGCAATGCGGCCATTCGCGTGACGCCGCGCCCCAAGCTGAAAGATTCGGCCGAAGTGTTTGTCGGCGAGGAATTCGTCGGCATCATCTCGCTTGATATCGAAGACGGAGACCGCTCCTATGCGTTTGTCCAGTCGATTCTCGATATCGATCTGGAAGACAATCACGACGATTGATCTGTTCAAAGGGGCCCGTGATGGCACTGTATCAACTCGAAGACCGCATCCCCGAACTGCCCGCCGATGACCGTTACTGGATCGCACCCGATGCCAAAGTGATCGGCAGCGTCAGGCTGGGAGTGGATTGCTCCATCTGGTTCGGGGCCGTGCTGCGCGGTGACAACGAGTTGATCGACCTGCTGGAAGGCACCAATATCCAGGATGGCAGCATGCTGCATACCGATATGGGCTTTCCGATGAGCATCGGTCCCTTTGCCACGGTCGGCCATGCCGCCATTCTGCACGGCTGCACGATCGGCGAAGGCTCGCTGGTCGGCATGGGGGCGACCATTCTGAACGGGGCCAAAATTGGCCGCTATTCCCTGGTCGGTGCCCATGCCTTTGTCGGCGAGGGCAAGGAATTTCCCGATTATTCACTGATTGTCGGCTCGCCCGCCCGCGTCATCCGCACGCTGGACGAGGACGCCGCCAAGCGCGTGCGGGCCACGTCCGAAAGCTACATCAAGAATTACAAGCGCTTTGCCAAAGGCCTGAAGGCGCTTTGAGCTTTTCTGCGTCCGCCTTGCGGACGGATCAGCGGGCCGGAGATGCGGTGGTCAGGCTGTCTGTGCCGTCGCCGAAATAGACCCAGATATTCTGGCTGTTCTGGGATTGCCGCTTGATGAATTTATAGCTGGTCTTTTGCCAGGGCTTGATGGTGCTGGTGCGGCTGTCAAGGATCATATCGCCGCGATCGGTGCGCACCATCAGAACGGCATGGCCTTCGCCATGCGCATCGCGCACCACGGTCATCAGCAGGGTCTGGCGCGGCATGCCGGCATCCACCAGCAATTTGCGCTTGAGCAATTGCAAATCCTCGCAATCGCCCTTGCCGTCCTCCGGATAGGCCCACCATTCCAGCACGCCGTAATGATCGAGATCGGACACTTGTTCGATGGTGGCATTGACCAGCGTATTGATGCGGTTGAGCGTGGCCCAGTTCTCGCGGGTCAGCGGGATGATCTGTGGTTCGTGGGCGATTGTCTGTATTTCAGCGGGATTTTCACAATCATCCGCTTTGGTCGAGCATAATTGCGTCCAGCCGATCGGTGGTTTGGCGATGGTACCGGTTTGCGAGAAATTGTTGATATTCAGCGCCGGCAAAGCGGCCGGGTGCTTGCTGTTGCGCGCATGGGTCTGCCCACCCGAAAGGGTGACAAGGGCCAAGCCCAGTACAAGTCCGAAACCGAGATTTGCCAAATGCCGCATCATTGCCGCCCGATGAATGTGTTAACAAAACGTTAACGGTCATGAAGGGGGGCAGGCAAGCAAAGTCTGAGATCAAGGTTAATGGCCGCGAGGCGGTGGCGGGCCGTGATGATGATGTGTAGCGTGTGTGGTGACAATGGAGGGTTTAAGTGAGAGAAGGTGGGAGGTGGTTGCTCGAAATCGCTGATTTGACCGCGTTAATTCCGTTTATCCCGCAAAGGTTCAACCGATGTCTTCCCAGCGCGAACCCGTATTTAATCTGCCGCCTGTCATTACGGCCCTGCTGCTGCTGATGGGCGCGATCTTTTTTGTGATGGTGCTGCTACCGGAAGAAATGGGCTCGTTCCTGTTGCTGGATTGGTCGTTTATTCCCGCCCGCTTTGCCGCAGGCCTCGGGCTTGATCCGCTTGCCGCCCTGCAAACCGCCTCGGGCCAGAAACTGAGCGCGGAAGATGCGGTGATCATCCAGTTTCTGACCGAGGAAGACACGATGCGGCCGTGGACGCTGCTGTCCTATGCCTTGCTGCACGGCAGTGGCCTGCATCTGTTTTTGAATGGCGTGTGGCTGGCCGCTTTCGGCTCGCCTCTGGCGCGGCGGGTCGGGGCCGAGCGTTTCCTGCTGCTGTTCGGCCTGTGCGCCATCGGCGGCGGACTGACCCATTTTGCGCTGAACTGGTATGATGTTTCGCCTCTTGTCGGAGCCTCGGCGGGGATTGCAGGCTGTATGGCGGCGGCCGCTTTGTTCATGTTCCAGCCGGGAGCCGGCTTGTCCGGACTGTCCTTCGGCAGGCCAAGCGCGCATCAACCGCCCGCTTTGAGCCTGCGCGAAGCCTTTCGCGACCAGCGCGTGATGTGGTTTTTGGGAACCTGGCTGGCGATTAATCTGCTCACAGGCCTGTTCAATCCGGTGCCCGGAGGCAGTGACCATATCGCATGGGAGGCCCATATCGGTGGTTTTATTGTCGGTTTGGCGCTGTTTCCGCTGCTCGATCCGGTCGGGCGCAGCCGGTAAACCACCGACCATCCCTTTTCCGGCAACGTTGCGGGACTGTCCAAAAGGGGAGTTGCGGGATCAACCGTCTTGGCGCACACTTTGGTTCCTGACAGGTCGTCACGTGTTTTGCTTACAAAATGGATATTCACATAAGAACGATCATTTAAAATTAAAAACAGGAGGTTATGCCATGAGTGTTGAGCGTATTCTCGCCACCAAGGGACGCGATGTCCTGACGGTTTCTCCTGAAAGCAGTTTGCACGATGCGGCCAGATTGCTCGCTGAAAAGCGCATCGGTGCACTGGTTGTAACCTCACCCGACAGGCAGGTAAGGGGTATTCTCTCCGAACGGGATATTGTCCGCGCGGTTGCCGCCGATCCCGCCAGTCTGAACCGCCAAGTCAGTGATTTCATGACGGCGCATGTGATCACCTGTGGCCCGCACACATCGATCCCCGAATTGATGGATGAAATGACCATCGGGCGGTTTCGTCATCTTCCCGTGGTGGTCGATGGCCGTCTGGCGGGATTGGTGTCCATCGGTGATGTGGTCAAGTATCGGGTCGCCGAAATCGAGGCGGAATCCAGAGCCTTGCGGAATTACATTGCGACTGCCTGATCATGCAGAGCAAACAGCCAAGAAAACTGCATTTTTTTGAGACAAAGCGGTTGCTTGTCTGTTCTTAATTGCGCCATATACGGGCCGTAGGGTGTGATGCCCTGCTGCCCGCGTGGACCATGTGATGCCAGATGTGAAGCCAGCCCAAACGCACCCTGATGCTCTGATCGAGATCAAGGATGTGCATTTTGCCTATGACGAGAGGCCGATTTTGCGCGGCCTGTCTCTGAACGTGCGCAAAGGCGAGGTTCTGGCGGTGATGGGCGGGTCCGGCAGCGGAAAAACCACGCTTCTTGGGCTGATCGGCGGACGGATTTTGCCGAACAAGGGTAAAATTATGGTCGACGGGCAGAATGTGCCCAAGCTCGACAGGTCCGCGCTCTATGCATTGCGCACCCGTTTCGGGATGCTGTTCCAGTTCGGTGCTCTGTTCACCGATCTGTCGGTCTACGACAATGTGGCCTTTCCCTATCGCGAGCAGACCAATCTGCCTGAATCCGTGATTCGCGATCTGGTCCTGCTGAAATTGCAGGCGGTGGGCCTGCGCGGGGCTGCGGGCTTGATGCCGTCGCAACTGTCGGGCGGCATGGCGCGACGCGTTGCGCTGGCGCGTGCTGTCGCGCTCGATCCGATGCTGATGCTCTATGACGAGCCCTTTACCGGGCTTGATCCGATTTCCACCGGCATTGTCGGGCGGTTGATCCGGCGGCTCAATGATGCGTTCGGGCTGACCTCGCTGGTGGTAACGCATGATCTTGACGCGAGTTTGAAGATTGCCGATCGGGTGGTTGTGCTGGCCGAGGGCAAGGTCTACCGCGATTTGACCCCCGAAGACGTTCGCACCACATCCGATGCCTTTGTGCGGCAATTTGCCGATGGTCTGCCCGATGGCCCCGTGCCGTTCCACTATCCGGCCCCGCCGCTGGTGGACCAGTTGCTGGGCAAATCCAGTGCAGGGGAGATCGCCCCATGAGCAGTGTGATCGAGATGATCGAAGGTTTGGGCCGCAGCGTGTTGAACGCTCTGTCGCGGCTTGGTCTGGCGGGCCGGTTCTTTCTGGCCATCATGATGGTGATCGGCGTGCCTTTGCGGCGGTTCAGTCTGCTGGTGCGTGAATTGTACTTCTCCGGCGTGCGGTCAATTCTGATCATCGTCGTGTCGGGCATGTTTGTCGGCATGGTGCTGGCGATACAGGGCTATGAGGTGCTGCAACGCTTCGGCTCGTCCGAAACACTCGGCGTGCTGGTCGCCCTGTCGCTGGTGCGCGAACTGGGTCCGGTGGTGACGGCCTTGCTGTTTGCCGGACGCGCCGGATCGGCCGTAACCGCTGAAATCGGCTTGATGCAGGCCACCGACCAGATCGCGGCGATGGATATGATGGCGGTCAATCCGATTGCCCGCATTATTTCCCCGCGTTTTCTGGCATCTGTGGTATCCATGCCCCTGCTGGCCTGCATGTTCTCGGCGGCCGGTGTGTTCGGCGCCTATCTGGTCGGGGTCAAACTGATCGGGATTGACGACGGCTCGTTCTGGTCGCAAATGCAGGCGGGGGTCGATTTTCGGCTTGATATTGTCAACGGCCTGATCAAAAGCCTTGTTTTTGGTGTGGCTGTCGGGTTGATTGCCGTGTTCGAGGGCTATTACGCCCCGCCCACGGCCGAAGGTGTTTCCAGCGCGACCACCCGCACGGTGGTCACTTCGTCTTTGGCGGTTCTGATGCTGGATTTTGTGCTGACTGTGTGGATGTTCCGGGGATTGAACGGATGAAAAAGTCGAAATTCGATCTCGCTGTCGGCCTCTTTGTAGCGGCCGGTCTTCTGGCACTGGTGTTTCTGGCCATGAAAGTCGGTAATCTGACGGGGCTGGAGACCAGCGAAGGATATCGCGTCGAGGCCCGTTTCGATAATATCGGCGGATTGAAGGTGCGCGCGCCGGTGAAAAGCGCCGGTGTGGCGGTCGGGCGTGTCGATTCGATCACACTCGACAGCCAAACGTATGAAGCCAAGGCTATTTTGCGGATTGATCAAAACTACAAGTTCTCAAAAGACACAATCGCATCTATCCTGACCTCCGGTCTGTTGGGCGAGCAATATGTAAGTCTGGAAGCCGGAGGCGACTCCGTGTATCTAGGTCAGGGTGATCGTATTGCGAAAACCCAACCGGCTATGATCATGGAAAAGCTGATCAGCCAATTTTTGTTTAATAAAGCGTCCGAGACGACAGGAACGAGCAAATGAGACTGCGTGTAAACTATCTTCCATTGGCCTTGCTGGTTTCGTTTGCCCTGCTGTGCGCCCCTGTTCAGGCGGCCAAGAAACCCGCACCGGCGCCTGTGACCCAAGCGGAGCCGGAGCCTGAAATTCTCGATCCTTTCGAGCCGTTCAATCGCGGCGTGTTTATGTTCAACGAAGCGTTCGATGCTGTCATCACAACACCCGTAAAATTTCTCTACACGAACCTGCTGCCCGAGCCTTTGCGGCGCGGGATAGGCAAT
>Ga0114973_10002971_pt1 | contig 12128 bp, 11 predicted proteins | sample M_140807_MF_Meta_FD_87025 | JGI IMG/M metagenome (GOLD analysis project Ga0114973, IMG submission 87025) | Freshwater microbial communities from Lake Montjoie, Canada to study carbon cycling - M_140807_MF_MetaG | ecosystem: Environmental > Aquatic > Freshwater > Lake | place: Lake Montjoie... | reverse complement strand
AGACACATGCGGCAATTGCCGGCCACGGTCAGCCGCTCGTGATAGCAGAAACGCGGCACTTCCGCGCCGGCTTCTTCACAGGCCTGCAACAGCGTATATTCGGCTGGAACGTCGATCTCGTTGCCGTCGATGATGATTTTCGCCATCGTCCTGTCCTTACTCCGCTGCCATCGGGACGGGATCAGAATGCGGGTTGGCCGCATATTGATCGATCCGTTCTTCGATTTCATGACGGAAATGCGCAATCAATCCCTGAATAGGCCAGGCTGCCGCATCACCGAGCGCACAAATCGTATGGCCTTCCACCTGCTTGGTCACATCGAGCAGCAAATCAATTTCGCGCTTCTGGGCGCGGCCTTCGGCCATCCGCTCCATCACGCGCCACATCCAGCCCGTCCCTTCACGGCACGGGGTGCACTGGCCACAGCTCTCATGCTTGTAGAAATGCGAGATGCGGGCAATGGCGCGGATGATATCGGTGGATTTGTCCATCACGATGACAGCCGCCGTCCCGAGACCGGACCTCAATTTCGAGAGCGAGTCAAAATCCATCGGCGTGTCGATGATCTGTTCGGCAGGCACCATGCGCACCGACGAACCACCCGGAATCACGGCCTTCAGATTGTCCCAGCCGCCACGAACGCCGCCGCAATGGCGGTCGATCAATTCGCGGAAGGTGATGCCCATTACCTCTTCGACATTGCACGGCGTGTTGACATGGCCCGACACGCAAAACAGCTTGGTTCCGACATTGTTGGGATTGCCCAGACCCGAGAACCAAGCCGCCCCGCGACGCAGGATCGTGCCTGCCACAGCAATGGATTCGACATTGTTGACGGTGGTGGGGCAGCCATACAGGCCCATATTGGCGGGGAATGGCGGCTTCATGCGCGGCATACCCTTTTTGCCTTCGAGGCTTTCGAGCAGCGCGGTTTCTTCGCCGCAGATATAGGCGCCTGCCCCATGCGACAGATAGATGTCGAACGGATAGCCGTGGACGTTGTTCTTGCCGACCAGATTGGCCGCATAGGCCTCGTCGATCGCGGCCTGTAGCACTTCGCGCTCCAGAATATATTCACCGCGGATATAGATATAGCAGGCATGCGCCGCCATCGCGAAAGAGGCGATCATGCAACCTTCGATCAGCAGATGCGGATCATGGCGCATGATTTCACGGTCTTTGCAGGTGCCGGGCTCGGATTCATCGGCATTGACGACAAGAAAATGCGGACGGCCATCCGACACTTTCGGCATGAACGACCATTTCAGACCGGTCGGGAAGCCCGCTCCGCCGCGACCACGCAGGCCGGACGCCTTCATTTCGTTGATGATCCAGTCACGGCCCATCTCGAGCAGGACTTTGGTGCCGTCCCATGCGCCGCGCTTCAATGCGTCTTTCAGGCCGAAAGAATGGAAACCATGCAAATTGGTAAAGATGCGATCACGATCAGCAAGCATCGACGTCACTCCTTACCTTTTGCGGCTTCGGCTTTGGCAGCTTCGGCCTTTGCTTCGGCAGCCTTTTTCTGTTCGGCCTCGAAACGCGTTTTCCATGCACCGACCAGCGAACCGTCAAACAAAGCGGAGTCGGTCAGGGTCGTGGCCCCCGTTGCAGGCTCGGAGGAGACACGCCCGGTCTGCGAGCCCTTTTTGACAGGGCGGCCAGCGGCCAGATCATCGAGCAAAGTGTTGAAATTCTCGACTGTCAGATCTTCGTAGTAATCATTGTTGATCTGGACCATCGGCGCATTGCAGCACGCGCCCAGACATTCCACTTCCAGCCAGGAGAACTTGCCGTCCGCCGTCACATGGCGTTGGTCACCGATCCGGTCCTGACAGACTTTGATGATCTTTTCCGCGCCGCTCAACCGGCAGGGCGATGTGCCGCACAGCTGGATAAAAAACTGGCCGACCGGTTCCAGATTGAACATGGAATAGAAGGTTGCCACTTCCAGCACGCGGATCGACGGCATGCCCAGCATGTCGGCCACATATTCAATCGCCGCTTTAGGCAGCCAGTAATCATGCTGTTCCTGCGCGCGCCACAGCAGGGAAATGACTGCCGATGCCTGCCGCCCCTCGGGGAATTTGGCAATCTGTGTCTGCGCCCAAGCCAAATTATCCGCCGTAAACGCGAATGCGGCGGGTTGAACCTCTTGCGGTGCCAATCTGCGGACGGCCATGCCGATCCCCTTCCCTCAAACCACTGATCCGACGATCAGCGATCCACTTCTCCGAATACGATATCAAGCGATCCCAGAATGGCAGAGACGTCTGCCAGCATGTGACCACGGCACATAAAATCCATTGCCTGCAAATGCGCAAAGCCGGGAGCGCGGATGCGGCAACGATAGGGTTTGTTGCTGCCATCCGACACCAGATAGACGCCGAATTCGCCCTTGGGCGCTTCGACAGCAGCGTAAACTTCACCAGCAGGCACATGGAAGCCTTCGGTGTGCAGTTTGAAATGATGGATCAAGGCTTCCATCGAGCGTTTCATCTCGCCGCGCTTGGGCGGAACGACCTTGCCGTCATGTGATGAAATAGGACCACGGCCCTCATCCGACAGCAATTTGGCCACGCATTGCTTCATGATGCGGACTGACTGGCGCATTTCTTCCATGCGGATGCAATAACGGTCATAGCAATCGCCGTTTTTGCCGATCGGAATATCGAATTCCAGTTCCGAATAGCATTCATAGGGCTGCGCACGACGCAAATCCCACGCCGCACCGGAACCGCGCACCATGACGCCCGAAAATCCCCAAGCCCAGCAGGTATCGAGATCGACCACGCCGATATCGACATTGCGCTGTTTGAAAATGCGGTTGTCGGTCAACAGGCCTTCGAGATCGTCACAGACCTGCAGGAATGGATCGCACCACGCGCCGATATCACGTACCAGCTGGTCGGGCAGATCCTGATGCACGCCACCCGGACGGAAATAGGCCGCATGCATGCGCGAACCCGAGGCGCGCTCGTAAAACATCATCAGCTTTTCGCGCTCTTCAAAGCCCCACAGCGGCGGGGTGAGAGCGCCGACATCCATCGCCTGTGTGGTGACATTGAGCAAATGCGACAGGATACGACCGATTTCGGAATACAGAACGCGGATCAGCTGGCCACGCTTGGGTACAGTGATGCCCAACAGTTTCTCGATCGCCAGACAATAGGCATGTTCCTGATTCATCGGCGCGACATAATCAAGCCGGTCGAAATAGGGCAAAGCCTGAAGAAATGTTTTGGCTTCGATCAGTTTTTCGGTACCGCGATGCAACAGGCCGATATGCGGATCGACGCGTTCGACCACTTCGCCGTCCAGCTCAAGCACCAGACGCAGCACACCATGCGCCGCCGGATGCTGGGGGCCGAAGTTGATCGAGAAATTGCGAATAGCGTGTTCGGTCATTGTCTATGCCCCGCTCAGCTTTGCTTGGCTTTTTCATCGCCGGGCAGGACATAATCGGTCCCTTCCCAAGGCGAGAGAAAATCGAAATTCCGGAATTCCTGGGTCAGTTTGACAGGCTCGTAGACTACTCGCTTTTCTTCGTCGTCATAGCGCACTTCCACAAAACCGGTCAGCGGAAAGTCCTTGCGCAGCGGATAGCCTTCAAAACCGTAATCGGTCAAAATCCGTCGCAGGTCCGGATGGCCGGTAAACAGCACCCCATACATGTCATAGACTTCACGCTCGAACCAGTTGGTGGCGGGATAGACATCGGCGGTGGACGGCACGGGGATGGTCGCGCTGGTGGTGACTTTGACCCGCACGCGCTGGTTGAGCGTCGGCGAGAGCAAATGCCACACCACCTCGAAACGCTCTTCGCGGGCAGGCAGATCGAGGGCCGTCAGATCGATAAAAGAGACGAAACGCAAAGCCGGATCATCACGCAGAAACATCAGGCTTTTGCCGATGCTTTCACGCGCAACCGTCAGTGTCAGCTCGTCATAGGCCACGACATGCGACAGCAGATCGGAACCAAGCCCCACATTGGCCTTTTCAAGAATGGTTTCATAAGCTGACATGCGCTTGCCCTGCTTTTCTGGAACGGATCAGCGTTCGATGGTGCCGACGCGACGGATTTTCTTTTGCAGCAGCAAAACGCCGTACAACAGTGCTTCGGCTGTCGGAGGGCAACCCGGAACATAGACATCAATCGGAACAATCCGGTCACACCCGCGCACAACCGAATAGGAATAGTGGTAATAACCGCCGCCGTTCGCGCAGGAGCCCATCGAGATCACGTAACGCGGCTCGGGCATCTGGTCATAGACCTTGCGCAAAGCCGGTGCCATCTTGTTGGTCAGCGTGCCGGCCACGATCATCACATCGGACTGGCGCGGCGAGGCGCGCGGGGCAAAGCCGAAGCGTTCCACATCATAACGCGGCATCGAGAGCTGCATCATTTCCACGGCGCAGCAGGCCAGACCGAAGGTCATCCACATCAGCGAGCCGGTGCGCGCCCAGTGGATCAGGTCTTCGGTCGAGGTGACAAGAAAGCCCTTGTCGGCCAGCTCGTCGTTCACATCGGAGAAAAACGGATCATTCGCACCCACCGGCTTGCCGGTATTGGGGTCGATAATGCCGCGAGGCGCAGGCGCAACCATGGTGCGCGCGTCGGCTGCGATCAATCCCATTCCAGTGCTCCTTTATTCCATTCATAGACGAAGCCGATGGTGAGAACACCGAGAAACAGCATCATCGACCAGAAGCCGAACAAACCGACCTCATGGAAGGAGATAGCCCACGGAAACAAAAAGGCCACCTCAAGATCGAAAATGATGAACAAAATCGACACCAGATAAAACCGCACGTCGAATTTCATGCGCGCGTCATCGAAGGCGTTGAAACCGCATTCATAGGCCGAGAGTTTTTCAGGGTCGGGCTGCTTGTAGGCCACAATGAAGGGCGCAATCATCAATGCGATCGCAATGAATGCGGCAACGCCAATGAACACAACCAACGGCAGATAATCGGATAACAGACTCTGCATCTTTTCCTCTCCTTGCGGTATATGTCCGACCGTCGTGCCTGAAAGCCCGAAAAGATCTCGACAAACGCAAGCACCTATACAGTCTCAAATCACGCAACGGACATCACTCGCGTGGTGCAGTTGGCAGGACTCGATGCGGGAGGCTTAACGCAGGCTAGATTGCGTTGCAAGATACAACCCGCATTCTATGCCCCACATCCCGCAGGAAAATGAGAATATTCACTGTTCCGGCCCCTCGACCTTCGGCTAAGAAGCGGGATAATAGACAGGACGGGTGTCACCGATGCCCCCACCAATCATCACGGGAGAGACTTTTTATGGCCAATCAGATTGATCTCAAGGGCAGAAATGCCGTTGTCACGGGCGGAGCACAAGGGATCGGCTATGCCGTTGCCGAGCGTTTGCTGGCATCCGGCGCCCGAGTTGCCCTGTGGGACCGCGATCAGGCCCTTGCAGAGAAAGCCGCTGCCAGCCTCTCCCAGAATGGCTCTGCCATCGCCGTGATTGTGGACCAGAGCAACCCGGCGCAGGTCGAAGCCGCAGCTCAGCAAACGCTGGCCGCTTTCGGCACCATCGATATTCTGGTCAACAATGCCGGTATCGCCGGCCCCAACCATCCGGTGGCCGACTATCCGATCGAATCATGGGAACAGGTCATCAATATCGATCTCAACGGCGTGTTCTATTGCTGCCGCGCCGTGGTGCCCTCGATGAAGCAGAACGGCTATGGCCGTATTCTCAATGTCGCTTCCATCGCCGGCAAAGAAGGCAATCCCAATGCGTCGGCCTATTCGGCTGCCAAAGCGGGCGTGATTGCGCTGACCAAATCACTGGGCAAGGAATTGGCGGGCCAGAACATCGCCGTCAATTGCGTCACCCCCGCCGCCGCCAAAACCGCCATTTTCGACCAGATGAAACAGGAGCACATCGATTATATGCTCTCGCGTATCCCGCGTGGCCGCTTCCTGATGGTCGACGAAGCCGCCGCCATGATCGCCTGGCTGGTATCCGAGGACAATTCCTTCACCACAGCCGCGGTGTTCGATCTGTCGGGCGGACGCGCCACCTATTGAGATCCGGCTCATCCGGATCACCACAACGAACAAAGGCCCCTTGCGAGGGGCCTTTTTGCTGGGCAGACAATAGCCGGAACACAATATTAAAAAGTTATAACAAACGAGTGAAAACCCGAACCCGCCATTTCCTGTGAGGTGATGATCAACCGTGGAAATGGCGAGAGAGACGGGGCTCGAACCCGCGACCTTCGGCGTGACAGGCCGACGCTCTAACCAACTGAGCTACTCCCCCGCGAGGCGGAACATTTACGCTCCACGGTGAGCGTCGGATTAAGGGACACCCCCGCCCCTGTCAACCCACCTGTCATATGTTTTTGGCTGATAAAGCCATAAATGCCAGAGAAACACTCAAAAAATAGTTTGAATTATTTTTGCCCCCGAAGAAACGCGTCAGAAATCCCGTTTCACGGCAGAGCCAAGCCATAAAAAAAGAGAGGGACACAATCCAATGTGTCCCTCTCCCGAAATTGGTGGGCGATGACGGGCTCGAACCGCCGACCCTCTCGGTGTAAACGAGATGCTCTACCAACTGAGCTAATCGCCCGATGGCTCCCCTCATAACGACGGGAGCCTGCAAGTGCAAGGTGCCAAATCGAAGGCCACCACAAAACAACGGAACCTGTCGCCCTGGGGCGAAACTAAGGCTTTGCAGCCATGGCCCCTGTTGTTGCGCACATTAGGCGTTCACAGCAGCCTTAAGACCAGCGCCAGCCTTGAACTTAGGAGCCTTCGAAGCCTTGGTCTTGATGACTTCGCCCGTGCGTGGGTTACGGGCTTCACCAGCCTTGCGCTGTGTCACAGAAAACGTACCAAAGCCAACCAGACGAACTTCGTCGCCGGCTTTCAAAGTGGCAGTGATCGCATCCACAACGGCATCGACCGCATGACCGGCCTGAGCCTTAGTGATATCCGCATGCTCGGCAACAGCCGCAACCAAATCGCCCTTGTTCATTTCTTGTCTCCTTAAAAAAACATCCACGCCGAATCGACGACGCGTGCCTCTGTTTGATCAGCCCAAGGGGGTCCAAGGCAAGTCAAAAAACATCCAAAAAGCCTTATTTTGCTTCAAAAAACGAAAAATCCCCTGAAATTTCTTTCAGGGGATTTAATTCCTCGGCGTAAAAACTGTCAGATCACATCAATGGGCGACAATTCCTGCCGCCTCTTCATCGCTGATGACATGGGGGATGGCAGGCAAAACCTCCTCCCAAGTAATTGCGACAGGCTGGCGAACCAGCGCATGTTTGAGCACTTCATCCATCCGCGAGACCGGAATGATTTCCAGCGCGTTTTTGACGTTGTCCGGAATATCGGCCAGATCCTTGGCGTTTTCTTCCGGAATCAGCACGGTCTTGACCCCGCCGCGCAAAGCCGCCAGCAGCTTTTCCTTCAAGCCGCCAATCGGCAACACCCGACCGCGCAAAGTGACTTCACCGGTCATGGCGATGTCACGACGGACGGGAATGGAGGTCAGCACAGAGACAATCGCAGTCGCCATGGCAATACCGGCCGATGGACCATCCTTCGGTGTTGCCCCTTCGGGCACATGCACGTGGATATCGCGGCGGTCGAACAAAGGCGGCTCGATGCCGAAGGCCACAGCACGCGAACGGACATAGGAGGCCGCGGCCGAGATTGATTCCTTCATCACATCTTTCAGATTGCCCGTCACGGTCATCTTGCCGCGACCGGGCATCATCACGCCTTCGATGGTCAACAATTCGCCGCCCACTTCGGTCCAAGCCAGACCGGTCACCACACCGATCTGATCCTCGTCCTCGGTTTCACCGAAACGATATTTCGGCACGCCGAGGAAGTCGACCAGTTTTGGAATGTCGATCTTGACCGATTTGACCTTCTTCAGAAGGATTTCCTTGACCGATTTGCGGGCCAGATTGGCAATTTCACGCGACAGGTTACGCACACCGGCTTCGCGGGTGTAGCGGCGGATCATTTCGAGCAGCGCCTCGTCGGTGATCTCCCATTCCTTGTGGGCCAGACCGTGCTTGCCGGTGGCTTCGGGAACCAGATGCCGCTTGGCTATCTCCAGCTTCTCGTCTTCCGTGTAGCCTGCGATACGGATCACTTCCATACGGTCAAGCAGAGCGGGCGGAATGTTGAGCGTATTGGCCGTTGTCACGAACATGACATTGGACAGATCATAATCGACTTCGAGATAATGATCGTTGAAGGTCGAATTTTGTTCGGGATCAAGCACTTCAAGCAAAGCCGATGACGGATCGCCACGGAAATCCATGCCGAGCTTATCGATTTCATCGAGCAGGAACAGCGGATTCTGGGTTTTCGCCTTCTTCATCGACTGGATGACCTTGCCGGGCATCGAGCCGATATAAGTGCGGCGATGACCGCGGATTTCGGCCTCGTCGCGCACTCCGCCCAGTGACATGCGCACGAATTCGCGGCCTGTCGCCTTGGCAATCGACTTGCCGAGCGAGGTTTTACCGACACCGGGAGGGCCGACAAGGCACAGAATCGGGCCGGTCAGCTTGTTGGCACGGCTTTGCACGGCCAGATATTCGATGATCCTGTCCTTGACCTTTTCAAGGCCGAAATGCTCGGCATCGAGCAAGGTCTGGGCATGGCCCAAATCCTTCTTGATTTTAGAGCGACGGCCCCAAGGCAGCGACAGCATCCAATCCAGATAGTTGCGCACCACCGTGGCTTCGGCGGACATCTGCGACATCTGGCGCAGCTTTTTGACCTCGGCCAGAGCCTTGTCGCGGGCTTCTTTGGTCAGCTTGGTCTTGGCAATGCGTTCTTCCAGCTCGGAAATATCGTCCTTGCCGTCCTCGTCGCCCAATTCCTTCTGGATCGCCTTCATCTGTTCGTTGAGATAATATTCGCGCTGGGTCTTTTCCATCTGCCGTTTCACACGGCTGCGGATGCGCTTTTCAACATGCAGCACGGAGATTTCGCTCTCCATGAAGCCGAGCACTTTTTCAAGACGCTTGGAGACGTCCAAAATCTCCAGAACATCCTGCTTCTCGTTGATTTTGACCGCCAGATGCGAGGCCACCGTATCGGCGAGCTTGGAATAATCCTCGATCTGGCCGACAGCCGCCACCACTTCGGCGGACACTTTCTTGTTCAGCTTTACATAGTTTTCGAATTCGGACACCACCGAACGCGACAAGGCTTCCGTCTCGACCTGACTGCCGACAATGTCGTCAAGTGCAATCGCGCTGGCCTCGTAAAAATCCTCGGTGCGGCTGTAGGATTGCACCTTGGCACGGGCGAGACCTTCGACCAGAACTTTCACAGTACCGTCGGGCAGCTTCAACAATTGCAGGACTGTGGCCAGCGTACCCGATTCAAAGATGGCATCGGGTGCGGGATCGTCATCGCCCGCACTTTTCTGGGTGGCCAACAGAATCAGCTGCTCGCGTTTGACCACTTCTTCAAGGGCGCGAATGGACTTTTCACGGCCCACAAACAGCGGCACGATCATATGCGGAAACACCACGATGTCGCGTAATGGCAGGACGGGATAGGTTTCCACGCTGCCGCCGACAATGGTGGGACGCTTTTTTGCCTGGCTCATTCGTCATCATCCTAAATAGGGGTTCAAGGGCAGATGAACATCCGACCCTGCTTTGGGGAACATCGTCTCCAAAGCCTCCGTGTTGAACTCTATTTGGTCATCAACCCCGCCTGTTTCAAGTCATCGGCACAGGATTATGCAAGGGTATTATGCACTGGAGGCTTCGGATGCTTTTTCCGAATAAATGTAGAGGGGCTTGGTATTGCCCTCGATCACTTCCGGCGAGATTACAACCTGTTCACAGCCATCCAAACCTGGCAAATCATACATGGTTTCAAGCAGGATGCTTTCCATGATAGCGCGCAGACCGCGCGCGCCTGTTTTGCGCTCGATGGCCTTGCGGGCGATCAAACCGACGGCTTCGTCGGAGAAGGTCAGTTCGACATCTTCCATCTCGAACAAACGCTGATACTGTTTGACCAGAGCGTTTTTCGGTTCGGTCAAAATTTTCTTCAGCGCAGGCTCATCCAGATCTTCCAGCGTGGCCAGAACCGGCAGACGGCCAACAAATTCCGGAATCAGACCGAATTTAAGCAAATCTTCGGGTTCAACGGACCGGAACACCTGACCGGTGCGACGGTCGTCGGGGGCTTCGACCTTGGCAGAGAAGCCGATCGACGTGCCCCTGCCGCGTGCCGAGATGATCTTTTCAAGCCCCGAAAACGCCCCGCCACAGATGAACAGGATGTTGGTGGTATCGACCTGCAAAAACTCCTGCTGGGGATGTTTGCGCCCGCCCTGCGGCGGCACGGAGGCCACTGTGCCTTCCATGATCTTCAGCAAAGCCTGCTGCACGCCTTCACCCGACACATCGCGGGTGATGGAGGGATTGTCGGACTTGCGGGAAATCTTGTCGATTTCGTCGATATAGACAATCCCGCGCTGGGCGCGTTCGACATTGTAATCGGAGGCCTGCAACAGCTTGAGGATGATGTTTTCGACATCCTCGCCGACATAACCGGCCTCGGTCAGCGTGGTGGCGTCGGCCATGGTGAACGGCACATCGAGAATCCGCGCCAGCGTTTGCGCCAGCAGCGTTTTCCCCGAACCTGTCGGGCCGATCAGCAGAATGTTGGACTTTGCCAATTCGACATCATTATGCTTGGTCGAATGATTCAAGCGTTTGTAATGGTTGTGCACAGCCACAGACAGCACCTTTTTGGCGTGCTCCTGGCCAATGACGTAATCATCCAGAACCTTACGGATTTCCTTGGGTGTCGGCACGCCGTCGCGTGACTTCACAAGAGCCGATTTGCTTTCCTCGCGGATGATATCCATGCACAATTCGACGCATTCATCGCAGATGAACACGGTTGGCCCTGCAATCAACTTGCGGACTTCGTGCTGGCTCTTTCCGCAGAACGAGCAGTACAGCGTAGACTTGGTTTCCCCACCGCCGACCTTGCTCATAACCTAACCTCCGTAATCGTCCCCTCACCATCATGGTGAAGCAACCTTAATGCCAGATAAGAGTAAACAAACTCCAACCCGACCAACACCTCAATGCAAGCATGATACCGACAATGGGGCAAGAAAAGAGTGAATTTTCCGAATAATCGGAAATTATGATGAACAGGGCCGATATACCCCTGTCCATCCTGTCAACCTGACGGCTGAAGTGTCGTCAATGGTCTATCAATCAATCTTCGACAGCCGGACGGGTTTCCATCACCTTGTCGACGATCCCGAAATCCTTGGCCATGTCTGCCGTCATGAAATTGTCGCGTTCAAGCGCCTGCTCGATCGCCGAAATCTCTTTGCCAGTGTGTTTGACATAGATTTCGTTCAGGCGGCCCTTCAGGCTTTCCACTTCGCGGGCATGGATCAGAATATCCGTCACCTGTCCCTGATAGCCGGCAGAAGGTTGATGCACCATGATCCGGGCGTTGGGCAGGGCATAACGCTGGCCCGGCGCACCGGCTGCAAGCAGCAAGGAGCCCATCGAAGCCGCCTGCCCGATGCACAATGTCGAGACCGGCGGGCGGATAAACTGCATCGTGTCATAAATTGCCAGACCGGCTGTCACGACACCGCCGGGCGAATTGATGTAGAGGGAGATTTCTTTTTTGGGGTTATCGGCTTCCAGAAACAGCAATTGTGCAACAACCAGTGCCGACATGCCGTCTTCGACCGGCCCCGTCAGAAAGACAATCCGTTCGCGCAACAGGCGCGAGAAAATATCGAAAGCGCGTTCGCCACGATTTGACTGCTCGACCACCATCGGGACGAGCATATTATAAGTTTCAATGGGATCGCGCATTGTGTGTTGTTCCAAACCATAAAAGCAATGAAACCTTCAGGGAATGGAACGAGCAGACCAAAAGACCCGCAAATTCCATGTCCGCTGATGATCGAGAATCATCCGAATGTCCCTGAGGACAGAACTGAACATAATAGGAGAATGGACACGTTCAAGCGTCCATTCCCATCTATTTTTCAAATTCGACAGGCCGGAGCCTGATCACATTCAGGCTTTTTTGGCTTTAGTCTTTGGTT
>Ga0114973_10002970_pt1 | contig 12129 bp, 14 predicted proteins | sample M_140807_MF_Meta_FD_87025 | JGI IMG/M metagenome (GOLD analysis project Ga0114973, IMG submission 87025) | Freshwater microbial communities from Lake Montjoie, Canada to study carbon cycling - M_140807_MF_MetaG | ecosystem: Environmental > Aquatic > Freshwater > Lake | place: Lake Montjoie... | reverse complement strand
GTATTTCCCCGACTTCATCGTCCATGTCGATGACGGCCACGGCGACGACGACCTTTTGCGTCTCGTCGTTGAGATCAAGGGCTACCGCCGCGAAGACGCGAAGGAAAAAGCCGCCACGATGGCTACCTACTGGGTGCCCGGCGTGAACCAGCTCGGCACGCACGGCCGCTGGTCGTTTGCCGAATTGACCGAGGTCTACACGATCGAGACCGATTTTGCCGCCAAGGTCGGTCAGGCCTTCGACGTCATGCTCGACGAAGCGAGCGCATCCCACGGAGCGGCGACTGCCGTTGCTTCCCGATGAAACGCGACATGATCCTCCAGCTCACGACCACCTTCGAAGGCCATGCCCAACAGGCCGAAAGCGGCGTCGAATACTGGCTGGCCCGCGACCTCCAGCACCTTCTCGGCTACGCGAAGTGGGACAATTTCCTGAACGTGGTTTCGAAGGCCAAAACGGCCTGCGAGGGGTCGAATCACCGCGTTTCTGACCATTTTGCCGACGTTGGGAAAATGGTGGATCTGGGCTCGGGGAGCCAGCGGGAGGTGGAAGACCTCATGCTCACCCGATACGCCTGCTACCTCATCGCTCAGAACGGCGATCCGAAGAAGCCGGAGATCGCCTTCGCGCAATCCTATTTCGCGATTCAAACCCGCCGTGCGGAATTGATCGAGGAGCGCATTCTGGCGACGGAGCGGATCGCCGCGAGGCAAAAGCTCACCGCGACGGAGAAGGAGCTTTCCCATGTGATTTTCGAGCACACGGGGGGCGAAAAGAACTTTGCGATCATCCGCAGCAAAGGCGACCAGGCGCTCTTTGGCAAGACGACTCAGGCCATGAAGGCGCGATGGAAGGTTCCCGACGGTCGCCCACTCGCGGACTTTGCTCCCACGATCATTCTCAAGGCGAAGGATTTCGCCACGGAGATCACGATCTTCAATGCCCGGGCCCATGGCCTGGAAACGGAGCATGCCATTTCCAACGAGCATGTCACAAACAACGAAGCCGTTCGCAAGACGCTGATCGATCGGGGCATCCGGCCGGAGCATCTCCCCCCGGCGGAAGACGTGAAGAAGGTCGAACGCCGCTTGGCGAACGAAAACAAGAAGGCTCTCGGCGATCCTCCATCGCTCGACTCCCAGGAAGGCTCCGATGGCTAAGCGCAAGAAAGCCGACGTCTTTCCAGCCGACACCCCGAAGAAGGGCAAGTCGGTCGAGACGCTCACCCATGAGGCCGACAAGCGGCGCAACATCCCCACCGCCGAGATGCAGTCGGTCGTCAAGAAAGACCAGCAGGGGCCGGTGCGCGTCGAATACGACCGGCGCAACCGCGACCTCGACCCGCAGCTCGTGTGGCGCGGGAAGGACGAGCAGGACTGGAGCGATCTGGTCGTCAACGCCCCGCCGCTCTACATCCAGGAGAAGGTCCACCCCAAGGCCCTTATCGACGATCTCCTCAAGCAGACCGATCGAGCCGAGAAGCAGGGCCGTGAATACCAGCACGATCTCTTCGGCGACTTCAACGGCATCCCGTCGGGGGCCGACAAGACCGACTTCTACCATCACGATCAAAACTGGTCGAACCGGATGATTCTGGGGGACTCGCTCCAGGTGATGGCGAGCCTCGCGGAGCGCGAAGGGCTACGCGGGAAGGTGCAATGCATCTACTTCGACCCGCCGTACGGCATCAAGTTCAACTCCAACTTCCAGTGGAGCACGACGAGCCGCGACGTGAAGGACGGCAAGGCCGACCACATCACCCGTGAACCGGAGCAGGTGAAGGCGTTTCGGGATACGTGGAGGGATGGGATCCACTCGTATCTGACGTATCTGCGCGACCGGCTGACGGTTGCTCGGGATCTGCTGACGGAGTCGGGGTCGATCTTCGTGCAGATCGGGGATGAGAACGTGCACCGCGTCCGCGCGGTACTGGATGAGGTGTTCGGTGACGGCAACGCGGTATCCGAAATTGCGTTCGTAAAGACAACCGGCTTGGCTGCAAATTACCTTAGCAGTCGCTTTGACTACCTTCTTTGGTATGCAAAGTCCAAGCCCGATCTTAAGTTTCGCCGCCCCTACTTAACAAAGTCACACGAAGACGGCACTGCCGACACTTACTCATGGATTCGCAACGATGCTGGCGACTACCGATCTCTGACGAAGGCCGAGAAGGAGCATGTTTCGCCGCCCGACGGCTTCCGCCTATACAAACCGGACAACATCACGTCACAAGGCAACCCGTTTGTTGATTTCGACTATCAGGGACGCAAATACTCGTTCCGATCCAAGACGCCGCCTTCGGGACTTGAGCGGCTCGGCCGATCGGGCCGCATTCACAAGGCGTCCAACAGCCTTCAGTACGTCCGCATGCTAGATGATTTCGGGGTTGTTCAGGTCTCGCAGCTGTGGTCTGACACCGGCACTGGCAACTTCACTGCCGACAAAGTCTATGTGGTTCAAACGGGCACCAAGACAGTTCAGCGATGCCTGCTGATGACAACTGACCCCGGCGATCTAGTTCTTGATCCGACCTGCGGATCCGGCACGACCGCCTACACTGCGGAACAGTGGGGCCGCCGCTGGATCACGATCGACACGTCCCGTGTTGCTCTAGCCCTCGCCCGCGCCCGCATCATGGGGGCCCGCTATCCCTACTACCTCCTCGCCGACTCCCGCGAGGGGCAGAAGAAGGAGGCTGAACTCACGGCGACGGTGCCGTCCACTCAGCCCACCCACGGCAACGTGCGACTCGGATTCGTCTACGAACGAGTGCCCCACATCACGTTGAAGTCAATCGCCCACAACGCCGAGATCGACGTCATCCACGACAAGTGGCAGTCCAAGATGGAGCCGATCCGGGAGGGGCTCAACAAGGTGCTCAAGAAGAAGTGGGAGGAATGGGAAATCCCCCGGGAAGCCGACGCTGGCTGGTCGGCCGACGCCAAGAAGACCCACGCCGAGTGGTGGGCCGCCCGGATCGCCCGCCAAAAAGAGATCGACGCCTCCATCGCCGCCAAGGCCGAGAGCGAATACCTCTACGACAAGCCCTACGAAGACAGGAAGAAGGTCCGGGTGGCGGGGCCGTTTACGGTGGAGAGCCTTTCGCCCCACCGTGTGCTGGGGGTGGATGAAAACGACAACCTCATCGACCCGGCCAAGAAGACCCAGGCCGCCGCGGAGACCGATCGGTCGTTCGAGCAGATGGTCCTCGAAAACCTAAAAACGGCCGGTGTGCAGCAGGTGGCCAAGGCCGACAAGATCCAGTTCACGTCTCTCGTTCCGTGGCCGGGAAGCCTTGTGTGTGCCGAGGGCACCTACGAGGAGGCCGGGAAGGAGCGGCGGGCAGGGGTTTTCATCGGCCCGGAGTTTGGCACGGTCACGCGAGCCGATCTTGTGGCCGCGGCCCGGGAAGCGGGCGACGGCGGCTTCGACGTCCTCATCGCGTGTGCCTTCAACTACGAGGCCCATACCACCGAGTTCACGAAGCTCGGCCGGATCCCGGTGCTCAAGGCCCGGATGAACGCTGATCTCCACATGGCCGAGGATCTGAAGAACACGGGCAAGGGCAACCTGTTCGTGATCTTCGGCGAGCCCGACATCGAAATGACGACCGACGGCGACATGGTGACGCTCAAGATCAACGGTGTGGACGTCTTCCACCCGAATACGGGCGAGGTCCGCAGCGACGGTGCCGACGGCATCGCCTGCTGGTTCATCGACACCGACTACAACGAAGAGAGCTTCTTCGTCCGCCACGCCTACTTCCTCGGCGCCAACGACCCCTACGGCGCCCTGAAAACGACCCTCAAGGCCGAGATCAACGCCGAAGCCTGGGAGAGCCTCAACAGCGACACCTCCCGGCCATTCCCCAAGCCGAAGTCGGGTCGAATCGCGGTCAAGGTCATCAACCACCTCGGCGATGAGGTGATGAAGATGTTTAGGGTGTAGGGTCTGAAGCCGTCCCGTAAAACAATCTGCGCGCATTATGGCAAGCGCACACTAAGGCATTGAGATTCGCCCGCAACCGACGAATCGCACCTGCCGTAGGTGCTTCCCGCAAATGGAGTGCCCCAATTATGAACGCCGCATCTCGCAGCGGACTCACGGCTCGCGACATCCAGGCGATGGTCCACGAGCAACAGCAAGAAAGTCGGGTGCTTGATTTTAAGCGTGATACGTACGGAAAAGATAAAGATGAACTGCGGCTTGATGTTGCCGCCTTCGCAAACACCATAGGCGGCAGTATCGTCATCGGCATAGAAGAATCTGAGGGAAAGGCCGTAAGCGTCTTCGGCATCGGCAACGTTGATCCTGATGAAGAAAAGCTGAGGCTCTCGTCTATCATCAATTCCAGGATCGAACCACGAATCGCGGGCTTGGAGATTAACGTGATCGACGTCAGCGAGGGGCGTCGAGTCATCGTGATTCAGGTGCCAAATAGCTGGCAGAAGCCGCACCTCGTCAAGATTAATGATTCATTTCGGATTGTGGGTCGAACGAGTAGCGGTAAATATATCTACGATGCACAGCAGGTGCGCCTGGCGTTTGAGCAAGCAGGGGACGTGGGGGAAAAGATTGGTCGCTGGCGAGACAGCCGAATCAACGACATTCTGTTTGGGGGCTCTCCCATTGTTCCGGAAAAAGCGGCGCTTGTCGCAGTGCATGTTGTATCGATGCCATCCTTCATGTCCGGAGTGCCGCTTGCGCCCGCGGAAATTCAATCTCAAGCTTCAAAGTTTGAGCCCCCTTATCAAAGTGGCGGAAGTCGGCGATTTAACCTTGACGGTTATCTGTCGTACGCTGAATCCACGGATCCTTCCCGCTGTAGTTCGTACTGCCAGGTGTTTCGTCGTGGGGCAGTGGAGGGCGTTTCGTCAAGAGTTAGTCTTGTGATCGAAGGGCGCCGCATGATTGACGCACGTGAGCTGGTGAGTGAGGTACTTCGTGCCGTGGCGGCGTACATGCGCGGATTGGGGGAGGCGGGGGCTTCGCCCCCGTACGTGATCTGTGTGAGTCTGCTTGATGCAATCGGCTTGTCGCCGTATCACGGCTCAGTAAATGACTTAATCCTAGATAGCAATCGGATCGATCGGCAGGTGGCGCGAATGTCCGATGTGTTCGTTGTTGGTGAGGGCCGTGATCTTCGTGACGATATGAGGGCGTGTTTCGACAGCTTCTGGAATGCGTGTGGTTTTAGTGGGTGCCCTTACTATTTTCCCGATGGTTCGTACGGAGGCCCCTTGCTGGGGGAAGTTTAGGGCCGATGTATCGTTGCGGGGCGCTCGGACGTGTGTGGGATTTTGCGAGACAGTGTGATCAATTGTAAAATTAATGCACGGAGCGCCATCGCCTTTTAAGTGCGCGAAGGTGCCAGCCACCGAATTCAGAGAAGATTGGTGCTTCGGTAAGGTCGGAGTCGCCGAGGTTGCGTTGAAGGCCGTTTTGATCCGCTCATTCTCGAAGATGAAGTCGGTCCCTCTCACAAGCAGGAGCTCCGTCCATGTCCCGCACACCACTCGACCAAGTGACGAGCATGCCAAACGGCACGCAGCAGTCCCCCATCGACATCGTGACGAAGGAGGCGATCGCCGTTCAGTGGCAGTCGACGTACTTCTCTGTCGACTACGCCAAGGGGGGCAAGGTGTACGGCAAGATCGACGGGCATAACTTTGCGGTCAACCATCTCCCACCGCTGCTGACGCACTTCGGTGGAAAAAAGTATCGGCTGGCGAAGATTCATTTCCACAGCCACTGTGAGCACCAGATCGACGGGGAGGCTCCTGCGCACTTTGAGATCCATCTTCTCCATGTTCTCCTATCCGACAAGGATAAGGACATGAACGACAAGCTCGTCATTGCAGCCTTTTTCGATTCGGTTGCCGGAAAGACGAGCAAACGCCACCGGGCAGGGTTTCGGACGATGGATGCGTCGTTCGCGCCGAAGCCGAGCGGAAAAAAGGAGCTGGTGGCCGGGGCCAAGGGCGGAGACGGTGCCGAGGTGGAGGTGAGCGATATCGCAGACTTCCTCCCTGACGATCTGTCGGAGTGGTACACCTACCAGGGATCGCTGACGAGCTATCCCTTCACCGAAGATGTGACCTGGGTGGTGATCCCGAAGAAGGAGAGCATTCCCGAATCCGACGTCGAGCAATTGCGAGCATCGCACGCGGCGCAACCGAAGCGATTGCACGGCTTGCAGCCGTTGAACCGGCGCTACGTCCTGCATCATGGCAAGGGGAAAAAAGCCAGCCGCTAACAGCGGGGCCCTAGCGACGGTTCGTCCCCAATTTAGCGGCTGTTGTGGCCGCCTCCCGTTGGGGGGAAAAAGGTGGCAGCCACCAAGGAAAAAGGTGCCAGCCACCAAATCCAGAGAAGCTAGGTGATTGTGCGCGGTCGTATCCCCTGGATTCGGTGGCAGGCACCTTTTTCACAGACCCCTTTGGAAGGAAATGGCTGCCAGCCGCGAAATTCAGCGAGCCCGGGTCAGTCGGCACGGCCGCCATTCCCTCGATTCCTAGGCACAGAAGCAGTTGTCAGGCGTCGCGAAGGTCGACCGGCTCGCATCCAAAGGGCCTGCGAGAATCGCGGCGTCGCCGCGGGGGCGCCGGCGGCGGCCCGTCAGCAGGCCATGTCATAGGGATGCCACGGCGGATCGGCTGGATGGATCCAAGCCGGAGCGCCGAGTGACCACTTCCAGGCCGCGAGGGCCGCGGCGCAGGCGGCGACGAAGTGATCGCCCGGATCAGGGCCGCCGCCAATTCCCTCCAGTCCCGCCCCTTCGAGCCAGCGGAGAAGCTGCTGCCGCGCCGCCGCGCTTGTTTTTAGGGCACGCACGATTCCCACCGGCGCCCCGCGCAGCACGCAAGCCGCCCCCGGATGGACCTCGACGATTCTGACTCGAACCCCGGCGGTCGTCGCCACGATCCGGGCGACGGTGATCCCACGGAGCGTCAGGTAGGCCATCCTCGTGAGCGTCGGCGGCATGACCGTGCCGGAGGGCAGCCCCGCAGCCACGGCCCGCGCGCGGAGGAGACGATCGGCGGGACGATCACCGCCGCCGTCGTTGTAGGAGAGGGGGGCGTCGATGCCGACGACCAGATCAGCGTCGGGCCTGGTCCGTGCGATGAGGGCTGCGATCGCGGCATCGTCGGCGCCGGGAAGGCGCTCCTGCAACACGAGCGTGCGACCGCTTACTCGGAAGGCCGCGACCGCGGTGTCGGCCGCGTTGCAGGGACCGGAGAGATCAATGCCGATGACGTCCATCGCCGCAGCCCTGGGGAAAAAGGTGCCAGCGATGCGAAAACGGGGCCTGCCACGAGAGTTCAGCCTACCAGGCGCTGACGACGACGCTCAAGGCCGAGATCAACGCCGGAGCCTGGAAGAGGCTGAGCCGCGACACCTCTCGGCAGGTGTCGAAGCCCAAGTCAGGCTGGATCGCTGTCAAGGTCATCAATCACCTCGAGGATGAGGCGATGAAGGTGTTTCGGGTGTAGAATCGGACTGACCCCAGCCTCCCTCCGCGATGCAACTCTGCCATGGCCAAACGGTTGCTCTCCACTTCCATCGACGCTGGGCATGTGTTTCCTGCGCTCGGCCATGCGCCGGTCGTTGAGGCCGTCGTCGAGTGGCGGGCCGAGCCCAGGGTCACGATGAAGTCCGCTGAACTGCGGCTCGCCTTGGAGCATGCGTTTCCGGGCTGCGCGATTCAGCCGTTGCGGCACTTCCATGCGACGATCGCAGAAGGCGAAAGCGGCGTTCAGGTTGCAGAGTCAACGGAGCAAACGGGCTTTCGAATCGTTTCCGAGGACGGCCGAATCGTGGGTCAGATTCGCCCCAACGGCGTCGCAGTGAGTCGCCTCGAGCCCTACGCAGGGTGGGACGAGTTTCTGCCCAGGGCCAAACAGTTGCTCCGGGTGTTTCTCGAGTGCTTCAAGCCGACACATTATAGCCGGCTGGGAGTACGATCGATCTCGAGAATCCCGCTTGCCGCCGGCGAGCGGCAAGCCGACGTGACGAGGGGCGCGGCGAGCCCCTGGAAGGATTTCGGCCTGGAATCGACCTCATTCTTTCATCAGGATACGGTGCGTTGGCCGGGGACGGGGTACGGTGTTCGGCTCGTACGGGCCATGGACCCCGGAGACCCGGACGATGTCGGCGTGCTGTTCTTCGACATCGACATCTCCCTCGATGAGGCGGTCCAGTTGGACGAGGCGGATCGACGGATCGAGGAGATGCGATTCCTCAAAAACCGCGTCTTCTTCTCGACCGTCAAAAATGCCAAAAAACGGTTCGGTACGAGGAGGTGATTCGTGTCATCGAGTCTGTGTCGGAAACAGTTTGCCGAAGGGCCGGACGCCCGGCACTTGGAGGCGCTTGCAGAGAAAAACTGGAATCGCCAGCGGGACTCGCTGACGTTCAATCGACCGAGCGGGCCGGCTCGACAGCCCGCCTCAGTCATCCTCTTCGAAGCGTGGGCCGAATCCTCCGAGGATAATTGGGACGGCGAGGGGGCTCGAGCGGTCCCGCGGGATCGACTCGAGGCTGCCATGGCGCTCGTCGATGCCTTGCCGTTGGTGTTTCCCGCGCCTGAGGCGTGCGCTGATCGAGATGGGGACTTTTGCCTCGAATGGTACCGCGGTCCGCGGCGGACGATCAGCGTGAGTATCGGTGCCGCTGGTTTGCTGCACTGGGCCGCGTTGATCGGCGACGATGACCCCAGAGGCACATGGCGATTCTCGCCTGAGGCGGGTGACGGCTCACCAGAAATGCTGCGCCACATCTTGACTCGGATTTATCGCTGATGAGGCGGGACGATCCGACATGCTCAATCCCGCAGCAGTTCCCGATGTCACGAATGATGAGCGGCTGGCCCGGTTCGTGATGGTGCAGGGGGTGATACGGGCCGATGGCACGCTGAGGCACAACGAGTTCCTCCCGCCCCTCTCCGGCAAACTGTCCGTTATGAGGCATCTTCAGGCGTCGGACGACGAAATCTGGGCCGAGGGTCGCGAGGTCGCGAGATTGCGCGCCAAGGGCCTTTTCGGGCGGGTTGATCTGGGGACGGGCGATTGTCGCAGCGTTGGATTGCGGGTGATCAAGTCTCCACTGCAGGCGGACCCGCCATCGAACCCGGAGCCCCGGCGGAGGCTCTCCAGCCCGAATCATGCCGATCTTGTCTATCCGGTCGCCGCAGTCGCCAATCCAGGTTCTGCCCTTCCGAAAGCCGACCAAATGGCGATCGCGAAGGCCTTGGTCGCCAACGGCCTTCGGGTGATACCCCCTCCCGTCGCCACGGCTGCTAACGATTTCGTGCCATGTGGACCGGAGGAACCGCCGCCCATTCCGTGAGGCTCCAGGACAGTGGGCGAAAAAAAGTCGTGTCGAGAGCAAAAAGGTTCCAGCCACCCAGGTCGAGAAGGCCCGAATGAACACGCTCCGCGGGAGGCGCGCAGGCGCGATCGTCGTGGCGCTGCTCGAGCTGGGCTGCGTCGCACGGCCCAGCGACTTCGCCGGCGTGACGAAGTCGCGGCTCCATCTCCTCGGCATCCTCGGCAAAGCCGCGCTCGAGCAGCAGAAGCCCCTCGACGGCGTGGCGTCGATCGGGGATTTTCTCGACCTGATGAAAGTCGAGGCCGAGGGGCGCTTCGAGGACGACGAAGCAGACGAATGGGGCCGGCCGTTCCTCGTCGCTTCCTTTACGTCAAAGACGTCGAGGGGGATTCAGTTCCTCTCCCTCGGGCGCGACGTCAACGATGGCCGCGACGATCTTCGGCTCTGGCTTTTCGTGCCAGACATCGGGAAGGACGACGTCGTGACGTGGCGAAGCTGGTAGGAGGGAGAAAAGGTGCCGGCCACCGAATCTGAAGAAACGAGTGAAAAAATAGGAGAGCAACCAAATCCCGTGTACGGCGCTCTGAAAAACAACGCTCAAAGAGAAAAAGGTGCCAGCCACCAAATCCAGAGAAGCTGGGTGATTCGGCATGGCGGGATCCCCTGGATACGGTGGCAGGCACCTTTTTCGGTCCAGAAGGCGTTGCCCTGCTTCGTCAGCACTACGATCGACCATCAGCGGCAGTATCACTACGAGCCGAATACCGAAGAACGATCCAAAAAACGGCCCCCGAATCGTCACAGGTCGAACGAAAGCCGCTCCAGGCTGGAGACCCACGCGTCGAAGTGTGGGCAATTCTCGCGCAGGCTCGCTAACCCGATGGCGCCGGCAGCGGTCGCGCCTACTCTCACCTTGACCGTCTCGTACCTCGGCACATGCTGGATGATGCGTTTGCTGGGTGCCGTCGTGGGCCCGTCGTTGATGTCTTCCGGCGGGGTGTCGCCCACTTCGTCCTTGAGGTTTTGAACGCCCCGCCCACACCCTTCAATCCGCGGAACGAGTTGGTCGAGATCGCAAAAAAGAAGTGCCTCGAACTCATGAAGCTGGATGTATGGGACGAAACGGCGGTCACCCAAATCCGCTGCCAGGGCCTGCTCGAGTGCCACGACGCGCGCGATGGCCTGATGAAGGGATCCGGCAGCAGCGAAGCCCGGAAAATCACCAGGCAGTGCGTAAAGATCAAGCATCGTCGTGAATCGAACGGCTGTGTCTTTCTGCTCCTGCATCAAGCATCGGATGTCATCGCCGACTTTGGCGTAGTTCCGAACGCCGCCCCGCTTGCGGAGTTTGCGGTTGGTGAAAAGCAATCGGGCTGTCGCGTCCACGCCAAAGCCTGCGAGGTGAGGCGCGAGCACTTGGCTGGCGAATGACTGCTCGGTGGGCCCCTCGACCGAGATGATGAGCCGGACGCGGTCCGTCACCGTGGAACGCCTCCCAGGTCGTTCTTTTCCCACAGTTGGCCGAGCGTGTACTCCTCGAGCCAAGCAGCAAGGCCGTCACCATCCAATCGCCGCAGCAAGGATTTGCCTTCAATCTGATCGACAACGATGACGTTCTCGGGATCCATTTCATCCAAGAGAAGCGTTGATTGGGTGGAGAGGATGATCTGCACCGAGTCGGCCGCTTCCTTCAGCATGCTCGCCAGCAGCTTGATCGCGTAGGGATGAAGGCCGAGCTCGGGCTCATCAATGACGATCGTCGCCGCCTGCGGGTCTCCGAGGAGGAGGGTCGCCAAGCATACGAAGCGGGCGGTACCATCCGAAAACTGGGTTGGGTCGTAGAGGAGATCACAATAACGATCCTTCCAAAACAATCGCGTCTGGTCGGTGGCGATTTCCTTCAAGACGAATCCACCAAAAAAGGGTGCGATCAGCCGAATGGCCTCGACGATCCGATCGAGCCGTTCCGGCGCGTTTGTCTCCATCGACTTGAGGACCGCGGCGATGTTCGAGGCATCCCCGTGCAACGTCGCTTGGTCGTACACGTTGCACCGCCCCATCATGGGCGCGTTCGCGGAGGTATCGTGGAAGTGGTAGGAGCGCCAGGAAGCGATCGTTTCACGTGCCCACTTGATGCTGTTCGTTCGGGCAGGTGACGTGTCCCGCAGGATCAGTGACTCCCGGTGCCCCCCCCCCAAGTCGTTCCAAGTTGGGCCGTAGTTTCCTTGGAAAGGTGCTTGTTCGCTGGCAAAGAAGAGAGAGCGATCGTCGGCGGCTTTGAGCGTGAACTCATACCGGTTGGATCCGAACGCGAGCTTCGCCTGAAACTCGGGCGTGATCTTCATGCCACGAAACAGAAAGGCGTCAGCGCCGCCATGCTGGGCGACGTAATTCTGCAACCCCTTCGTCGCATCGGCGATGTTCCGCAACAGGTCGAAAAAACGAATGAAGTTCGACTTGCCTGAACCATTGGCCCCGATGAGAACGTTGAGCCCCGCGTTGAGAGGTAGGCTCTCCAGCGAATCGATCGACTTGTAGCCCTTCAGCGAGATTTGCTGGAGGTAGCGAGGAGGCGGCATGGAAAGGACAGTCCAGTCGGTCGACGGTACCGGAGAAGTGCCTCTAGCATACCTTGAGCCGCTGAACGCGAACGCGGCACAAGAGAAGTGTCCAGCCACGAATGGCACGAAGATAGCCGCAAGTCCCTTCGTGGCAACCGCATCACATGCCAGCACCTCAATGCTAGCGTTGCAGGCTGGCGGCCGTGCCAGCCGACTCAGCGAAAACAAGAAGACCCC
>Ga0114973_10002966_pt1 | contig 12134 bp, 5 predicted proteins | sample M_140807_MF_Meta_FD_87025 | JGI IMG/M metagenome (GOLD analysis project Ga0114973, IMG submission 87025) | Freshwater microbial communities from Lake Montjoie, Canada to study carbon cycling - M_140807_MF_MetaG | ecosystem: Environmental > Aquatic > Freshwater > Lake | place: Lake Montjoie... | reverse complement strand
GGTCGGTTACAAAGGTTCTTCAGAAGCAGACGCTCCTGCATTCTACTGCCCATACATCCCATTGATGTCAAGTGGTGTTGTGTTGGATCCTAGCACATTTGAACCAGTTGTGTCATTTATGACTCGTTATGGGTACATAGAATTGACAAACACTGCCAGTTCGTTTGGTAACGCTGGAGATTACGTGGGCGAGATAGCCGTTTCCAATCTTAGCTTTTCTTGAGATTGGTTATATACTCGTGTTAAACGAGTGTGTAAGCAAAACAAAAACCCACTTCGGTGGGTTTTTTGTTGGCTGTGTTATATTGGTGAAATCGCACTCTGTCATAAATAATAATATGAAACCTTATACATATCTAATCAAACATACGCCCACTGGGAAAGTATACTATGGAGTTCGTTCTGCTAACCGAGTAGACCCGCACGAAGATCTTTGGAAGAGATATTTTACTAGTAGTTCAAAGATTCAACAACTTATTGAAGAAACCGGAGTAGATAGTTTTGATGTTGAGATACGCAAAGTGTTTGAAACTAAAGAACAAGCCAGTAACTGGGAAACTCGTGTACTAACTCGTTGCAAAGTTTTGCATGATGATCGTTGGATAAATCAAAATGTAGCCGGATATATTGTACCAACAGAAGAAAGTCGCAAAAAGATTAGTGACTATCACAAAGGTAAGTCTAAAACCGAAGAGCACAAAGAAAAAATACGAAAAGGTAACATTGGCAAAAAGAAGCCGCCGCGAGGAGAAGAATATCGTGCTTTAATGTCTAAACTTAAATCTGGTTCTAACAATCCAATGTTTGGAAAAAGGTGCACCCCCGAAAGAGCCGCCAAAATAGGAGCCGCTAACAAAGGAAGAGTCCCGATCAACAAAGGCAAGCCAATGAGTGAAGAACAAAAAGCAAAGATTAGAGCGACCATTGCCGCAAACGCCCTTAGACCTTGTACCAAGAAAGATATTTTGTAATCTTTTGAGTCACACTAGCCCAGTCACCGCGAGTGGGCTGTCTAAACAATCGTGCTGTGGTATACCAGGGTGAATCATCACGATTTGTTAACCAACGCCAGTCCAGTCCGTATTGATTGAGCATGATCCATACAGGAACTCCCAAAGCGCCTGCCAAGTGACTGATAGCAGTGTCAACACTGATCACTACGTCAAGATTCATCATCAAGGCTGCTGTGTCTGCAAAATTTCTAATGGTTCCTGGGTATCTAGTCACACCTGCTGAAGCCAACAATTCATCTTCCTCGGTGTCAACATCAACCTGCAGATTGATCCATTCGTATTGTGGATTGCGACGGATCATTTCTAGTATCACTGGAAATGGCACACTCTTGTGTTGATGTATCCATGAATCTTTGCGACCACTCCAACTCACGCCCACTCGCATGCGATGTTTGGGACCCAGTCGTTGCAACCACTCTCGAGTGAGTGTTTCGTCGGCTGACAAATAATTACGTAGTCGTGGCACATTCTCCACAGTAACTCCCAAAATGCCCGGGATGCTCATAATGGGTACCCAGTAATCAAACTCGCCAGGATCATCAGTGTAACGACCTATAGCAGTCAACATGTTGCTGGTACCCAACAGTGGAATCAATCCGTCTGTAACTTGTAGTTTGATCTTTGCACCTCGAGCATGCAAATTAAAAATAAATCTTGAGAACTGAATGCAATCTCCGTGACCTTGTTCGCCTACCACAAGAATAGTTTTGTCCTGAAGATCTTCCCCGCGCCAGCGAGGTTGTGTGTACTTGGGTTCTGCCCCTGCCAGGTGCTCAAACTGCCAACGACTTTCATACTGTGGCCATCCACGAGCATAGTCTCCCATCATCAAATAGCACACTGCCAAATTGAATTGTGCAGTGGAATTGGTGGGATCAATTGCAATTGAATTTTGCAAGAATGGTACACCACGTTCGGGATAACCGCACTCGCGGATCACGTTACCATAGTTGCAAAATGCCGGGGCATTGTCAGGATCGTCTATCAGGACCTGAGCATAGCATTTTAATGCCAGTTCAGGTTCGTGGCGGGCACGATGTTGATTGCCTTGTTCGATTAAGTCTGCTTGTTGTTGATTCATGGGATATTTACACTGTGTGCTCAGGGTATTTTACATTTCTGCTAAATACTTGTCAACACAATTCTGTGTTTTATGCGGCTGATTAATCCCACCGCGTAGCGGCTGGAACCCGCATTGGGCTTCTATAAGGAGAAATCAAAATGGGAAGAGCTCTAAAAATTCAAAAAACAAACAACAGCATTTTAACTGATGCTGGATATCCAAACATGGGCAGTTTGACAGCACCGGTATATCCCAGTTCTGACGCACTCAGCGCCGCTGAATATTTGGGTGTGGTTGGTGGATCACCTGCTACCAGTACTGCAACCGCAACCAATCCTGAAATTGCTTGTGTGGTAAACATAAATTTGGCAGATGCGTCAACCACTGGTTCGGGCGTGGGAAGAATTATACGTCAAAAAGGTGCACACAAGTTCCTGGTTGCCTACACAGCTTCTACCACTGCTGACGAATCATTGATTGTTGGTCAAGCATACCAAATTGCTGTGCTTGGAACAACCAATTGGGCTGCCTGTGGCGGCGGCTCAGATTCTACTGTAGGTGACATCTTCACAGTCACAGCCGTGGGATCAGGCACAGGCACTGCATATCCAGTTGGTGTGTGTGTGCTTCAAAATGCTGCCACTGCAAGTGCTGGCAACATGAGCATTAGATACAGTGTTGGTGACTCAGTTGCTGTGTATGCCAGTTACATCACCAACAAGTGGGTGCGTGACTGGACCGGCATGACTTATGCTACCTATGCTGACAGTAACCTTGGGGTCAACGTTCAGTCCAGCGAAAACTTCTACCCAACCAACTTCTTCACAGACGAAGGCACAGTCACATGGTCTGGTGCAGATGTTATTGCCAGTGCAAACGGTCAAAACGGTACATTGCAATTGGCACAAGTGGCCAGCGTTACAAGTTAATTTTTTTAACCCAACCGCATCCTCCCAGATACATACTGGGAGGATTTTTTATGACTGTGGCATTTGTATTAGGTAATGGGATCAGCCGTCAAGGTGTAGATCTATCACGTTTAAAAACACACGGGCGTGTGTACGGCTGTAATGCCGTGTATCGTGAATTTGAACCCGATGTGCTGGTCAGTACAGACACTCCCATCAGCGAAAGAATACAACAAGAAGGTTATAGCAAAAGTCATGTTCACTACACTCGTAAACCCTTGCCAGATTCTGGTGCAAAAAAGATCACAAAAGAATATTTTGGATTTAGTTCAGGACCTGTGGCTGTAGGACAAGCCGCGCAAGATGGTGCTCGAGATATCTACTTGCTGGGGTTTGATATGGGTCCTACTGGGATTGGTAGATTTAACAATGTTTATGCCGACACTGAATTTTATAGAAAAAGTTCAGGAGCCCCTACATATACTGGCAACTGGATTAGACAGTTGGTAACAATCATGAAAGATTATCCCAACACTAATTTCTTTAGAGTAGTTGGAGTAACCACAGCAGAAATTCGAGAATTACAAACAGTGGCTAATTTAACACACACTCCGCTGGAAGATTTTCAAAATTTTGTAGCCAAGATTAGGTAAAAACCTAATCTTTATTTAACGCTAAATAGTGTTAAGGACTGATTAATCTCTATGGCGCAACAAATAATAGATACCGGAGCTAATGCCAATGATGGCACTGGGGAACCGTTACGAAATGCATTTACCGCAGTCAACGAGAACTTTACTGAAATATACACCGCAGGGCCGGTGGGTAGTAACATACGCATTATTAAAAATGAAATTGTTACTACAGACAACAATCAAAATATAATTCTTAAACCTGCTGGGATTGGTGTAATCCAAGCCAACAGTTCCGTTGTGCCGGGCACAGCAGGCATCTATAATATTGGCGAAATAACCAATCCGTTTCAGTACATACATGGTAGTTATTTTGTGGGCAATGGCGCATTGCTTACTGGAATTGTGGCCAATACCAGTTACAACAATTCCAATGTAGCTGCTTTCTTACCAACCTACACAGGCAATTTAGTTAGTTTGACTGGCCCTGTAAGTACCACAGGTAATGTTATTGCCGGTAATTTTAGAACTAGTGGAACAGTCAGCGCCACCGGAACTATCACAGGCGGCAGTATTATTGGCAACAATATATCCAGTTTGGGATATGTTTCTGCGGTTGGCAATATAATAACCAACAGTCAAATTAGTGCTGTTGGCAATATCACTGGAAATTATTTACTTGGCAATGGTTCGCAACTGACCGGAATCACAGTGGCCAGCACACCAGCTGGTGCATTGACCGGAACCACTCTCAGTGCTAATGTACTGTATTCAAGTTTAAAAGTTGTTGATGATTTATTGTACTTAGATGTTGTTGGCAACATAACAACCTCAGGAAGATTCATTGGGTCAGGTGCCGGCCTAACAAACATACCTGCTTCTAATATCTCAGGACAAGTGGCCAATGCATTGGTAGCCGGCACAGTGTACACAAATGCACAACCAAATATTACTAGTGTTGGCACCTTATCATCTTTAACTGCAACTGGTAATATTGCTGGAAATTATTTCATTGGTAATGGTGCATTATTAACTGGTATATCTGCGTCTGGTGTTGATGCCAATGCATTGGTTGGAACTACTCTAAGTGCTAATGTATTATACTCAAGTTTAAAAGTTGTTGATGATTTATTGTACTTAGATGTTGTTGGTAACGTTACTACCAGTGGGCGATTCATTGGGTCAGGTGCCGGCCTAACAAACGTACCTGGTGCTAATATTTCGGGCGCTGTGGCCAATGCAACTTATGCTACCACTGCCGGAACAGCATACCTGGTATCTGGTGCCAATGTTTCGGGTGCTGTGGCCAATGCAACTTATGCTGCCACTGCCGGATCAGCAACCACAGCCGTTACAGCAAACAAAGCAACCTATGCTGATACAGCAAATGCAGTATCTGGTGCTAACGTATCTGGTACTGTGGCAAATGCCACCTATGCTACCACAGCAGGTTCAGCAACCACGGCCGGCACAGTTACCACACCTGCACAGCCAAATATTACCAGTGTTGGAACGTTGACTTCGGTCACTGTCTCTGGTAACATAACCGGTGGCAACATATCAACTGGTGGTAAAATTAGTGCTGTTGGCAATATTACCGGAAATTATTTTATTGGTAATGGCGCATTATTAACTGGTATATCCGCATCAAACGTCAGTGTTGATGCTAATACATTAGTTGGAACTACTCTCAGTGCTAATGTATTATACTCAAGTTTAAAAGTTGTTGATGATTTATTGTACTTAGATGTTGTTGGTAATGTTACCACTACTGGTCAATTTATTGGATCTGGTGCCGGGTTAACAAACGTACTTGGTGCTAATGTCTCAGGACAAGTGGCCAATGCATTAGTAGCAGGTACGGTCTATACCAATGCACAACCAAATATCACATCAGTTGGCACGTTATCATCTTTAACAGCAACTGGTAATATTACTGGAAATTATTTTATTGGCAATGGTTCATTGCTAACTGGCATATCTAAATCTGGTGCATACGCCAATGCATTGGTTGGTGATGTTTTAAGTGCTAATGTACTTTATTCAAGCCTAAAAGTTGTTGATGATTTACTGTACTTAGATGTTGTTGGTAATGTTACCACTACTGGTCAATTTATTGGATCTGGTGCTGGCCTAACCAATATATCTGGCGCTAATATTACCGGCAGTATATCAACATCTGGTAATATTACTGGAAATTATTTTTTAGGAAATGGATCACAATTAACTGGAATTGTTGCCACTCAAATTGGAGTATTATCAAGTTTAAGTGTAACTGGCAATACTCGAACAGGCAATCTTCTCACTGGAGGAACAGTTAGTGCTGTTGGCAATGTTGCAGGAACCTACTTTATTGGTAACGGTAGTCAATTAACTGGGATTATAGCCAGTGCCGGCGCTGCAATTACCAATGGTAACAGCAATGTCACAGTCAATGCAAACGGTAATATAACTGTTGGTGTGGCTGGCACTAGCAATGTTGCTGTGTTTGCTTCCACTGGTGCTTATGTCACTGGCCAAGTAAGTGCAACCGGTAATATCACTGGCAATTACATTCTAGGTAACGGTGCGTTGTTGACTGGGGTTATTACATCAGTGGCTAACATCAACAATGGCACATCGAATGTCACTGTGGTCAGTTCAAATGGTAATGTATCAGTTGGCGTGGGCGGATCAGGCAATGTGGCAGTATTTTCCACAACAGGTGAATATGTAACCGGACTGATTAGTGCTACTGGAAATATTACTGGTAATTTCTTAATCGGTAACGGTAGTCAATTAACAGGGATAACTGCCAGCAATGTTGGTGTGTTATCGGTACTTAGTGTCACTGGAAACATCACAACTGGTAACTTATTAACCAATGGGTTGGTAAGTGCAACCGGTAATGTCACTGGCAATTATTTGTTGGGTAATGGTGCTTTTATTACTGGATTGCCAGCAGGATACAGCAATGCTGATGTGGCCAATTATTTGCCAACTTATACAGGCAATTTGGTCAGCCTAGCAGGCCCGGTCATTACAACATCAAATGTCACTGGCAATTATATTCTTGGCAACGGCGCTTTCTTAACTGGTGTTATTACATCAGTTGCTAACATCAACAATGGCACATCAAATGTGTCTATAGCAACTTCTGGTGGCAACGTTACTGTCAGTGTTGGCGGTACACCAAATGTGGCCGTATTTGCCACAACCGGCGAATATGTTACAGGAGTTTTGAGCGTCAGTGGAAACGTAACTGGTGGTAATGTTTTAACTAGTGGATTGATTAGTGTTGGCAGTAATGTATATGCTGGCAATTTAATTGTCAGTAGTGGTCCTTTTTCTGGAAACATAACTGCTCAAGGTATTATAAGTGCATATGGTAATATCTTAACAGGCAGCGCAATAAGTGCCACGGGCAATATTACAGGTAGTAATATTACCACCAGCGGACAAGTTAGTGCCACAAGTAATGTTACAGGTGGCAACTTATTAACTGGCGGGCAAATTAGTGCAGGTGGTAATATAACTGGCCCAATGTTCAATGGCAATGTGAATTTTGCTTCAGGAACTGTATCAGGGAATGGTAATATCACCGGTGGCAACATCACAGCATGTAGCGCAATTTCCACAGCAACTTTTAGTTCCACAGGCAATGCAACCAGTGGTAATGTTCTAACCGGTGGACAAGTTAGTGCTGGCGGTAATATTACATCAGGTTCTTATGTTATAGCGCAAAACCTCATTGTTGGTCCAGGCATAACTGGCGGTGTTATTAGTGCTTTAGGCAATATTACTGGAGGCAATTTAATTACCAGTGGCATTATATCAGGTAATGTAGTAGGTAATATTACAGGAACCACAGTTAGTGTTATCGGTAATATAACTGGCGGCAATATCGGCACCCTTGGTACAATATCGGCTAATGGCAATATAACTGGTAGTAATTTATCAATCTCAAGTAACATCACCGGTGGTAATTTATCAATCTCGGGTAACATCACTGGGGCTAACGTTAATACAAATAACATTGTTGGCACGGCTATAACAATTACTAGTACAGGTGCATTGAATTTAGTACCCACCGGTAACATTACTGTCAACAGCAAAAACATTACTGGACTGGCAGATCCAGTCCAAGATCAAGATGCCGCAACCAAGGCCTATGTTGACTCGATAGCACAAGGACTAGATCCCAAAGCATCTGTTTCGTTGGCCACAGCAACTACATTACCTTCATATACCTACAACAACGGCACAGCCGGTGTTGGTGCAACTATTACTGGATCTGCAACAGGACTATTAACCATTGACGGAACCGCTCCAACAGTTGGAGATCGAGTGCTGATCAAGAACGAAACTTCTGGTAATGCACCTTATAATGGTATCTATACGGTTACTACCAATAGTGCAGGATCGGCATACGTACTGACTCGTTCTGCTGATATGAACCAGGGTACTGAAGTTCCTGGCGCATTTACTTTTGTTGAAATAGGCTCAACCAACGCAGATTCTGGTTGGGTATGTAGTACCAATGCACCGGTTGTAATGGGCACAACAGCAATTGTTTGGACACAGTTCTCTAGTGCAGGAAGTTATACCGCCAATACCAGTGCTGGTTTGAGTTTAGTTGGATCACAGTTTAATGCCAAAGTTGATGGCGTAACCACAGCATTCGATGGCAGTGGCAATATTATTGTCAAAACTAGTGCTAACCTTACAACACCCAACATTGGTGCGGCAACCGGTACTAGTTTAAGTGTTACAGGAAACATCACCGGTGGTAATTTAAATGCAGACGGACTCAGTCTAAGTTCAAATGTAGTATCTGCCCTTAATGTTACTGGTAACATAGCCGGTGGTAATATATTAACAAACGGATTGTTGTCGGTCACCGGTAATATCAATGGCGGAAACATTTCTGTTGTGTCTTTTACAGGTACTACTGTATCAGCAAGTGGTATTGTAACAGGCGGTACCCTAAGTTCTACCGGTAACGTCAACACAGTTGGCATTGTTGGAACCGGCAACATTTCAACAACTGGTAACGTATCGGGTAATTATTTTATTGGTAACGGATCGCAATTAACAGGAGTGATAGCCTCAGGCGGCCAAGGCAATACAATAACTTTAGGAACACCCACAGACGGAAATCTTGTGCAAAACGTGGCCTATCCTGGATGGACCACAGCAACTTATGTTACAGATGGTCTAGATGATCTAAACCAAGTGGCACTGAACATTGCCGGAAATACATTTGTTGGTAACACATATATCACAGCCAACGTATACTCAGGACCCAGCCCACTCACAGTGGCATTTACCGGAAGATACATTGGCAATCCCAATGCTTATTTGTGGTCGTTCAATGATGGATCTGGTCAAAGCAATGTTACTGCCAATGCCAATCATACTTTCACAGTGCCCGGCGGTGGCACATTCACTGTAACCTATACAGCATACAATACCACCGGAACCTATAATGGCAACGCCACACTAGGAGCCAAAGGATCGACCAGCACTGCTACTTTGGCAAACATAGTTGTGTATACTCCAACTCCAGTGCCATCATTCACAGCCAACAGAACAAGTTTAGACACTGGCGGTAATGTATTGATAACCAATACAAGTACTAATACAGTTTGGTATGATTTAGGATTTGGAGATGGTACTGCCAACTTTGCTTCCGGACCAGGACTAGCCAACACTTCTTGGACCGCACTGACTCACACTTACAATTCTGCTAGTGCCAACACAGATAGTTTGTACAACCTAGTACTCAGCGGAACCAGTAACACTGCAGGACCCAGCAACGTCACAGTAGTAAGTTCAACAACCACGATCAAAACATACTCTCCGCAGACAAGCAATGTATTTGTCACAGCCAATCGAGCCAATGTAATCAACGGACTTGGCGGTGTAAGTTTCCGCAATGATTCAACTGGCACACCAGGTAACACAGCAAGTTTTGGTGTGCAACAATTGTATAACTTCAATTACGGCGACAGCAATGTAAGTAATGTCAATGTGGGAACCGGCATTGCAGGTAATCCATCAGCAGCCAACGTTACAAACACATTTGTGTTGAGTGCAGGCAATCAAGCCGGTAACATATACCAACAGTTCACAGCCAACTTGTATTTGTATACTGGATATAGTACCAGCCCTGCTAGAAGTGGCAACATCACAATCACAGTTGAACCACAGACTCGTGCTAGTTTTACCGGAACCACTGCCAATGTAATCACTGACGCCACTGCCAACACTGGCAACGTCAGGGTAGGATATCTCTATACTGATTACAACGGCGCTAATCGATCAACCTTTACTTTCCAGAACACTAGTCAAAACAGTAACTTGGCCAATTGGACCTGGGGAGACAGTACATTTAGCAATGGTGTGAGTAACGTAAGCAATGTGTTGCACACCTACAACAGTGCCGGAGCCTTTACTGTGTCTCTCACTGCCAACGGAACTCCGAATGGTATTACTAGCACCGCACAAAGTAATACAACAAGCACCACTGGCTATATTTTTATTGCGGCCAATCCTACTGCTCCTGTGGCATTGGGATCATTTGCTAACTTGGCTATTGCCAACACTAGTGAAGGCACAAGTCCATTATTGGCTGCTGGTGCAAGAGATGCATCTGGAGGCAATATTGTTGCCAATGGCACCAGTGTCACACGTTTTGCAACCACAACAACTATTGCAACCGCCACCAACATAACCAACGCAAACACATCAACTGGCGGCACATTGTATGCTTATGTGAACAATGCAAATGCTGGTAGTGTAACATTTAGCACAGCCGGTAATGCTGTTACATTAAGTCCTTATGGGGCATTGTTGGTCACAGCAGATCGAGACTTGCACGTGGCCAACGCCGCTGTGCCTAGTTATTTTTACAAGGTGTTTAATGCCAACGTCAGTTGTGCATTGAGTAGTCTTGGCACTGGATATAACAATTATAAATTGGTACACTCGTCTGCAGGTAATACAAACTATGTGGGATTTGTCAAAGACAATTTAAATTCTTCACCAACACTGGTTACCAGTAATGTGGTCATGGTTGAAGGTACTGCTGGAACCTACAGATATATTTCAGGTATTCCTTACTACAACACAGGATCGCCTACGGTGACAGTGGCAAATTTAGAAATACAAAACTTATCAGGACAAACATTTAGAAGTGCTGATCCTTTTATACTAGACAGCGGTACCAATTACGAAGGGTCAGGCGCACTGGTAACAGCAACGCAGACAAAAGGACTCAGCACAATTAACAATGCGGCAAACAGTTTTTTAACCAGTACAAACTTAAATGCCAACGTGGGTGTTGGTTCAAACTATGTGCTTGGAAATTTAACTGCCAACATCACTGGATCTAACAATACTGTGGCTACCTTCCAGGCCAATGTATTCAACGTGATAGGAACTGGTACCACAGTACAGTTACCTACAAAGATACAAACTTATGCTGGTGCAAACTCTGGTGTAAACGAACAAGCAATCACATGTACTCCTACTGCCAACACACAAGCGGCCATACGTGTGGTAATGAGCACTGCAGGAAATACTCCAGCGTTCTCCAATTCTACCAACTTCTACACTGCCAATGCTTGGTCAGGAGCACAAACAATTGCAGGTACACCAGAAGCCGTGGTGCGATATGGTGTTCTTACACAATATGCAGTTAATTTGTCAACAGGTTATCTACCAGTCGGGCCAAACTTGACAGTCACTGGCAATCGTACAACTACACAGTATTTTACTTTTGCATTTGCTAGACCCAGCCTGGCCAACTTTGATATTAGACTAACAACTACTACAGGTGTTGCGGGTGTTTGGCTCGCGGCACCGGGAACCACAATAGACACAGGCGGATTTTCATCACCTACTCCGGGATTCCCTGGACCTACTAGTAGCATCAACGGATGGTTAGAAGGGTTCACACAGTATGCTGGATCAGGAGTTCCTGGTGCGGCCTCGGGTACTGGTGGTAACGGGTCAAATGGTTGCGCTCTAACTGGTGCGGATGTGATACCGTTAAATACAGCAATTGCCAATGTAGGATACACAATGACCTTGGGATCTCAAAACGCCGCTAACAGTACTGGTACAAATGTTTTAATTAGAATTGCCTTGGCAAGTGGCCAATCTATCACAGCCCTGTCAATAGGAGTAGCCGCTTAATGGCCGCCTCATTCAACGAATCACAAAAGATTGACTACCTTTGGAAAAAGGTCGGCTATGGTGTAACCAAAACTGCTGAGCCTGCCTCCAAGGAAGCCTTCAACGAAAGCATTGCTAGTCCATTGCTGTATCGTGGTGACCTTATTTGGACACAGAGTGGAAGCATACCTACTTCGCCCCCTGCTAGTACCACATCACTGGTGCAAGTATACAAAGACGGTGTTGGTAGTTACAGTCCCACAGTACAATGTACTGAAGACCTAACAGCGCCTGACAACCAAACTTGGAAAACCAATTTAACCAACTGGATACCCACACAGTTTGGCGACAACTACCT
>Ga0114973_10002964_pt1 | contig 12140 bp, 10 predicted proteins | sample M_140807_MF_Meta_FD_87025 | JGI IMG/M metagenome (GOLD analysis project Ga0114973, IMG submission 87025) | Freshwater microbial communities from Lake Montjoie, Canada to study carbon cycling - M_140807_MF_MetaG | ecosystem: Environmental > Aquatic > Freshwater > Lake | place: Lake Montjoie... | reverse complement strand
TGCTGGCCGGAGTTCCACCGCGCCAAGGTTGGGAGGAGTTCTACACCTTGTAGATCGCTTGATCGCGGGCGGATGCCCGCGGCGGCCCCCGCACCAAACCCGCATCGTGCTGCTGGACATCCTTTACCTCGTCGTCGCTGTTCTCGCCCTGCCCTGGGTTGTGTGGCGGAGGTTCTCCGGCGGGCGGCCGGTGGCGGCGCCGTGGGTGCGATTCACCGGCGCGATCGATGTCGCCGCCAAGCCCGCCAGGGCCGCGCGAATCTGGCTCCATGGTGTGAGCGTCGGCGAGGCGCAGCTGCTCGCCGTGCTGGCCGACGAACTGCGGCGGCAGGCGGAGACGGCAGAAACGCCGCTCGACTGCGTGATCTCGAGTTCGACGACGACCGGCCTCGAAGTGGCGGCAAAACGGTTTGGTGCCGACCACGCCTTCCCCTGCCCGCTCGACTTCACGTGGGCGGTCGACCGGGCGCTCGACCGCGTCCGCCCCGATGTCATCGTCCTCGGCGAACTCGAACTCTGGCCCAACCTCGTGGCCCGCGTCCGTCGTCGCGGCATCCCGATCATCGTCGCCAACGGCCGGATGAGCGAGAAGAGCGCCGCGGGCTATGCCAAGATCAGGCCGCTGGTGCGACGGGCGCTTTGCTCGATCTCGCTCGTGGTCGCCCGATCGCAGGCTGATGCCAACCGGTTCACGGCGCTCGGCGCTCCCCAGGTGACCGTGACCGGCTCGATGAAGTTCGACGGCGTGAGGGGTGACCGACACGCCCCGGAAGTCGAGCGGCTGCGTCGACTTGCAGGATTTGCCGAGGATGACGTGGTATTCCTCGCCGGCAGCACGCAGGATCCTGAGGAGCGGCTCGCGACCGAGACATTCCTCGCGCTTCGCGGCCGGCATCCGCGGCTGCGGCTTGTGATCGTACCGCGTCATGTCGAGCGAGCGGCAGAGATCGCCGCGATGCTCGACGGCCTCGACGTCTCCTGGTCGGCACGAAGCCGGTTGACGGATGCTGCACCGCTCACCGCCGGCCACGCGCTCCTCGTCGATACCACGGGCGAACTCGGCTCGTGGTGGGGCACGGCGGCGATCGCCTTCGTTGGGGGCAGCCTCGACGGCAAGCGTGGAGGCCAGAACATGCTCGAACCAGCGGCCTATGGGGCCGCGGTATCGTTTGGACCACACACGAGAAACTTCCGCGACGAGGTCCGCCGGTTGCTCGACGCCGATGCGGCGGTGGTCGTGGAGGATGGCTCGACGCTCACGGGCTTCGTCCTGAGATGCCTCGACGACCCGGCCTGGGCCGCCACGCTCGGTGGCCACGCGCAGCGGTTCGTCGCCTCCCAGCGAGGGGCCGTCGCCGCGACGGCTCGGATGATCCTTGAGCGACTGCCCGTTCCCGGCCAACTGGGCCCTGAAACCGCATGACACGGCTCGCGGGTTGCCGATCGTGCGGCGTTCCCGATAATGATGGATCGTGACGACCGGCCATCGCCGCCGGTTCCTGTATCCCACCACCATTTAGCGCGAGGCTTCCGCCGTGGCACGAGGCAAGTATCTATTCACCAGCGAATCGGTCAGCATGGGTCACCCGGACAAGTTGGCCGACCAGATCTCCGACGGCGTCCTCGACGCCTACCTCGCGCTCGATCCAAAGAGCCGAGTCGCCTGCGAGACGATGGTGACCACGGGCCTCGCCGTGATCGCCGGCGAGATCACCTCCAAGGGCACAATCGACTACCAGAAAGTGGTCCGCGACGTGATTCGCGAGGTGGGCTACACCGACGACGAGATGGGAATCGCTGCCGACACCTGCTCCGTCCTGGTGGCGGTGGGCAAGCAGTCGGGCGATATCGCCATGGGCGTCAACGAGGACGAGGCGAAGGGCAAGGACATCGGCGCCGGCGACCAGGGGCTGATGTTTGGCTACGCCTGCAACGAGACGCCGGAACTGATGCCGCTGCCGATCGCCCTCTCACACCGCATCCTGAACCGGCTCACCGAGGCCCGGCAGAAGGGCGAGGTGGACTGGCTGCGGCCCGACTCCAAGAGCCAGGTCACGGTCGAGTACGAAGGCAACAAGCCGGTCCGGCTCGACACGATCGTGGTCTCCACACAGCACGCTCCGCACGTGTCGAACGAGGACATCCGGAAGTTCATCGTCGAGAAGATCATCAAGCCTCTTCTCCCCAAGGACCTCGACACCTCGAACATCACCTACCACATCAACCCCACGGGGCGGTTCGTGGTGGGCGGCCCGCATGGCGACTGCGGCCTCACGGGTCGCAAGATCATCGTCGACACCTATGGCGGCTGGGGCCGGCATGGCGGCGGCGCGTTCTCCGGCAAGGATCCGACCAAGGTTGACCGCAGCGCTGCCTACATGGCCCGCCATGTGGCGAAGAACATTGTGGCGGCCGGCTTGGCCGACCGCTGCGAGGTGCAACTTGCCTACGCGATCGGCGTGAGCGAGCCGGTGAGCGTGAACGTCGACACCGAAGGCACCGGCAAGGTTGAGGACGAGCGGCTCTGCGAGGTGGTGCGGGAGTTCTTCCCGCTCACTCCGCGAGGGATCATCGAATACCTCGAACTCCGGAAGCCGATCTTCCGCAAGACCGCCGCGGGCGGCCACTTCGGCCGCGACGGCTTCTCCTGGGAGAAGACCGACAAGGCCGCCAAGCTCGCGCAGGCCGCCAAGGCCGGCGCCGCTGTCGGCTGACAATGGCGACCGTTCCGGCAGGCGGCCGACGGCTGACTCCGCTGCCCGGTGGCATGCTGCCGGGATCGGGAGTCCGTCGGTCGCCAGCCGAACCAGTCGCCGCCCGCCTTGTTCGGTCGGCGTCCGCCCTCGCGGCCGCGGCGGCCGCCACGAGCGGCCTCGTGCTGGCGGCGCGGCGTCTGGCAGGTGGGTTCAGCGTGGCGGAGCCGGGGCTCGTCTGGATCACGCTGGGCGGAGGCCTCGTCCTCCTCGGCATCACCGACGCCGGACGTCGCGCGGGACGTCGCGATGGGACTCACTTCGCCAGTTCCATCGCGGCACGGATCGGGCTCGTGATCGGCGTGGCGGCGGTGGCGCTGCCACCGCGAGCCGGTGACTGGGTCTCGATCGTGGCCCTGGCGATGGCCGCTGCGGTTGGCGTGCTGCCAGCCCCTCGCGGGCGCGGGGTGGACGACGACCGACGGCGTCGCCCCGGGCCCGAACCCCGGATCACGGTGCCGCGATCAAGCGTGCCGGCCAGTCATGCCGCACCGTTGCCCTCGGGTCGGGATGAGCCGCCGCAGGTAGCACCGCCTCCGCTGGCATCACCCGCCCTTGACGTATCACCGGCACCGCCGGGCCGCCTGCAGCAGCGGTTGGAGCGATACGAGACGGTTGAGGGCGTTGACTGCGTCTCCGGCCACGTGCGGCTCTCGATCCCGGCGGGTGGCAAGGCGACCCACGCCCACGTCGGATTCTGCCCCGCATTCGCGGCCACGCCGATCGTGCAGGTCTCGACCGAGTACGACGGCGTCGAGGCTGTTGTCACCGCAGCCGAGGTGTTGCCGTGGGGCGTGCGGATCGAGTGTCGCCTCAGCGAGCCTGCGGAGGAGCCGCTCGAGATTCCCGTTGACCTCGTCGCGAAGTCATCCAGGTAAGGATCGTTGAGGCAGACTATGGCACGCTGGCCCCGAAATCTCTGGACGACACTGTTTACCTACGGGGTAATCTTCGGTGCCTTTCCCCTGCTCTGCTTCCTGCTGTGGAACTGGGTCCGCGGCCATTGATCCACACCCGCCCCACCGCACAACGGGCGAATCCCTGGAGAACAAGCCCATGCTGCATGCAATCGTAATGGCCGGCGGATCGGGAACGAGGTTCTGGCCTGCGAGCCGAGCAGCCCTCCCCAAGCAGCTCCTTCCGCTCGCAGGCGAGAAGACACTCCTGCAGGACACCGTTGATCGCCTGGAAGGCCTCGTGCCCCCCGATCGCACGATGATCGTGACCTCGTCGCGGCTTCTCGACGCTGTCAGGGCGCAGACGCCGGGTCTGCCGGAGGCGGCCCTGGTCGGCGAGCCCTGCAAACGTGACACGGCCCCCTGCATCGGCCTGGCGGCGTTGCTCGTCGGCCGCCGTGATCCCCACGCGACGATGGCGGTGATGCCCTCCGACCACGTGATCCGTCCAGCAGCCGACTTCCGCCGTGCGATCCAGCAGGCGGCCGCCATGGTGGAGACGTGTCCCGGCCGGCTCGTCACCTTCGGCGTGCGGCCCACCTATCCGGCCGAGAGCTTCGGCTACATCCAGCAGGGAACGTCTGTCGCGACCGCGCCGGGCGAGGCCCCGGCCCACGTGGTGGCGACGTTCAAAGAAAAGCCGCCGGCCAGCGTGGCGGCGGAATATGTCGCCGACGGCACGTACCTCTGGAACGCGGGCATCTTCGTCTGGAAGGCCTCCACGATCATCGCCGCCCTCGACGCCCGCCAGCCGGAGACGATGGCGCACCTGCGGCGAATTGCCGACGCCTGGGACGGGCCGGACCGCGACCGGGTGTTTGCCGAGGAGTTCGCGGCGATCAAGGGCATTTCCGTCGACTACGCCGTCCTGGAACACGCCACGGATGTGGCCGTGATCGAGGCCCCCTTCGGCTGGGATGACCTGGGCGGCTGGTCGGCCGTGGCCCGCCAGCGGCCGCAGGATGACGCGGGCAACACCTCCGTCGGCCGGCACCTCGGCATCGAGTCGGCCGGCACGATCGTCCACGCAGGCGACGACCATCTCGTCGTCACGCTCGGGCTGAAGGATATCCTTGTAGTACACACCCCCGACGCCACGCTCGTGGCGGATCGTGGCCACGAAGAGGGCGTCCGCAAGGTGGTCGCCGAACTCGAGAAACGCGGATGGACCGAGTACCTCTGATCGCGGCCGTCCTGCTCATCGCGATCGTCCGCAGCGGTGCGGCCGACGAGGCGGCGGAGCGCGACGCCACCTGGCTCACGAAACTTCGGAGGTCGCAGGAAGCGGTCGAGTGGAGTGACGTGATCGTCCGTCACGACTGGCGGATCCAGGTGCGTCCCCGCGACGGACGCTGCCGCATCCTCGATTCGCGTGATGCCTTCGTCCGCCAGGGCTCGCTTGAAGAGTGCCACGCGGCGTTCGCCGCACTCGAAGCCGAGGGCACGATCCCGCCGATGGCCGGCCCCACCGTGATCGTACTCCACGGTCTCGGCGAAGGACGCTCGTCGATGCGGCCGATCGCCGATCATCTCCGGAAGACCCTCGACGCGACGGTGCTCCTGTTCGGCTACGCCAGCACCGCCGCAACGATTGAGGCCCACGGTCGGTCACTCGACACCGTCGTCGGCGGCCTGCCGCGCACCGCGCGGATCAGTTTTGTGGGCCACAGCCTTGGCAACCTCGTCGTTCGCCGCTGGATGTCGCTCGCGGACCAGGGTGACCTTGCCCGTGTCGATCGCATGGTGATGCTCGGCCCACCCAACCGCGGCTCCGACCTCGCCCGGCAGGTCGGTGGCGTGGGCGTCCTCGCGGCGCTCGCGGATGGGGCTGCCCGCGACCTCGTCGTCGATTGGCCGCAGGTCGAACCTCACCTCGCGGTGCCCCCGTGCGAGTTCGGCATCGTGGCCGGCGGCCGTGGCGATGGCTCGGGCTTCAGCCCCTTGCTCGACGGCGACGACGACGCCGTGGTCCGCGTCGAGGAGACGAGACTCGACGGGGCCGGTGACTTTCTCCTCGTGCCCGTCCACCATGCTGCCATGATCAGCGACCAGCGGGTCAAGCGGGCCACCGAGTCGTTCCTAAAATCAGGCCGTTTTGTGGCCGACCACGATGAGGTCGGCCGATGAACGACGGCCTACCAGCAGGACGCCTGGCCGGAGTCGACTACGGCCGGCGGCGGATCGGCGTGGCAATCTGCGACGCCGAACGGATCATCTGCAGCCCGCTCTGCGTGCACCAGACCACAGGAGACCGCGCGGTCGACACCGCCTTCTTTCAGCGGCTCGTCGTCGAGGAGACGGTCGCGGGCTTCGTGGTCGGGCTGCCGATCCACGCCGACGGCAGCACCAGCGCGATGTCGGCGGAGGTGGAGCGGTTCGGAGCGTGGCTGAACAGGATCACCGGCCGGCCGGTCGTCTTCCATGACGAACGATACAGCTCTCGCGAGGCCGACGGGATGCTCGCGGGCGTCGGGCTGACGCGCGGCCGAAAGAAAGAGCGGGCCGACGCCGTCGCTGCACTGGTGGTGCTTCAGTCGTGGCTCGAATCGCACTCCCACGGCGAGCGGCCGAGGGCCCTCGACGGTTAGCCGGCAGCGGTCGCCTCACGGTGGAAACCTCCATGACTTCGCACGACGCTTCCAACCCACCGGCATCGATTTCCGAGGCTCATCGAGCGGCCATGGACACCGGCAGCCTCGCCCAGCGTCCTCGGCTGGTGGTAGGCTGCGGCTACCTCGGCGAACGGGTGGCGCGGCGGTGGGTGGACGCGGGGTTTCGCGTGATCGCCACCACGCGGCGGGAGACACGAGCGGCGGAGTTGAGGGAGCGTGGCATCACTCCCGCGCTGGTCGACGTCACCGCGGCAGAGCCAGGCTGGGCAAATCTCTTCGCCGACGCTGGAGTTCCCGAGACTGTCTTTTGGGGCGTGGGCTTCGATCGCACCGCCGGTGCCACGCACCGCGATGTTCACGTTGTCGGACTGCGGCGGTTGCTCGACGCACTCGTGGCAGCGCGGCCCGTGGGCTCAACGCCGCGGGTGATCCTCTCGAGTTCGACTGGCGTATGGGGGGACGAAGGGGGCGGCATGGTCGATGAATCGACACCACCGAATCCTTCCCGCGAAGCGGGTCGGGTGCTCATCGAGGCCGAGACACTGCTTGCGGCCCATCCGGCCGGCCCGGGCACGGCCCTGCGGTTCGCCGGGCTGTATGGCCCCGACCGGCTGCCGCGGATCGCCGATCTCAAGGCGGGCCTGCCAATCGCCGCTGATCCCGACTCGTGGCTCAATCTCGTCCACATCGATGACGCCGCAGCGGTCGTCTGCACGGTGGCCGACGCCGCCTCGCCCCGCGGGCTGTACGTCGTGGCCGACGGGCAGCCCGTCCTCCGTCGCGACTGGTACGGCACGCTGGCGAAGCTCACGGGCAGCCCCGAGCCCCACTGGGATACAGCGGCCCCGAGGCCTCGTGGGGCCGACAAGCGGGTCGACCCAAAGCTGCTCTTTCGCGACCTTGGCTTCCGCCCGGCTCACCCCAATCCACTCGCAGCCCTCGCGGACCTTGTGGCAACCAGTTCCTGAACCCGCCCACGTAGCCGCAGGATGGCATCCTGCGGTGAATCATCACCAAGCACACGTCATGTGCAGGTTGACAACCTGCACCTACGAGCGGAACGCGAACTCAGCGAGGGGCTGCCCGTGCCCGGGAGCAGGGCTGTGGGAGCAAGCGGAGCCACGATGGCGGAGCGCAGCGGACACGCAGTGAACGGAGGCCTGGAGGGCCGACGTGAACGTCCGGCGACGGGCATGGGCAGCCCCGAGCAAGCGCGACGTAGCCGGCATGTCCCCATCGCTCACGCGATTGGGCTTCCTGATCCGCGCCTTGCCTCACGGGGTTGGTGTCTGCTCCAGCACCTTCGCGGTGTCGGCAAGACCGGTCGCTCCGGCAAGCGCCTTGAGGTAGTCGATCGTGACGTTGAGGGCCTCGTCGAAGTAGTAGTCACGACGGACGACCGGCTTCTTCTGCGACTCCATCTCTTCGAGCTTCTTCTCTTCTTCGTCCTCAGCGGCCTTCCCCTCGTTCCACTGCCGCTCGAACTCGCTCTCCATGAGCGAGATCGTCTTCTCGTCCTTCCGCTTCTCGTAGCGGGCGATGTCGCTGGCGAGTTTCTCGAAGTCCTTGTTGGCCTGCACCCGCTTGGCCGATGCCTCGCGGAGCATCGCCACCATGCCGTCGGTCACCTTGTCGGAACCAGCGAAATCCGCCCGCGGCACACGATCGAACGTCAGCGCGTGATCGAGGTCCGACTCCCCGATCGGGAGGTGGCTGGTGATGCTCGGGAGCTCAACATCGCTCAGCACACCCTCGAGCTGGGTGCTGTCGCCGGAAGGCCGATAGAACTGTTGGATCGTCACCTTGATGGCCCCCAACTGCGGCGAACTGTCGAACCTGGGAAAGAGCTGGCGGCCGACGTCGAGGAGCGTCTGCACGGTTCCCTTTCCATGGGTCGACTTGTCGCCCACGATCAAGCCGCGGTGGTAGTCCTGGATCGCGCCGGCGAGGATTTCGCTGGCACTGGCGCTGAACTTGCTCGTGAGCACGACCAGCGGGCCGTCCCAGACGACGCCCGGATCGACATCGTCGTAGGGACGGACCTGCTTGTCGGAATCCTTGATCTGCACCACTGGGCCCTTGTCGATGAACAGGCCCGTCAGCTTGATCGCCTCCGGCAGCGAGCCGCCGCCGTTGCTCCGCAGATCGAGCACCACGCAGTCGACGCCCTGCTTGCGGAAGTCCTCGAGGAGCCGCTTGCAGTCGCGGGTGCTGCTTTTGAACTCCGCCTGGCCCTGCTGGGCGCCGGCCATGTCGAGATAGAAGCTCGGCAGGTTGATCACGCCAACCTTGTAGGCCGCACCGTCGGCCTTCTTGCCGTGCTCGATCACCTCGCCACGAGCTTCGGCGTCCTTGAGTTCGATCTTCGCCCGGGTGATGTCGTAGACCTTGGGCACGTTCTCACCGACGGGGATCACCTTGAGGCGGACGGTCGTGCCTCGCTTGCCCCGGATCAGCTTCACGACCTCGTTCAGGTTCATGTCGACGACATCGACGATCTCGCCCTCCGTACCCTGGCCCACCCCGACCACGCGATCCTTGGACTTGAGCCGGCCGTCTTTGTCGGCCGCGCCGCCTGGAGTGAGTTCCACGATCGTGGTGTAGCCGTCCTCGCCCTTGAGCTGGGCGCCGATGCCATCGAGCTGCAGCCGCATCCCGATTTCGAAGTTCTCCAGGGTGCCGGGGGACATGTAGCTGGTGTGCGGATCGAAACTGCTGGTGAGCGACGAGAGGTAGGTCTCGAGCAACTCGTCGGCCGTCATCTGGTGCCACCGCTTGGCGAGGCTGCGATAGCGGCGCAGGAGCTTGTCCTTCGCCTCCTCGGGTGACGTCTTCTCCATCTTCTGGACGAGCAGGTCGTACTTGATCCGCCGCCGCCAGAGGTCCTCGGCCTCGGCCTCGTTCTTCGCCCACTTCGTCTCGTCGCGATCGATGACGATCGTTTCGTCTTTGCTGAAGTCCTGGGCTCCCTGGATCAGCCGCTCGACCAGCGGCAGCCGCTGGTCCACGCGCTGCAGGAACCTCGTCAGCACGTCATAGGCGAAGGTGACGTCGCCCTTCTTCACGAGGTCGTCGAGCGACTCTCGCTTCTGCATGAACGCATCGACGTCGCTCTGAAGAAAATAGACCTTCATGGGATCGAGCGCCTCGAGAAACGAGGAGAACCACCGCCGGGCGATCTCATCGTCGATCGGCTTGCGAAGAAAGTGCTCGTTCTCGAGCTGGCGGCGAACCGCCACCGCGATGTAGCGGTCGTTGGTCCCGGGTTTCACCGACGCCGGCGGCGCGTTGGCCTGCCCGGGAGCACCAGCCGGGGCGGCCGCGGGCGGGAGACCGGGAGCGGCTGCGGGAGCCTGGATCACCGGCCGATCAACGGTAGCCGGCGCCACCACCGCGGGCGGCTGCTGCGGCACCTGCGCCTCGGCGGCAACCGCCAGGAACTGCATGGCCATCATGGCCATCATGCCCACTATGCCGATCGACCACCTCGTCCGTGTCGTTCCGTCCACGCGGTGAACCCTCCGTGTCATGACATGCGTACCCGTCCCGAACCTGATGTGCCGGATCAGCCGCGGGACCATTCATTGTGACGTCTCGCGTCAGCCTTGGCGAGACAGGCTTTCCGTCGTGTTTTCCGCATCGGCGACCTGCGTCACCCGGCGGGCAAGTGCTCTGGCGACGAGCGGATCAGCGCCTAGTCGGGACACCTGAATCCACTCGATGTCGGGCCGCTGCACCCGGCCGCTGGCCACCGCGTCGTTCACCTGATCCTCCACGTGGCCACGAAACAGCAGATGAGGCTGCACGATGATCCTACGCACCTGGGCGTCCGCGGGGTCGCAGGCGGTGGCGATCGCCTCGTCGAGCCGCGGCCGGGCGGCCGCCACGAAACCCAGTTCGACCCGGCGGGGCCGGGCGGACCCCGCGTCGCCGAGGGTCGCCTCCGTGAACGAGCGGAGCTGGGTGGCCGCCTCGGGATCGCTCGACCCGCGGCCAATCATCACGAGCACGGTTGCGGCGGCCCCGACCGGACCGCGGGTAGCGACCGCCTCGCGGCGCCTGGTCTGAGACAGTTCCACGATCTCGTGAATCTCGCCAAACGCATCCGTCTGCCGGACGCTCATCCCGTGTGCCGCGGCCGCCACCGCAACCGCCTCGGGCACATCGCGTTTCGCGTGCCCGGCGGCGAAGAGCAACAGCGGAGCGGCCACGATCGAGCGGCAACCGCGGGCGGCGAGCCGGGCCAGCGCATCGCCGATCGTCGGAGCGATCACCTCCAGGAAGCCGAGTTCGACCGGCACGTCGGGCATCAGGCTGGCGACGGTCGCCGCGACCTGCCGGGTCTCCGCCGCGCCGACCGGATCCGCCGTTCCGTGGCCAATCACGAGCACACCGGTCCGCAGTGTCATCGGGGTGTTCCACCGGCGATCCGCGGCAACAACGCGAGCACGCCGCACAGCAGCATCGCAGACACCGCAAACGGGAGCGCATGCGAGGCATGCATCCCGAACAGAAACGAGCCGAGGAACGGACCGACGATCCGCCCGAGCGAGGCAAACGACTGGTTGACGCCAAGCACCTCTCCCTGCCGCGCCGGATCGGCCTGCTTTGAGATCAAGGCCGACACCGATGGGTTGACCGCCGCAAATCCCGCCACAGCGACCGCAGCGGCCGTGTAGAAGACGGCCTTCGCCGCCACGGCCTGACCGGCCGATGGATCACGATAGACCCACCAGGCCACAACCCCGAGCAGGCCGATCCCGACGAGCACGAAAAGCACCCCCGCCGCGAGCAGTTGACGCTCTTGAAAACGCTTCGCCAGGGGCCGGTAGCCGCCGCCCGCAACGAGCAGCATGGCGCCGATGAAGGCGAAGACAAGGAAGTTGTCGTTATCCGACATGCCGAAGGCCGACCGCGTCAGGCGAGCAAGCGTCGACTCGAAGCCGGCAAAGGCGACGATCGACAGGAAGTAGACGAGCACCAGAGCGCCCACGCCGGGCGTCGACAGCACCGCGGCCATACGGCTGAGCCCCGACCGTGGCCGCTCTGGAACCCCTCGGGCCGGACGCGTCTCGCGAAACACGGTGGCCGCGATCACCAGGGCCACCAGCGACAGCGCCGACGCGATCGCCCCCACGCCCCAGGGTTGCTGGCGGAAAATCGCCAGGCCGAAATAGGCAATCAACGGGCCCAGTGTGAAGCCGCCCCCGAAAGCGATGCCGATGAGCGCCATGCCGCGGGCCCGATTCTCCGGCGTCGTGCAGTCGGCGATCACGGCTGCCGCCGTGCCCACGCTCGCCCCGGCGATGCCGGCACCGATCCGCGACAGCAGCATCAGGCCGAGGGCCAGCGCGGCCTGTTCTCGCGAGGGCGCGGGATCGGACGGCACCAGGACCGCGACGGCGTAGACGGCATAGAAGACGACCGATCCTGCCAGGCTCAACAGCAGCATCGGCCGACGGCCGACCCGGTCGGAGAGGCGGCCCCAGATCGGACTGAAGAGAAACTGCATCAGCGAGAAACTCGAGAAGAGCACCCCGATGACCGCCCCCTGGGCGGCCGGCGAGAGCCCGAGAGCGTTGAGGAAGGGCTCGGCCTGCCGCGGCATCACGGGCAGGACGATCCCGAACCCGAGCAGGTCGATGAAGACCGTGAGGAACACGACAAGCAGCGCGGCCCGGGAGGCCGCGTGGTCGAGCGCGGCCCGGGAGGCCGCCTCATCGGGGCGCGAAACTCCGCTCTCGACTGGGGCTGCTGACATACTCGCTCCACGCCCCCGCCGGGCCGAGTCCGTTGCCGGCGACTGCTACACTGGCGAC
>Ga0114973_10002959_pt1 | contig 12156 bp, 11 predicted proteins | sample M_140807_MF_Meta_FD_87025 | JGI IMG/M metagenome (GOLD analysis project Ga0114973, IMG submission 87025) | Freshwater microbial communities from Lake Montjoie, Canada to study carbon cycling - M_140807_MF_MetaG | ecosystem: Environmental > Aquatic > Freshwater > Lake | place: Lake Montjoie... | reverse complement strand
TGGAAAACCGGTCTTCATAATATTTCTGCAATTCAGGGGTCATTTTTTAGCCAAGGCTAGAGTCCTAACGCTTTTTTAAGTGCGGCTAAATCTTCAGGACTTGAAAGAATTTGCTCTGTCAATGTCTTTACTGGAGGCAAAACAATAATCTCGGCAGGAGGCGTTGTGTCTATAAAAACGCCGTTCTCATACAGCCAGCCGGGATTAACGCGGTCAGCTTGAACAGCTATATACCCATCATCAAACCCTGGCGGTGGGGTAGTAGGCTGAGATTCATATTCGATTATGTTCTCGACTAAATTGCCTTTGATGATTGCGTAGGTTTGCATTAGTAGGACTCCGTAACAATAACAATTCCTGCCGCGCCTGCGCCACCGGGAGTATCACCACCAGCACCCGCAGCGCCACCAGCGCCAACAGCATAAGAGTAAGTTGCTGACGGTGATGAAATTAATTTTCGAACATATCCACCAGACCCACCGCCACCTCCCCCGGCGCGAGATGCACCATTACCTCCACCACCACCCCCGCCACCGCCTGTATTAGTAGAACCAGCGCCGCCAGTGGCCCCGAACCCGCCTGTGCCACTACCACCAAAAAAAGACGCGCCGCCAGTGCCGCCCGGAGTAGCGTAAAGCACGCCACCGTGTGACCCGCCGCCGCCGCTGCCAGCACTATTTACATCCCCCCCGCTTGCGCCGCCTCCATAAGACGCACCAGCTCCGCCCCCTACAATTCCCCCGCCGCCGCCACTTCCTGTCAGCGTCGAAAAAGTTGTATTACCACCCGCCGTACCTGCTGCGCCATTTTCATTACCACCGCCACCGCCACCAGCACCAACTATTTCTATCTGTATTGCCTTGCACCCCGTTGGAGTCGTATAAGTGCCAGAGCCAGAAGTAAATACCTGAACTGTTCTAGTGGCTAGACCTACTGTGCCGGTCAGGGTTGGCAGAGTAAGCGTTCCTGTATTTGTGATTGCGGCTATAACTGGACTGGTTAGCGTCTTATTCGTCAGCGTATCAGTAGTTGCCCTGCCTACCAGAGTGTCGGTAGAGGTCGGCAGGGTTAGCGTGCCAGTGTTGGAAATCGTAGCGATGACCGGCGCAGTCAACGTCATTGCTGTGCCGTTCGTTGTCGCGCCAGTAATACCGCCAAATGCGCCCGCATTGTTGTATTGCACCTGCGTTGTGGATCCGCCCGGCGACCCTCCGGCTGGTGTTGCCCACGCCCCATCACCACGCCAAAATGTAGACGCAGATGCTGAAGTGCCAGAGTTGAGGTTAGTAACAGGTAGATTGCCCGTCACGCCAGTTGTTAGCGGCAGACCAGTTGCGTTTGTCAATACACCAGCAGAAGGAGTCCCGATGTTTGGCGTAGTCAGCAACGGGCTGGCTTGCATCACGAACGTGGAACCAGTCCCGGTTTGCGCTGCCACAGATGTTGCGTTCCCCACTGAAGTTATCGGGCCGGTCAGGTTGGCGTTGGTTGCGTCATTACCGTTTAACTTCTGAATGGCTTGCAGGATTGAATCCGTAGCCGCAACGGTTCCAGCGCCCGATACATACCCGGTCAATACCTTGGCAATTACTGGCGCGTTGGTTAGGGTCGTGGCGTTGCCTACGGACGTTACATCGCCCGTCAGGTTGGCATTGGTAGTGACATTACCGGCCGTGAGCCCGGATGCCGTTCCGGTTGCATTTGTCAAAATACCAGATGCAGGCGTTCCAAGAGCGCCGCCATTTACTACAAATGCGCCGGCACTACCTGTGTTTACTCCCAACGCCGTAACGACACCAGTTCCCGTAGTCGTCGTGGCCGGCGTAACACCAGCACCACCGCCAACAACTATTCCACCAGCAGCAAGAGCAGCAGACGTTGCCCAAGTCGTTCCGCTGGAAAAGTAAGGAATGCCGCCAGAGGTTCCCGCTACAGTAAGCGCCAGCGTGCCGGATGTGGTAATCGGTGAACCTGCAACAGATACAATACCACCGGTAAATGATTGCGCCACACTGGTAACCGTGCCGCCGCTGGATACGGTGGCCCAAGATGTAGCCGTTCCGTTAGTGGTCAGAAATTTGCCGCTGTTGCCCGTTTGCGACGGTATCAGATTATTAATCTGCGTCTGCAACGACGCCAGCGTGTCCAGCACATACTGTGAAGTGCCACCGCCACTGGAAACAATCCTAATCTGCTCGGCCAGTTCTGGCGCCACGACTTCGCCGACGTTTACCTCAATACCGGACGATAGCGAGATTACCAGGCTCCCGTCAAAGTCGATGTGCGCGTTCGTTACCGACACGCCGTCGGTGCCGTCTATGCCATCAATCCCATTTTTACCATCTACACCGCGCGGCCCTAGCGTGCCATCACGCCCATTCTTGCCATCTTTTCCGTTCCTACCGTCGCGCCCATCGGCACCATCACGCCCGTCTTTGATTGCAGATACGCGCTTCTCGATGGAAAAACCAACATCATCAAAACGAGAACGAATATCAGATTCAATCTTCTTTAGCGCCTGAACGACTAGATCAACATTCGCGGCAATCTTCTGCTTCTGTATTTCCTTGCTATCAGCAATTGATTTCTGCACCGACTCCAGAACGCCGAGCTTTTCTTCGTCGGTCATTTCGTCTAAGTTAGGAACAATGCTCATTTCAAAGCCCCAGACAATTGGTCTAGAAAATCATTCTCAACTGAACGCAAACTTTCCCGTTTGTTTTGCATCTGTAGCTCAACGATCTTGCTCTTGTTCTTAATGTCGGCTTCCTTCAGCATCAGTTCCGCAATCCTTACCCGCTTGTCAAACTCGCGGCTGTTGGCGTCGTCCTCGTTCGGCAGATTCTTGGTTACTGATGCCAGAATCTTGGCCTCCGCTTCCTTCGGCATCAATTGCGTTTCTGTAACCAACTTCTGCGCCTCTGCACGGTTTTGCTCGGCTTGCGTGGTATTTACCGCAATCAGCGCCTGTGCCGACTGCATAGCCAATTGCTGCTGTATTTGCTGTGCCTGCTGCGCTTCCGGGTTCGGTTGCGACATTTCATCCAGTTTGGCGATCAGCTCGTAGCGGTTCGACAGGCTGGAATTGCCCAAAATGCCCTTCAGGATTATCGGCAGAACTGGCGTATCCGGCCCCAATGTCTGCAACAGGCCGATGAACTGCTGCTGTTCGTATTCGCGCGCGATGATGCCCAAGGTCGCCGTCGGAATAAACTTCATGTCTACAGACGGATAACGCTCGGGGTCAAACTGCATATAGCGATAGGCCGCTTTGTAGATGAACGGGATCAGGAAGTCTTCCTGGAAGTTCACCAGCGTGCGCTTGTATTTCTTGATGATGGTCGCCACCGCCATCGACATGCCGGCGCCATCGCGGTTGCCCTGGCTGACCATGCCCTGAGAATCCAGCGTGCCGGTCGCCTGCAACAGCATCGTCTCAAACGCCTTGGCCGTCGTCAGATTGGTGCCGTCGGTATTGCCAAACTTGAACGGATACAGTATCTCGCTCGGCGCGCCATTGGTCAGAATGGCTTTGCCGGGCTTCACTTCAAACTTCGCCCCGCGCGGTAGCCGCGTGGCATCCATCGCAATCATAGGGCTGGTTGTCAGCGCCAGTGAGTCCAGATGGCTACGCACCTGAGCGTCGATGGCCTTTTGCATGTTGTAGGCTTTTTCGACCGTGCCGCGCCCAAGCAGGCGGTTCGGAACCGTGTCATCCTGGTAACTGATTACCGGGCGATCCTTCATCATATACGGGCTTGCTTCGGCCTTCAGCAGCACGCTCTCGTTGGCAATGACAACGATTGCTTCCACCAAATCGGAATACTCGTCCTGCGCTGAACTGTCCGGAAACAGATCGACAACATCCTCGTCGTCGCCGTTCATCAGCATCTCGCGCGGCACCAGACCGTAGTAGGTCAGCAGGCGCACCTTGTCATCGCGGTATTGCGTAATCTCCTGCGTCGGCTCTAGCTTGGTGTCTTCCGAGTCCGTGCCCAGCTCCACCTTGCGGTAGATGCCCTCTTCCTGCCCTTTGACGATCTTGTGGATGGAAATATACTTCTCTACCGCCACACCCATGCAGTCGTCGATGCTGGTGCCGTTTGGGTCAAACAGGAAATTCTTAGGATTCACCGGCATGATCCTGACGCCGATGCGCTCCTTCTCCTGCACCCCAATCGCCGCCTGCCCCATCTGCCCCGGTATCGATTGCGTCGCCGGCACAAAAACCTTCTCCGTAACCACCGCAATCTCGCCGATTCCGGTGCCGTAAATTTCGGCCATCAGCTCGATCTGATCGATTGATTTTCTAATCTTATCGACTTTGAAATCTTCCATGAGCTGCGCCTTCAACAGCTCAACGTCCAGCGGGTTATTGTTCACATCCCGCAGATCATCCTGGATGTCGAAGAAGTCGCCCTGGCCGAAGATCGCTTCCATGATCTCCGCGTGCCGGGTTTCTACTGCCTGCTGCGCGGCCGGCGTCACAATGCGGCTGCGTTCGGAATCGCGCATCTTGTCCTGCGCCGCCCACTGGCCCCGAAATATGCGCTCGTATTCCTCCCACAAAGCCAGAAAGTTCGTGTCGCGGTAAGTGCGCCAGCGGTCGCAGTGGTCAATTACAAATGACGTCAGCGCGCGGTCCTGCTCGGTCGGCTGCTGGTATTCATACTCGCCGACGACTTCATTCTCGTCGCCAATTTCGCTGTCTTTTTCAAACGCCATATTTAGACTCCCGACACTACGTCGATCGGCAACCAGGTGTCTTCCTGATCTTCAAAATACGACGTTATCGCCAACTGGTCTATATAAGATAGCGCGTCGGGCAGGTCGTCATGCACGCCCTGCGCGGGAAACATCAACAACTGATCCACAAATTCATCAAAATCCTCAGCACTGTTGAGGATAACCCGCCCATGCTCGAAACGGCCTTGTAACGCCCATATGATCCGGTCGGCCTTTTTGCGGTTGCCATGTGTCAGGTCAATAATGTGGGAATATACATTGTTTTTCCGCATTAAGTCACTCAAATACGGCAAAACAGCGTTTTTTAACGCCCCGCGCTCGATTCCGACCGCCAAGGGACGATAGTCCCGTATCGCTGTCAGGATGTTGGAGGCCGTTTCCTTGATATCCCAACGGCCATGCTCAATCTTTTTAACCCACCACTTGCCATCATCTACAACCTTGACCACCGCGATAGCGGTTTCGTCGAGCCTTTTGCGCGAGTTCGCCGCTTGCTTGGCAACTTCTTCAAACCCGGCGAGGTCGCACGCGATGTAGTAGCTGCCGACTTCAGGTTCCTCTCCATACTTCAGCCACTCCTCTTTAAACACGTTGCTGCCAGCCGTGTCGAAGCTCGCCATGTATTCCTGCTTGAAGGAGAAACTCGATAGCGTCTTCTTCGCGTTCTCGATCTCGTCCGGGTCAATCATCGGGTTGTCTTTGGTCGTGAAGTGCCACGACTTCCAATCAGAATCCGTTTCGTTCTGCCCAAGTTTGAACAAATTGTAAAACCAATTGCGACCGCGGGGAGTACCTATAAAGATGGCTCGGCCTATCTTGTCCGTTAAACTCGCACGAATCACCTGCTCCCACGCTTCCGGCTTGATATCTGCCACTTCATCCAGAACCGCATACGTCAGGCTGACCCCGCGCAGCGTGTCCGGACGGTCCGCGCCCCTGACGTAGATGCGCGCGCCGTTGATGAGCGTGATATCCAGATTGTTGATGTGGCTAGACTGGATCACATCACCCCCCAGCTCTAACAGCAAATCCCAGATGATCTGCCTGGACTGCCCCATGGTCGGGCTGACATACAGCACCGCACTCCCCGGCGGGCAGCGCAGTGCCTCGATCAGCAACGTCGTTGCCGCCAGTCTTGACTTGCCGCAACGCCGGCCGGCCGCAATTACCTTGAACCGCGTCGCGTCCTTGAAGACCTCTTGCTGCCAGGGGAGCAGGCTGAAATTTAAGTCGGCCATTATTCAATGTCGCCGAACATCAATTCTCGTAACGGAACGATTGGGCCTTGCGAGCGCATTTTCTTAGTATCGGCATCCATTACTTGATGAACATACTGATCGCGCGCATTTAACTCTTTAGAACTGTTGTATATAGGCCATAAGCCTTTTGAAATATCTTTTGACCATATCTTGTAAAGCTCGCTTTCGTCTTCGATAATTTTACCGTTGACGTAACCCGGAACAGATACAAACTTGCCTTTGTTTGGGCCAGTTGGTATCTCTATACCAGTAGAGTATATGGTGACAATATTGCCTTGCGGATCTACAAACGGGTTTTTTAAGTTCTTGCGATGATACGCAACTTTGTTAAGCTCTTGGGGTGTCAAGCCTAGTTTAGTCAAATCATCCATCAGGTTGCATCCTTAGTGTTGGCTTTGGTGTCGGTGTCTGCTTCTGCTTCTACGTCTTCAGGTTCCGGCGTCGCATCTATGACCGCGCTGGCGGTGACTTCACCGATACCGGTGATGTTGATCGTCACCGCACCTCTGTGTCCCTTGTCCTTCTCAAACAAACTCACCGGCAGCGTGCGTTCCATGCACAACTTCAGCGCAGCCATCTGGCTCGGATGCGCGTCGTCCATCGCAATGTCTACCACCTTCTGCACCACGCGCCGGCCACTGCTGTCCAGCAGCATCTGCTTCAGCTCATTCAGTCGCTGGTAGTCCGTCTTCGGTAGCACCTTCGGCGCTCGATACCGCTTGGGTCTACCGTCTATAACCGGTGGATTGTCCATTTCGCCCTTTTCATTTTGCAGAGGCAATATAACCTCTTTTTCTCTTTTTGCTCTTTTTTTGTGGGGAGGGGGTATCAACAATATTCTGCGCGAGCCGACCCCCCCTCCCCCCCCCTCGAAATGTTAGCGGGCGCTTACACACATGCAAATTTTTCAGGCAAAAAAATGAGAGGAAAAAAACGCAAGTCGTTGATTTGTTTCATTGATTTCATGCGATTGCGTGATTGTGGCGCGGCCATTTGGTTGTGCTGCTGAACCGCCAAACGACGGCGGCGCTATCGAAAAAAAACGCATTCGGGGCGACGGCCTTCCCGGCTGCTGGAGTCACCACAAAGCATACTGCACCGCAACAATTGACCACATAATGCACAATAAATAGGCATAACGCTATAACGCGTTGATTTATAACAAAACACGATTTTACATAATGGATATTATACGCAATGTTAGCAGTAGGGTTATTCCGAAAGGTGCGCAGCTCTTCAGGATTTCTGAAGAACTGCCGAATCCAAACCAGCAGACGCGTTTAAACGACCGCAGGCAACAAAACAGGCGTCAACAGGGAGAGCATCACGAAAAAACGTAGCCACGCTGAAATCGATTCCTGACGCGTTCTGAAAGGTGTTTGAAAGCGGTCGAGCGTTTTTTGGGAAGAAAAAATTATAAGAAAAGAGCTGTGGGAACCTAAATAACCTATTTTCTCACTAATGAGATATTTTCCGGCCGCATGCCGGGTCGGTATCCAAGGGTATGCAAATGCTGGTAGACGGACAAAATCTCGTTCCATCCTTGCGAGAGATCCCCGGAACCTGCGGCAAGTAAAACCGCGCGCGCTACTGGTGTTAGTGTCCTCCGGAAGTCGACTGTATTAATTTTACAAGGCCGACCCTTCATGCTTTGACACCACCAGACAAAAAGCAACGGCGGCTACAGGTAGGATGCCCGCGCCATCCAAGCCGCCGTTTTACGGGTTCGCGCTCGGGAGGAGATAAGCGCAGAGGAATACTATCATGAGAGATCCACGATCCGCATCACATACTTGCCGGCCGCGTTCTTCCTCCAACCGTGAACGTGTAACCGCCAGCCGGCCTCACGCACTCGTCCGAGGTGTGGGCTGGCCTCGATCTTCTTGACCCGGCTGGACACGCCGGATGCCGTAACCTGCACTGCCAGGGTTTCATCGCGCCGGATCGCCAGCAGGTCGATGAACCCAAACAGATCCTGCCGGATGCGCGCAAACGGATTCCAGTGCTCGACGATTGCGACCAGGTAACCCTCGGCTCGAAGGTAGGCCAAACTGCGCTGCGTTGGTGTCATGTGATTTGCCTATTTTTTAACCAATAAAAAACACTCTTGTTCCACTTCTTGTTCCACCTATAGGAAACAAAGGATGGAACAAATCCATCCTTTTTTGTTCTAAACCCATATAGTTTGTTCCGCACTTTTTTCTGGAACAAAACAGCACTAAACATTTGAACCTATTACCTTTTACTTCATTTCCATTCTGGAACAAAATACCCTGTTCTGTTCCATTTTTCAGATCACTTTATAACGTGGAACAAACGCGGAACAAGAAATACACTTTTTGGCACACTTTTCAGACACCGATTTCAGCCTTTCCAGCTGCCGTTATTTTCCAATTTTTACGCACCTTTCTGACCATCTTATCGGCCTTCAATTGGCTCAAAGTCCGGCTGACCTTTGACACCATCGGCTGACCGTTGCGATCGTTCCAGCCGAGCAGCGTAGCCCATTCCCGGAGCGTTGATTTTGGGCTGGAATTGACCAGCGTCAGCAATCTGTTTTCTTCCGATTCGGCCTGTTCTTCGAGCAATTCGGATTCATTCATGTCTAGCGGTTTGGCAATAACGGAGGTAATCGGCGTGCCGAAATTGGTCTTTATGTCTGGAAAAACGAATACATCGAGCTTGATCTTGACTGGCTCAAAGTCGGCGCCGCGGATTTTGTTCTGTGAAAGGCTGACCACGCCGCCGGAGTTCCAGGCAGTCAGGTTGCCGTCCAGTTCATTCAGGAACGCCGAGCCACCGCGCGGCAATAGACTTTCAGCACCATCTACAGCGCGGTTTGGGTGACACAGCACCGCCACGGAGGGCAGCCCTACAAGCCGGGTTAGGGAACGCAGCTCGAGCGCCTGTGCATATGCCTGCGTGTTGTCGTTTTCCTCGTCGCCGGTAAAAAACGAGGTTTTGCCGTCCACCAGCACCAGGTCAAACCCGCCGACCGACTCAGACAATTCCATTAATTCTGCAAAATGCTGGGAAATGCTAAAAGACCGACTAACAAAGGTGACGTTATTAAATGCCTCTGGCAGAAACATTGACACACAATAGGCTTTAATTCGCAGCCGGATGTCCTCTGGATTCTCGCCGGCCAGATAAAGAACCCGGCCAACAACAGACTGATGCCTGCCGAACGGCCGGCCAGCACCCACGCAGGCGGCCAGGCTGACAGCAATAGCGGTCTTGCCGGAGTTGCTCTTGCCGGTGATGCCGTAGAGGTAGCCGCGGAGCAGGACGCCTTCGATGGTGTATTCTGGCGGTTTAAAACCAGCCACGAACGCCTCGCCGGTTTCGGCTATGAGCTTGGAAACTGGTGCGGATGCCTGCGGTGCGGAGCTGGTGCCTGACATGGGGTTTTTCCATCCTGCCGCTTGTGCGCGGGAAAATAGGGTTTTAATCGTCACGCCGGCCGACCGCTTGGTTGAAAACGACAGCCATTTTGCCCGCTGCACTTTGTGGTCAAACTTCCCCGACCGGCCAGACCATTCAACCCAAACCTGATAGGCCAGGTCGCCCAGCCCGGTGGCGTGCAGCGCCATGCCCGCCTCGATCCACTGGTGATAGTCCTCGGCATCGAGAACAGTTAAAGCGTCTGCGGCCTCGGCGAGCTGCACCGGCAGGGTGTAATTGCCGAGATTGGGAGAGCTGGGCGCCGCGCCTGTGTCGGCGGGTTCCATCAGCATCCGTTCCAGCCAGACGGGTGCCCGCGCTGGTGTAAACCCGGCCAGCAGATCGAGACCATCGTCCCAGGCATACCGCCGCCCCGAATGGTGGATGCTGGGCTCGGCCACGATATAGCCGTTGGCCTTTACGTCTATGCCCGGCGCCAGCTTGCCACGGCAGCGTTTTACAGCCTCGGCATCTATCCTGACCAGGTAGTGCCACCCGTTCCCGCTGCGCTGTGTGGGAGTCTCTGGAAGCGCCCCGTTAGCATGTATCAGCGCGTCCCAGCTTAAATGACCGAGGTTGCGCGTATCGACATCGAGCGCCACACATCCTGCGTCGCCCATAGCCAGCCCTATGTTGGCGGTCGGCCACTTGCTCCACCAGCCGCGGATCGTCATCTCGTCGGCGCTGGCCTCAGTCGCACCGTGAGCGGTCAGCGGATGCTTGCCGGGTGACCGGCAGTCAGAGTCGCCACAGGTGCAGCCTCCTGCGCGTATGCCATTCAACGGCAGGACGCGAAAGCCGCGGAGCGCGTATTTTAGGGCGGCATCTAATAGCACTTTAGGATGCAGCTCTACGACGGGATCATTATCAGTCATGCGAACATCCTTTGTTGGCGGTATGCGTTGTCGATGCGTTCGCAGGCAATCTCAAAGTATTTTGGCTCGATTTCGATGCCGATGAACTTGCGCCCTAGATTCGCGCAGGCGACTCCGGTGGTGCCGCTGCCCATGAAGGGGTCAAGTACGGTTGTGGGCATCTTGGCAAGCTTGATAACCCACTCAATCAAGGCAACCGGCTTTTGCGTTGGATGTACGGCGCGATCACCGCGCTCAGAATCCTTAAATGCCCCGCACCATTGATGCGTGAATATTCGCATCGTCCCCGCCATGTTTGACCACGCGCATTCACCATCCGCATAGCTATTATTGCCAGTCAATTTGTTCCAGATCAGCGGCCCTTTACACGCGCCCAAATGGTCTGCAAGGTAGTTCCCGCCCCAGATCGCGTACTTATCCCCGGCTGAAATCACAAGATCCAAGACCTCTTTAGACGGGCGCTCATCCCATTGGGCGGCGCTCTTATCAACGGTATAAATGGTCTCTTTGCCGAACATCTTTCCGCTATCGTCTGTTTTCTTAAAAATCCCATACGGCGGGTCAGTAATCACCGCGTCCACCTTGCCGAGCGTCGGCAGGATTTCGAGGCAGTCGCCTAAATACAGCGTTGCATCTCCTATCGTTTCGATTCTCATCTCGTCACCCTCGTACGATACTCGCACCAGTCGCGCACAGTCCACATGGACACATCGTAAAAGGCAGCAATCACGCTATACGCTCTGCCGAACCGCTGCCGCTGGTGGCGGGCCTCCTGCACTATGCTGAAGGGTATTTTTGCTTTGTGGTGCATGATATCTCCTCTACTTGTTGAATGCGTTTACCGATCCACGCCATCACCGGCACCGCCATTGAGTTCCCCAGCGCCTTGTAGCGCGGCCCATCGGCGGCGGGTTTGTTGCGGTAGGGGATCAAAGTGTAGTTTCGCGGGAAGCCTTGCAAAAATTCACAGCAAAGCGGGGTCAGTCTGCGGACCTGCATACCGCCGTATGCTGGTTTTCCTTCACCATCATCGGATCGCCCCACCGCTTGAATCTTTGATAGTGCTTGTCGCAGTAGCCCAGCCCCTTCATCGGCTTGCCACAGATCGTGCATGAACCTTTCGGCCTGTGTTCCCGGTTGTGACAACTGCGACAAATACGCTCCAAGTTCGTCGGCGCATTGTTCAAGTGATTCCCATCCTTGTGATGGACATCCCTCGCCGATGGCTTCGCGCAGCGAGCGCATGGCCCCTTCGGAACGAGTGAACGGGCTACCGAGTGCGCAGCAGACCACCCAACTTCTGCTGAATGGCGCTTGTCGAAACTTTTCCCCATGCACTTCTGGTCGCAAAATTTTCGCCGTCCGAAGTGAATCAAGTATTCCAAGTCCCCATTGGGCAAACGCTTGCGCTCCAATTTCTTGCCGCACTCGAAACAGTATTTTTCCGGCGTAGGTTTCTTGTGAGCGCCCATCGAAATCTCCTTGTGTGATACCTTTATCATATAAGGTATTAGGCATACACACAAGCGGCGCGGCATCGCCCTTGCCTGTCTCGCCCGACTGAGCCTTAAGCGGCGGCACGATCTCAGAAGGAGCCCCGCGTCCGTTGCGCGCTAAGCGAGACTCAAACGCCACTGCCGGCGTCTGACACTTCGACAGCGTAGGCGCGGTTCCGCGCTCCTGGTCGTAGCCTAGCGTGGTCTGCGTGCCGCCGGCTTGATGGCTGAAGGCGATGGCGCAAGGCTGCGCCCGATCCAGCGTAGGCGCAACCTCTGCCGCCACGCCCAGCCCGTTCGCGCCTGTGTTGGCGGTGATCATAGAATAGGCGACCG
>Ga0114973_10002956_pt1 | contig 12160 bp, 13 predicted proteins | sample M_140807_MF_Meta_FD_87025 | JGI IMG/M metagenome (GOLD analysis project Ga0114973, IMG submission 87025) | Freshwater microbial communities from Lake Montjoie, Canada to study carbon cycling - M_140807_MF_MetaG | ecosystem: Environmental > Aquatic > Freshwater > Lake | place: Lake Montjoie... | reverse complement strand
TTAAAAATGACATTTCTAATGAATTTAAAGAGTTGAGTATGATTAAAGAAGAAAATGAACAAAAAATAAATCTTATTAAAAAAGAACAAGATGAATTAGAAATAACTATAAATGAATATAAAACAATAATTGAAGAATATAATAAAATAAATAATACTAAATATTTTCAAATGGAAATAAATAATGACAATTTTTCAAGTTATTACACTTACAATTTTGATAAATTAGATAATATATCATCTATTAAATTATTAAATTATTCAATACCAGTCATCGATTTTAATATTGAAGAAGATAAAAATAATATATTTGAATTTGAATTTGAACCAAATAATGCAATTGAAATTAAAGTTGAATCAGGTAAGTATAGTATAGATGAATTATTAAATTCATTGAATAAAAACGAAAATGGTTTAATTTTTAGTCTAGATAATATTACACAAAAAGTTATAGTTTCTTCTGAAAAAGAATTTAAGATAAATCCAACTCCTCTATCAATATCTAATTTATTTTTTACTGACAATAATTATGAAAATTTAAAAGAATATAAAGCTACAAAAATATTTGATTTAAGATCAGATAATAAAATATCATTATATTTAAATAATATTGACAATAATTCTCCTTTTGCTATTTTGTATCCCGAATCGACATCAAATGCTATATTAAATTTTGAAAATTTAATATCATTGGAAAAATTAGATATTTTATTTAAAGATTCTAAAGGAAGAATCCATAATTTTTATAATTCTGAACATAATATTAGTTTACAATTGGAAGTAAAAAATTAATTTATTTTCTAATTATAAATAATATGTACATCTACGAAAATATTAGGGACGAATTAAAAAATCATAAATATATAATATTTACTGTTAATAATAACGTATATAAACTAGCTTTAAAATTTAAAGGTACCAAAAAAGAATTAATAGAGAAAATAGAAGAAAAATTTAAAAATAAATTAAATAAATCAGATTTTTATTTTATTTGTTATAAATTTGGTTTTCATACTGGTATGAAACCTTTACAAGGTGGGCCATTATCAATAACTATTAATACATTTATATTCATAGATAGTCAATTAAAAAATGGTTTTACACATGATAAAAAATATAAACAAATAAATGGTAAAGTTTGGTTTCAAAAAAAATTTTTAGAAAAATTTGGATGGAATAATAACTACTTAGATAATATGACTAAAAAACTAATTAGTGGTAAAATAAATTTATTACCCCTCGTAGTTAATATGTATAATGTATATTTTGAATAAAAAAAATGATAATTTATTTATTTAACTAAATTATCGTTCTTTTGATGGTTACGCTATTAAATAAATATAAAGATGATATATTAAAATATTTATTTGATTCTTCTGTTATTGAAATAAAATCATTCGAATCAAATAAAGAAGTAAAATTAAATGAAAAATGGGATTTAATTCTAAATTACCCAAATGAATTATATTCATTAAAACGATCAAAAATAACTAGATCAATTATAATTGAAAGAGTAACCGATATTTTGTTAAAAAATATTGATAGAAGTATACATCCTATTTTATTAATAATATTTTATTATGAATTAAAAGATTATATAAAATATACTGAAATGAGTAAGGAAAATGAAAATGATGAAACACAAATACAATTAACTTCAAAAAATAAAAAATATATAAGAGAACTAAGACCTCAGATTAATAAAACATTTAGATTATATTGGAAATTATTAAATGATAAAAAAATAAAAGCATTTGCCAATTATTATATCGGTAATGATTTAGTTGAAGAACTAATTAATAGTTTATATTATAAAGTTAGTGTAGAAGAATTAATTAAATTAAATAATACAATAATTGAAACAAAAAAAGTTAGATTTAATGATCTATGTTTTTGTTTAGATATAGATGATGAGTTATTAAAAAAAAATATATCATTACATAAATATGAAAAATATTCAAGAAAAAGAGAAAGTCTTAGCGAAAAACATCAAGATTTTCAAAATAAAATTTTAATTGAAATTAATGAAAGTCATCATTTACCAAGTATTGATTTTATAAGAAAAACAAATATATATGAAAGTACCGGTAAAACTGTAATTGATTATAATATAAATGACGATGATATTGAAACTGTATATTTAAAAATATTAAAAGAAGTTTCAAAGTTAATATACAAAAATTATGATGAAAACTTGGGCATTATATTTTATTTGACTAATGTAGAAAATATGGAAATTGGTATAGCTAAATTCTTTCTTGATATATATAATGATACTACTACAAGTAAAAAAGGAATAGAAGTAAAAAGAATACTAGATACATTCAGTACTTGGGAATTTGTAGATAAAAAGAAATTTTTAAAACTTATTAAAAATGAACTTGATAATGAACAATATTTTATTGAAGAAAAAGATGATTTTAAAAATTCACTATTAACTTCACTAGGTGTTGATAGATTAATATTTTTACCAAGAAAATCTGATTTTGTAAACTGTGAAGAAATAATTAAGTTTGTTAAAATGTATAATAAATTTAGAGAAGGATTTTTTAGAACAGTTGAAGCTTTTCTTAATAACGATGATGAAAATAATATTATAATTTATTTGCTTCGAAAATTAATTTGTAAAGATGATTATGAAAAATTTAAACAACCATTAATCGATTCATTTTTAGAGAAAATGTTAAATGAAGATTTAAAACAAGTAATAGAAGAAAAATTTGATATTGAACTAGATAAATATTTACCAATTCTAAGGAAAAGTAATAGTAGATTTCATAATATCGATACAAATATTATGAGAAATTCATTTGGTGATAAAGTATCCAATATTCTGGAAGAAAGATTTGATGTTGGTAAATCTGAAATTAAGAAAAGAGTTTTAATACCAAATGAAGTTATAAATTTTGTTATCAAGTATAATAAGAAATAATAAAATTGAATAATTTACTTCAATTTTGTTCAGATATTCATTTAGAACGTGATGATATTTTCTGATATATCAAAAATAATTACTCCAAATTCTGAAATTTTAGTACTGTCTGGTTATATTGGTAATCCAATTACATCTATTTATAATAATTTTTTTTTAGATTATTATTCAAAATTCTTTAAGTTAATATTTATAATGTATGTGGTACAGTTATTTAACATTTATATTTCTTCTATTATTTGATCATTATTTATAATAAGAGGTACTTCATTAGTTGTTAGTAATAAAGATATGTCATTAGTTATTTTATCTTGATTATTGTACAATAATACTTTAATTTCATTAATTTTATATTGTTTATATGTTTCATGTTCTTTTCCGTCATAATCAGTAAATTTTGAATCACTATAGTTTATTTTATTTATAAATTTCTCAATTATATCTTTTGTTTTTTCATCTAGTTTATTATCTTCGATTAAATCATTATAAATTACTTCTAAATCATCTAATCTATAATTTATTAATGAATTTAAAACATCATTTTTAGTTGATAATATAAATTGACCTTTACCATCGTCATATTTATACATATATTGATCTTTCATATTTGTAATAATAATATTTTTGAAGTGATTGTATTTTCCACAGTGAATAGTTTCAACTAATTTCTCTAAACATCCATATTTAGCATTCATAATTAACTTTTTTTCTTTATTAGTTAATAGTTCAACAACTTCTTCTTTACCAAATCCAACTAACTGAAAATTATTAACTATGTTTTGAATATTATTATGTGAATTAACTGTTGAATTTTTGATTAAATTGTTTCTTTCTAATAATTTCTTATTTAATTGTTTTAATGTAATATTATCTATTTTATTTGATTTTTCTAGTTTTAATTTTAATTGAAGAATTTTAGTTTCCTCTTTAGCTACTTGTAATTTAATTTTTTCTAATTCAATATCTTTATCTTTACCATTAATACTTTTACATTTTTGTTCATGCGACCATCTTGATTGTTTATTATTGTATATTTTATTACAAACCCTACAGTTATAACTTTTTATAATAGTATCGGACTTTATCAGACCATTATCAGACTTTATCGGACTATTGTCAGACTTTATTAGACCGTTATTAATATTTAATATATGAAATTTCCTGTTGTGGTTCCATAAGCTTTTATAACTTGAGTAATCTTTATTACATACTTTACATTGAAAATCCACTTTTATTTCCAATTTAGTATCCATATATGTATATTATATATTTTATTCTTATATGTTTTTTAAAGTGGAAATATGGATATACACTTTTATTGATATGGGAGGGAGAGTAGAGCTTCCAGAAAGTTTAGTTGAAATTTATTTTATAAATTAGTTTTATAATATATAAAATAAAGTTTATACATTTGTAAAATATGTTTGTCTGCATTCATTCATTTTATCATCCTTAGTAACATTATTGATAATTTCATCAAATGTTTCTCCTTTTACTAGTCTAACTATAAAATTTATTGAATAAACACCACATTCACTGTTTTTAAATTGATGTTGAATACTATTGTACCTTATATCAAATCCATTAAATTTTTTTGTAAAATCTTTGATATATTTTTGCTTTGAATTCTTAGAACTAATATTATTAATTAATGACATAATTGATCCAATTTTTATTTCAGAATTATATTTTTTTTTATACATAAAATTGGTAATTTTATTAATAAACTTTTTAATTTTTCTTTTTGGTGGTTTTCCTACTGAATCAAAAAAATAAATTTGATTTTTTTCTAAATTTGTATAAAGACCAACCCAATGAGATCCTGATTGATGTGATGAATCTAAATTAATAACTAATCCTAATTTATGTTTACCTTCTTTAAAAACTTTTTCAAAATTAAAATTACCTAATCCTAATTCTGGTAATTCTTGAAAATCATAAGGTACTGTCCCTAAGAATAAAAAATCTTTATTATTAGTATGATATTGATTTATTACATCATTAATATTAGTTGTTGATAACCATCCGTATTTACTTTTTGGTCCTTCTGGTCTAAAAGTATTTTTTGTTATTTCTTCATTTTCAATATCTTTTAATAATTTTGTTCTTAACCAACATGTTTGTGTTGAACAATTTGATGACATTTTTTCTTCTAAGTTAGAGACCAATTCTTTTTTATTATCTGAAATTTTAATTTTATCATCATTATTTTCATTATATTTATTTGCTATTATTTTTAAAGATTCTATAGAAAAACAAGATCCATTTTCGTATTTTTTACTAGGTGCGCAACGTTTATCATCTTCCATTAAATTATATTTAGATTTTATTATTTTAAAGTAAGAAAATTTTTATTAATTTCTAGTTAATATATATAATATGTCATACCAAGAAAAATATTTAAAATATAAAAGTAAATATTTAAATCTTAGAGCAGAAATTCATAATAATAATTTAGAAAATAGATTAGAACAAAATGGTGGAAATCTAGATATCTTAAATATTGATCAACTATCAGGTACTGTTTCTATTACTGAAAAAAAATATTTAATGTTAGGTGGTAGTAAAGAAGATGATCTTAATTTACCAGATAAATTAACGGAAACACCTGTATCAGATGAAAAATCTACATCTGAAGAAAAACCTAAATTATCTTCTGAAACAGATGAAAAATCTACATTATCTTCTGAAACAGATGAAACTACATCTGAAGAAAAACCTAAATCATCATCTAAAGATAAAACTAAAAATGTAGATGATAATTCTGGTTCAGAAGCTAAACATAATAATCATTCAGAAAGTCAATCTAGTGAAAGTTTATCTCCTAGTTCTTCAGAAGAAATCAAACAAAAAGGTGGTAAAAAAGATGTAAAAAAAAATAAAAAATCAAGTTGGTTTTCAGACAGTGAATTAGTTTCAACAGATACAACATTTATGTCTTTCTCTACATTAGATACATCTTCTGAATCTGATTTATAATTGTATATTTATTAGTTTAATTATGGTATAAATAATCTAATAAATATTATATGAATGAAATAAATGGTATTAATCAATTAAATGAAACAATCTATTTAAATAAAGATAAAGTAATTATGTTATACTTTGGTGCTTTATGGTGCGGTCCATGTAAAAAATTAAAAAATAAGTTAAGTGATCCAGAAGAAGTAAGTGATATGAAAGATTTATTTACATGTTACTTAGATGTTGATAATGAAGATAATAAAGAAATTTTTGAAATGTACGATGTTGAAAATTTACCAACTTTATTTTTCATTAATTTAAATGACAAAAATGAAATAGAAATTTTGAATAAAATTATTGGATATGATTGGAGTGGAATTAGATTTACATATGATAAAATAAAAAATAAAGTTCTATAAAAAAATTGAATTCATAAAAGATTACATAGATAAATAATAATTATGGATTCTAAGTTCAAAATTATAAGTATGAAACTAGTTAATAGTAGTTTTTATGATTTAGATAAAAATACAGATTGTACAATTTGTAGATGTAATTTAAATGAAAATTCATTACATGCTAATAGTAAAGGCACAGATTCAATAATAGTTACAGGTGGATGTGGTCATTCATTTCATTATGAATGTATAACTCCATGGGCTAAAAATCAACCAAACTGTCCTATCTGTTCTAGTCAATGGTTGGTTAAAAAATAAATTTATTGTTTTTTTATTTTACATTAATTTCTATAAAAATATATTCAAATTTATTGGTATCCAGTTTATTAATTTATCTTTATCACATATACTACTACACTCTGTATAAATTTGAAAAAATATTTGATCTTGATTATTTTAACGTAATTCTTCATATACTAACTTTATATTATTTTATATTTCTTTAGTCATTATTACATCATATTTTCTTTCAAATAATATATTACTCATATCATCAATGAAATTATATATTCTTATACCATATATATTCGTAAGTTGTATAAATTCCCATTACATATAATTACAATTTATATTTTATATACTTTATTAAACCAGTATAATCATATTAGTTATTATAGGGACTATATATCGTTTATAAAATAAATAAAAAAAGTATATTACAATATATATATGGAAAGAATTATTTCAAATTTTACAAATGATAATATGTTTGATAAAATTTCATTAAAACAATTTTATGAAACTTATAAAACAACGAATATTGTTACTGTTCCTGAATTTATTTCTTATAAAGTTTTACAAGAAATTAAAAATGAAATAGAAAATTATCAATGGTGGTCTTATGCTACAATTCCAAATAATAATGATTGGACTGTTAAATATAATAGCAAAATTAATTCTGAAAACATTAATGAATGTTTATATAATCTTGAACACAAAAATTTTTGTTATAGATTTAGAAGAAGTATAAATAATCATTGGGATACATGTGTATGTATATCATGTAGATTAAATGAAACTGTTAAAAGCGATGAAGTTACTAATTTATTATGTAAATTAGTTGGTGCTAATAAATTAACAATTGGTGAAAGTTTTCTTAGTAATTATGGTAAAGATGATTTTTTATCATTACATCATGATATTAAAAAAGGAGATATTGCTGTAACATTTTCACTTACTTACAATTGGCATCCTACTTTCGGTGGTATTTTACATTTCTGTGATGAAAATAAAAATATTTATAAAAGTGTTGTTCCTTCATTAGGTTCAGTAAATATTTTTAAATTAGATCCAAATAATGGAATTGATCATTTTGTATCATGTGTTAATGTAGATAAACATAGATATACTTATACAGTTTGGTATAATATTATATCTTGAATAATATTTTATTAAATATTGAAAAAATATTAAATAAAGTAATATAATTATAATTATGGAAAAATTCTATAACATTAATAGTATTGAAATTGGATTAGATGAAGCAGGAAGAGGTCCTTTAATTGGTAATGTTTATGCAGGTGCTGTAATTTGGGAAAATGGTTTAAAACCACCTGATGGATTGATAGTTGATTCTAAAAAATTATCAAGTAAAAAAAGAAAAGAAGCATTAGATTGGATTAAAAAGAACATTAAAAATTATTCAATTGGATATGCAACAAATGAAGAAATAGATGCTATAAATATTTTAGAAGCAACAAAGTTAGCAATGCAAAGAGCTATAGATAATTTACCTATTAAAACAGAATATTTAATTATTGATGGAATTGGATGGGAAAAAAAATTTACAAATTATAAAGTTAAATCTATAATTAAAGGAGACAGTAAATATTATTCAATTGCAGCTGCATCAATTTTAGCAAAAGAATATCATGATGAACATATACTTAGTTTGTGTTCTTTAGATAATTCATTAATTGATAATTATTCATTAAACAAAAATATGGGTTATGCATCTAAAAAACATATAGATGGTATTAAATTATATGGTTATACACCATATCATAGAAAAAGTTTTAAATTGAAATGTCTTGCAGTTTAAATTAAATTTATATATTTACATTATATTAAAAAACAAAACAACTCATGATTTTAAAAAAAATCTGAAAATCCAGTACCAATTATTTTAGAATTATTATAATCATAATTAATTACAAAATCAAAATTTAATTTGTTAAATAGTTCTTTATCATTTATTTTTTTATTATTAGATTTATTCATAAAATATAAACATATAATTATCATTATTATAAATACAAGAAATACTTTTAACATATTAATATTTACTACAAAATATATAATGTTTATTTTGTAAAAAGTATTTCTTGTATTATCATATAAGTTTAATTTACTATCTATAAAAAAATTGATAAAAATAACTATATGAATTAATATATTAACTTTTATGCAACATCAAGATTGGAAATCTGTGGTCCTCAAGAATATTAATGCAGTACCTAAAAACGTACCTAAGAATATTGTAAAGAAAGAAGACATGCCAAGATCAAATGTAAATTCAAGTCTAAAACTAGATGAAAATGACGAAGTATTAAAAATTAAATATGTATCAAAAGATATTTCACAACTTATTACTAATGGTAGAATTGCCAAAAAACTTACTAGAAAAGATTTAGCAAATAAATTAAATCTAAAAGAAGACATTATTACTAACATTGAAACAGGTAAAGCTATTTATGACGGTAATCAAATTGCAAGAATAAAAAAGCTATTGGGCTTAGTTTAAAGTTTAATCAATAAAATCTAGTTCTTCTACTATAATATCTTCTTTCTTATATTCTTTTACTTTTTCTAAATTTAATTCATTTACTATTTTATCTTCTTCTGCTTCAAATAATTTCATTATAAATTGTTTTTTATTGTAAAATGTTTTTCTATGTTTAGATTGCCTATCAAAACTAGGAAGTTGATCAATTATATCAATAACTAATGGTTGTACAGAATGATCTCTTTTACGGGTTATTCTTCCGATTGCTTGTTCAATTTCTTTACGGGGTGTTACCATTAGTAAAGTATTTAATTCAGGAATATCTAATGCTTCTTGTGCCATTGAATATGTTGCAAAAATAACTTGTGCTTTAGTAGATTCATCTAATTTTTTTTGTTTCATTCCACCAATATAATAACTACATGTTGTTATTTCTAATGCATTAATACTATCATGTAATGTATTTAAATGTTCAATTCTATCACTTAATATTAAAAGTTTACGTTCAGGTTCTTCTAATATTTCTTTAATTATTTTAATAATTAATTTATTTCTTGATATAAGTTCAGTTAATTTATTTATAGTTTTTGGCCTATTAATATCTTTACCATAATTTGTTCGGAATTCTTTAAAATTTTTATCTTTTGAATCATATTTAATCATTTTAACCAGAACATTATTTAGTGTTTCAGTAGCTTGTTTATATAATATATCTCCAAAATACCAAAATAAAACTTTTTCTAATTTATCACTACGATTTGGCGTAGCTGATAATGCTAGAGTTCTTTTACAATTGATTATAGGTAATGCTTTAGAAAAATACTTAGATGGTGCATGATGTGCTTCATCAAATATAACTAATCCAAATTCTTTAAAAATATCAGGATCATATTTATTTTTTGCAATAGATTGTAACATACCAATAACAATTTGTTTATTTTCAACATCTATATTATTTTGTTGTAATATACCTACATCTGCATTTGTAAATTCTTCTGCCCTACTTTTCCACTGATTTAATAAAAATGACTTGTGTACAATCACTAATGTTTTTACTTTGAATAATGATGAAATATATAATGATAATACTGTATTATGAGTTATAGTAAAATCTCCTAACATAAATCTTTTATTATTATCTATTTCAAATCCATAGTAAGTTTCAACTTCTCTTTCTTTCACATAAATCTTGTAAGTTAAATAATCTAAATTATTTAAATTAACATATGTTTCAACATTTATTGTAAAATCATCTATTTTATAAACATTATGACCTAATGATCTAAATAGATAAATAATATCTACTATCAATCTAATATTTTTAGTTTTGATTATAGAATGATTATTATTTGTTGATTTAACTACTTTACTTAAAAGTATGCCTTTACCTAATTTTTCTCTATTATTATAACTATTAAATTTATATTCTTCTGGAATAAATTGATGATGATCAATATTTTTCCCAATTTCAAAAGGATCGGTATTTACATGTTTTTCTTTAAAAGTAAGGATAGGTAATCTATAACCATAAAATTCTTTCATATTATTTAAATTTTCTAAATATTCGCTTATTTTAATATCTATTATATCACCATTAAAATATTTTATATTTTTTATTATCATTGGAGTATTTGATATATATTTTAATGACAATATATGTGAAGAATTTACAATATAATTTTCACCTGATTTTAAGTCTTTAATACTATACATTTTTTCATATCCAGATGTAATAGATGAAACATTTCTTGGTGATAAATTATCACCCATTAATTTATCACCAACTTCAATATCTTGAACCTTTTTAATCCTACCATTATATAAAATTATATCTGTATTATAACCTAAACATTTACCTTCACCACAACCTAAACATAATAAACCTCCGTTATTTTTATTAAATTCAGGCATGGTTTTGTTCATTATATCAATTTGTTTTTCTTTTAATTTACCATTAAAGTTTAAATCAACTTTCAAACCTTCATTTTCACAATTTTGTATAGGTTGTCCAAATTTTTTAATTCCATAAAATTTTGGTATTATTAAAGATTCTTCATTATCTATATATACTTTAAAAGATTCCGGTATAATATTTTTATTAAAATTATTTTGAGGCGACACAGTTAATTCTTGAATAACATCGTTTAGTTTATCATAATTTAACTTTTTATTAATTACATATCCCTGTTTAGTTAATATATTATTCATAAATTATTAATATATAAAATTTACTATTTAAATTTCAACTTTTATAAATAAAAATAAAAAATTTCTATATATATTATATGCAAACTTATATTTCCGAATTATTAAAAGAAAATGATAAAGATTTATCAATAATTAAATCATTAATAGTTATTTCATTAGTTATTTTTGCTAGTTTAATAGCACCTAAATTACCTCCTAGTTATTTAAATATAATTGATAATATGTTTGTAAAATTCTTATTATTCACAGGTATTGCATACTTAGCAACATGTGATTTAGTAAGTGCAATTATTGCAACAATTGCTATTATTGTTACTCTACAAACTTTATCTGTTCATAAAATAACAAATAAGATTATTGATGAAACAAAAATTATAGTTAATAATAACTTACAACAATTACAGAAAGAACAAAAACAACAAATAGAATCTAATAATAATTTTGTAATTGATTTTCCTCATTCTGAAAATGTTCCTATAACAATTGATTCTTCAGATAATCAAAAAACCAAAAAAAATATATATTCCAGTTCAGAACCTGAAATAAAGACCCAGAACATAATTATTGAAAACCAAATAAAATCTGCAGAAGATCCTTATTTAAAATTAAGAGATTTTATAAATAATATTCATAATTCAGATCCTACAATAGATTTAAATGATTTATATAATGCGATAATAACATCTAACACTAATTTAAATGGTGAATTTGTTAAAGAAATTATTAAAAATATTTTTACACCATCATCATATAATTTAAAACAAGTATCTTTTAGTCAAGTACCTTCTAATGTTGTAGTAAATCAACAACCATCTTTTAGTCAAGTACCTTCTAATGTTGTAGTAAATCAACAACCATCTTTTAGTCAAGTACC
>Ga0114973_10002955_pt1 | contig 12167 bp, 12 predicted proteins | sample M_140807_MF_Meta_FD_87025 | JGI IMG/M metagenome (GOLD analysis project Ga0114973, IMG submission 87025) | Freshwater microbial communities from Lake Montjoie, Canada to study carbon cycling - M_140807_MF_MetaG | ecosystem: Environmental > Aquatic > Freshwater > Lake | place: Lake Montjoie... | reverse complement strand
GATTAAGGGTTTCCTTTACCCTGATTTCTATGCGCAAGTACCAGAGTTCAATGCCGACATGGCTGGTCTCATTCAATCCGGCGCAGTTAAGGGTCGCGAAACCGTGAAAGACGGGCTGGAGAAGGCACCAGAAGCCTTTATCGGACTGTTCAGTGGTGAGAACACCGGCAAGATGTTGGTCAAGTTGTAAATAAATTGCTGCGCAGCATTTTGGTGCGGGATGCAGGAGACCTGCAACCCGTCACACTAGCTTTCTGAAACGTCAGGCAGACTAATGTTGCAATATTGTCGCACGAGAAAAATTTTCGAATTTTAGCGTTTAACCACGATGACATCCGCATGCTTAACCACGATGACATCCGCATGCTCCCTCAGTAGGTTGTAACAAGAGTGTCAAATAGGAGAAACTATATGTTGCGACGTGACAAACCCCTTAGCCATGCATTGAAACTATCGGCGGCCTGCCTTGCGCTCGCCATACCTAGCCTTGCATTCGCGCAAGAGACGCCTCAGGCAGAAGATGCCTCGGACGGGGAAATCGTCGTTACGGCGCAGGGTCGTAGTCAGTTGCTTTCGGACGTGCCCGTCGCGATTTCAGCTGTGAGCGCCGAAACGCTGCAAAACAGTGGCGCAAACGACATACGCCAGCTCAACCAAGTTGCACCATCGTTGCTCGTGTCCTCCACGGGATCGGAAGCCAATGGTTCCGCCCGTATTCGCGGTATCGGCACTGTCGGCGACAACCCCGGCCTTGAAAGCTCGGTTCCCGTGTTTATCGACGGCGTCTACCGGTCGCGTTCGGGCATTGGCCTGAACGAACTTGGCGAAATTGACCGTGTCGAAGTGCAGCGCGGGCCACAAGGCACCTTGGGAGGCCGTAACTCGTCGGCTGGTCTGATCAGCATCTATTCGAAAAAGCCAAGCTTCACCTTTGGCGTCAGCGGTGAACTGACCTACGGCAATTATGACTTCATGCGCGGCGCAACTAGCGTCACTGGTCCAGTTTCGGAGCAGTTGGCATTCCGCATTGACGGCGTTTACGTAAAACGGAACGGTTTCTACCGTGACGACCAAAATGGACATGATGTCAATAATCGTGACCGTTATTTCCTGCGTGGACAGTTGTTGTTTGAACCCACCGATGCGCTGTCGGTTCGCCTGATTGCGGATTATACCTCGCGTAAGGAAGAATGCTGCGCGGCAACTTATGTCGACCGGACCGTCAATCAATTTATTGGTGACCTGAACACACCAAGCACGGTCGGCGTCGCGTCAACCGCCACGTCAAACAACATCATCAATGTATTGCGCGACTTGGGTCAGCCACTGGCTGCGTTCAACCAAGGCTATGGCCGCAATATTTCGGTTAGCCCGAACCGCGTATTCAGCGGCGAAACCAAGGACTACGGCTTCTCGGGCCAGATCGATTATGACTTTGGCGGCGCAACTTTGACTTCGATTACGGCTTACCGTCAGTATCGTTCCGGTCAGGCTTCGGATACCGATTATGGCGAAGTCGACATCCTGTACCGTGCGCCAAGCGACGAAGCTTACCGTCAGTTCCACACCTTCACGCAGGAATTGCGTCTTCAGGGTGAGGCATTCGGCGGCAAACTTGACTGGCTGGTCGGCGGATTTTTTGCCAACGAAAAGCTGACGGTGCGCGACAATCTGCGTTTCGGCAACCAATATGGCCGCTTTGCAACATGCCGCATCATTTCGGGCGGTGGCTTGGCGGGTCTGTATTCGCCTGCCAGTCCCTCTTGTGTGGTTCCCGGTGTCGGTGCAGCAACAATCGGTGGCGCTGCGGGGCTTTCCGGTCCAGATGTACTCGCAGCCTTCACGCGGCTTGATACTCTGAACGATCTTGGCACCACTAATGATCGATATTTCCAGAATGGCACCAACTTTGCAGCATTTACCCACAACATCGTGCACATCACCGATACGCTCGATCTGACGCTTGGCCTTCGTTTCACAAGCGACAAGAAGAAGTTCGACGCCACTTTCGGTAATGACAACAGCGCGTGTACTGCTGTCCAAGGCCTCGTGCTCGACGATTTGGTCAATCCGCTGACCACCGCAACGGCACGTGCGCTTGCAGGCTCATTGATTGGACTTTCTTGCCAGGGCAACTCAACCGCGGAATTGAATGGCGTTTCCATTAACGACAAGCGCAGTGAAGATGAATTTACCGGCACTGCAATCCTCTCCTGGAAGCCAGTTGACGATCTCTTGGTCTACGGCAGCTTTGCACGTGGGTATAAGGCGGGTGGCTTCAACCTTGACCGCTCCGCCTTGAAGTCACCTATTCTGCCATTCGGCGGACAGGCCGGGACGCAGGCGCTTGTCCGCAATCTGCAGTTCGATCCGGAACTGGTAGACAGCTATGAACTGGGTGCTAAATTCTCACATGGTCCATTTGGCCTGAGCGTTTCGGCATTCCGTTCGGACTTCAGCAGCTTCCAGCTAAATACCTTCAACGGCACCGTCTTCCTCGTGCAAAACGTTAACGGTTGTGACAGCCTCGTTGGCGGCTCAAGCGCAGATACAGACCTAAGTAATACGACCGGCAGCTGCGCCGCCGGCGACATCACTTACGGTGTCCGTACGCAGGGTCTGGAACTTGAAGCATCGCTTGTGCCAGCACGTAACTTCCGCGTGGCGGCTGGCCTCACTTATGCCAAGACCACCTATCGGGACGATCTGATCGGAACCAAGAACGGGGCGCCGCTGGATCCCGCGCTGCGCAAATTGCCGGGCGACAATTTGTCTAACGCACCAGAGTTGGTTGCCACCTCAAGCATCACATGGACGCCTGATATTGGCAGTAACGGCATGAGCGGCCTCGTATACATCGACGGTCGTATGACCAGCGATTACAATACGGGTTCTGACCTCTTCCCTCAAAAGGAACAGGATGGCTTTGCGGTATTCAACGCCCGCATCGGCCTGCGTGGTCCTGACGAAACATGGGGCATTGAGCTTTGGGGCCAGAACATCTTTAATCAGGATTATGCGCAGGTCGCGTTCAACGCGCCATTCCAGGGGGGTCAAAGCTCGGCACCATTTGTCGACCCACGATATCCAGGTGGCCGCCAGATCTTCGCGCACTTCCTTGCCGAGCCGCGGACCTACGGCATCACACTGGGCGGCAAGTTCTAAAAACTTAGCCAACGTAAATGGGAAAGGGCCTGCAGCGATGCGGGCCCTTTTTTGTTCTTATGCCTATTGAAACAGCTTTGAAGGACGGGGACCCTCCACCCTTAACTTATATCAGGGCATTACTTCTGCGTCGTCGAAAAATGAAGACCCTGAAGCAAGTTCGGGGAGACCAATGCAAAGGGTCTCTAACTCCCGAAACCGACGCTCAAGAAGCCAGGCATCGGCCCATTCCAGCTGTCATCGCCAGGCTCCGCCGCTCCCGCAGACTGATCGGGCTCAGCCGTTTCAATCTTAGGCGCGGGCTTCTTGCGCGCGGGCTTTGCGGCGGCTTTCTCTGGCACGGGCTTGGCCGCCGCTTTCGCACGCACGGGCCTTGCCTCTGGAGCTTCAACAGATGCCTCAGGCGTTTCCATCTGCGCTTCTTTAACCTTACTAACCGGGGCCCTGCGGGCACGTTTGGTAGGCGCGCGCTCTTCGCCATCGGCGGGCGCCTCGATTTGACCGAGACGGGCAATCTTATTCCCGATAAGCTTTTCGATGCTTTCAATTGCCTCTTCATCCGCCTTAGTGACAAAGGTAAATGCCTTGCCCTTGGCTCCGGCACGGCCAGTTCGGCCAATGCGGTGGATATAGTCATCGGGGTGCCACGGCGCGTCAAAGTTGAAGACGTGGCTCACGCCCTTAACGTCAAGGCCGCGTGCTGCGACGTCGGACGCTACGAGCAAATCAATGTCACCATTTTTGAATGCCTCTAACTGCCTCTGACGCGACGCTTGGTCGATATCGCCATGAATTTCGCCCGAACGCAATCCGTGCCGCTGAAGGCTGGTGTTCAACTCGCGCACGGTTGTCTTACGGTTGCAGAAGATGATCGCGTTTGACACTTTTTCCGTGCGCAAAAGATCGCGCAACACGTCGCGTTTTTTCATCGGCGACACGTTGACCAAAAACTGTTCGATATTGACATTCGCCGTCGCGGGACGCGCGACTTCGATGTATTTTGGGTTGGACAAGAACTTGTCGGCAAGCTTTTTAATCGGCGGCGGCATCGTTGCCGAAAACAAAAGCGTCTGCCGCGTGCTCGGCAGCTTTGTGCAGATATGTTCAATGTCGGGAATGAAACCCATATCGAGCATCCGGTCGGCTTCGTCGATGACCAGCATTTCGCAACCCGTCAGCAAAATTTTGCCGCGTTCAAACAAGTCCATCAGGCGGCCAGGGGTCGCGATCAGCACATCAACGCCCTTTTCAAGCGCCTTGACCTGATCGCCCATTTGCACGCCGCCGATCAGCAGCGCCATCGACAGCTTGTGATATTTGCCGTATTTTTCGAAATTCTCCGCCACTTGCGCCGCCAATTCGCGCGTTGGCTCCAAAATGAGGCTACGCGGCATGCGCGCGCGCGCGCGGCCATTGGCGAGCACATCGATCATCGGCAGGACAAAGCTTGCGGTTTTTCCCGTGCCCGTTTGCGCAATGGCGATGATGTCGCGCATCATCTGCACTTGCGGGATGGCGGCCGCCTGAATGGGGGTTGGCTCATCATAGCCAGCCTCGCTTAAGGCTCTCAATAACTCGTCAGACAAGCCGATGTCGGCAAAACGCATATGATGTTCCGGAAAAAATGGTGCGACGCCGCCCGTGACAAACCCACGAGGACCAGCCTCGCGATTGGTCGCTACGGGCAGAAATGTCAAGATATATGCCAGCGGCGCCGCCTTTAGCGCGGTATAAGCAGTCTGAATTTGTCGATCTGGCATTTGGCGCCGGTTCGCGCATGCAACATGTCACGATCTACACATAATTTGCCATCATAAGATCGCTCCATATATGCTCCAGCGTAAAATTCACGCGCAAGGCAGCCTTCGCTCAGATATGCGCGAATAAGAATACCGTCCCGCGTGAGCAACTCCAGCGTGCGATCGGGCCCAGGGCGCGAACCACCTAGCCTGTCCAACCGCAGGCATTTCCCGATCTTTTTCTCCTTATACTCGACCTTAGCCAATGACTGTCGCTTTGCCCCGACGGCAGCGGGCGGAGCGGGTTGACTGGGCAGCCTGATAACGACCCGTTGGTCAATGCGCACTTGATCAAAATCGGTCTTCAACCCAAATAAGGGCGTGAACGGGTTCTGCGCAGTGGTGACTTGAAGGTCCGCCAAAGCGCTATGCGACAATGTTGTCAGTCCAACCGTAAACAAGATAAAGGCCATTAATGCGCGCAAGAAACATTCCGGTATCAAGTTGAAGTTCTATCAGCTTTGCTCGATAAGGTTGAACCTATCATGAATTGCATGCCAGACCCTTTACAGACAATGGAAAATACCGTGCCAGATGTAAACATTTTATCGGAATTTCGGTCCATATTGGGGCCAAAGGGATATTCAGACGAAAACGACGTCATTTCGCCTTGGCTAACTGACTGGCGTGGGCGTTTTACAGGATCGTCACCTGCCCTGCTTTCCCCGGCCAACACGCAAGAGGTTGCCGCTGTTATAAAGCTTGCGGCCAAACACAGAATTTCGCTGGTTCCGCAGGGCGGGAATAGCGGCATGGTCGCCGGCGCAACGCCAGATAACAGCGGACAGCAGCTTATCCTCTCCCTGCGGCGGATGAACAGCATCACGGCGATTGACGCGGATGACGGCTTGGTGACGTGCGATGCTGGGGTAATTCTGCAGAATTTGCACGGGGCCGCAGCAAAAGTCGGCAGACGCTTCCCTTTGACCTTGGGTGGGAAGGGGTCGGCCACAATAGGCGGCCTTATTTCGACAAATGCTGGCGGGACACAAGTTTTGCGGCACGGCACAATGCGAATGTTGGTGGCGGGACTTGAGGCGGTACTACCCGACGGATCCATTTATGATGCAATCGCACCGCTGAAAAAAGACAACCGCGGATATGATTTGAAACAGCTACTGATTGGCGCGGAGGGCACTATTGGCGTTGTGACGAAAGCCGTTCTGCACACTGTCCCTGCGTTGCTGGATCGCTGCGTCGTGTGGGCAGGTATCGACAGCCCAGCCCATGCTTATGAATTGCTGCTGTTCATGCAGCGGCATAGCCGTGAGCGGCTTGAAGGGTTCGAGATACTGCCCGACCGCGCATTGAACACTGTTACTACCCACATCGCCGGCACGCGCGCGCCGCTTGAAACGCAGCACCGCTGGCATGCGTTGATGGAGTTTGTACAGGATGACGCCGCACAGTCGTCACCCCGCGAATTGGCGATGCAGCTGCTAGAGCAGGCCATAAGCGCCAATCTGCTCGGCAACGCGACCATCGCGAGCAGCGACGCACAAGCCGAAGCCTTCTGGAAAATCCGGGACTCTATTGCGGAGGCCGAACGTGCTGCAGGGCCGGCGCTGCAACATGATATCAGCGTGCCCGTGGCGGCTATGGCGCGGTTCATTGAGGTTGAAGCCCCCCCGATTGAAGCCGCATATCCGGGCACAAAAACATTAGCCTTTGGACATTTGGGCGACGGCAACATCCATTTCCACGTCAAGGCGCCCGACGGCGTCGATATAGTCAATTGGTATGCGGGTGACGGTAAAGCTATCACGTCGCACGTCTACGACCGGGTCCGCGCATATGGCGGATCACTGTCGGCTGAACATGGTATTGGGCAGGCAAAGATAGCCGAGTTTGAACGATTAGCAGAGCCAGCCCGGCTGGCGGCCTTACGTGCAATTAAAAATGCATTTGATCCGCTCGGCATTATGAACCCGGGCAAGCTTGTTCCACTTGCCTAACGGCTGCTGTCCGCCTAAAGCGCCGCATCGAATTTTCGTCACATAATCAAGCACTGGAGTTACATATGGCCACCGCACCCCAAGCCGCCAACTTGCCACTTTTGTACAACGACCTGATCCCGCTTAACAGCAACGATCACGTGACCTGGAAATCGCGTATGCTTGAAAACGCGAAATTTATGGATGGACAACATGCTATCCCGTTGACGATTGAGGAATTCGTTGCCGCATCGCGCAACTATCCGATCATTTTTTCCGCGACGGACAATCCCGTACCGCTGATCCTCATGGGCATGAATGAAGGCGTGAACACCTTCATGAACGAAGATGGGCAGTTTGACCGTCCCGTATATATCCCTGCATATATCCGTCGCTATCCCTTCCTTCTTGCAAAGTTGCGTCCGGATACAGACGAGTTGTCCTTGTGCTTTGACCCAACGTCTGGAGCAGTGGGTGAATTCGACGAAGGCACACCAATGTTCGAAGACGGCAAGCCAAGCGAGAACACGCAAGCCATTTTGAAGTTCTGTGAAGACTTTGAAAATGCCGGCGCGCAAACGCATGCCTTTGTCGAAGAACTGATAAAACTCGACCTTCTCATGGACGGCGAAGTGTCCATCCAACAAGAGGGCCAAGAGCAGCCGTTTATCTATCGCGGCTTCAAAATGATTGACGAGACAAAGTTGCGCGATCTGCGCGGTGACACTGTCCGCAAGTTAAACCAGAATGGTATCTTGGCACTGATCCACGCGCATTTATTCTCGCTGCAATTAATGCGGGAAATATTTGCAGTTCAGGTCGCACAGGGTAAGGTGCCGCAAGTGACGGAATTGCCTTCGAACTGATTTCGATTGCTTCTTACGTGCCGTCACCCCCTCTTCAGGAGTGACGGCATGGGCAAATATAGTAAAATCGCCATCCTATTTCATTGGGCGATAGCCCTATTGATTGGCGCCAACATCCTGTTGGCAAATTTGGCGGAAGACCTGCCTAAGGCGGCGCGCGCGGCTTATATGAGCCCGCATAAGGCCATTGGCATTTCCATTTTGGTCCTGACTGTCGGCCGGATTTTATGGCGTCTTAGCCACCGTCCACCTGCGATGCCTGACAAGGTGGCTAGTTTACAAGCCAAGGCGGGCCTTACGGTCCACATGTTATTCTACGTCCTCATGATCGCCATGCCGCTCACAGGTTGGCTCATGATTGGTGCAAATGGCAAAGCGGCACCAGTAGATTTCTTTGGCCTCTTCACCGTTGATATGGCCATAGGCAAAAATACAATGCTGTCGGGCTTCGCGCATGAGAGCCATGAATTCTTGGCAACGCCGCTGCTTATTCTCATAGGCCTGCATGTCTTGGGCGCGCTGAAGCACCAGTTTATCGACAAGATGCCGTTCATTCAACGCATGTGGCCTTAGGCAGCTAACGCAAATTTCCCCACAATATTCCGGCGACTGTCCGCCTGCGGGGATAAAATACGAATTTGAGTCTTGAAACTGACACGAGAAGAGCCCATTTCTAGTACTGGATGGAATCATCCCCTCCCGTTTCCATCCAACCGGTGCCTGCATGGGCACCAACTCCCTGAACCTTGGCCACCCCGGAACATTCCGGGGTGGTTTTTTTACGGCTTCATTCGGCGGCGATCAGCGCGGCAGAGCCTAAGGCCTCGTCTGCAAGCGCGACGACAAGGGCCGGGATAAGCGCACTGGTGCGATCAAGGCCGGCACCGGGCTGACGCAAATCTGGATCGAGATAGAGCGACCTGTCGACTTCAAGCTGAAGTGCGTGGATGTTCGCGCGCGGCCGTGCGTGACGGCGCAAGATATACGCGCCAGCATAGGGATGGTTCAGCGCCGCAACATAACCCTGCGCATGCAGTCGCGATAACAGCAACTCTGCATATATGGACGCTGCGCTCTTACCGAACCGGTCGCCGACCACAAATTGCGGCGCTGGTCCGTCAGCGGCACTGCGGATTGGCGGCATGCTGTGTAAATCAAGCAGGATAGCGACCCCGAACCTTTGCCGCATGCGCTCCAATATCGCGCCGACCGCGTCATGATAAGGCTGGTGGAAGGAAGTTATACGGTGCTGCACTTCATCCAGCGTGAACTGACGCTTCCAAAGCTCACCCTCCCCTAAGAGCCGCCGCGGGATGAGGCCAAGGCCGCCCCGCGTTTTGACCCCGGGGCTTGGGTAATCCGCTCGCTGCGCCCCTTGCACCATATCTGCGTCGACATCCTGCGTGTCCCGGTTCAGGTCAATCCACGCCCGCGCTCGGTGCGCCATAATTACGGGATGCCCCATTTGCACGCAACGGCGCGTCAGCAGGTCAGCATATCGGTCCTCAAGCCGAACCAGAGCGGCAGGCGGAAGCCGAAGTGCGTCGTAAATGTCATTGGGATAATCGCGCCCGGCATGGGGCACGGACAGCAACACAGGGACCGACGGCGTATCGGTGCCCCAACTTGCGAACCCATCTGCATCCCGTGTCGTCACGTGCGTCCTCACCTTGCTCCCAATGATTATTGGCAGATAATTGGCAAGATGGTGCACAAAAAATTAATTCTCCGCAATTATTCAGGTTGTTCAGGGCGACGCCCGCATTGTCTAGGGATTTTTAAGGACCGGTGATGTTCCGCATTTTGCTCGCTGAAGATGAACAGGTCATGCGTGCATATCTCGCGCGGGCGTTGGAACGATCGGGCTATAAAGTCGTCGCTGTTGATCGTGGCACCGCAGCCGCGCCCTTGCTCTAGGCAGAGCGGTTCGGCTTGTTGCTCACCGACATAATCATACCGGAAATGCACAGGATCCAACTCGCGCGCCATTGCGACACGGTTTCGCCAAGCACCGAAGTCATATTCATCACAGGATTTTCCGGCGTCGCCCTGCGCCGGCGCGTCAATACCAAATGCCTAAATTCCGGCCAAACCCCTCCATCTCAAGGATCTGGTTCTGGAGGTCAGGCGGCTCTTTGCCAAGGAAAGCTTCGGCGAATTGAAATAGGCTTGAATGATACACCAAGCCCCGCTAGAGGCTGGCGCAGAGTGGGCGTATAGCTCAGTGGTAGAGCACTGTGTTGACATCGCAGGGGTCGCAAGTTCAATCCTTGCTACGCCCACCATATTTTCCTTTGCGATGTCTTTTTCGGAAATTGGGATATTGTTCCCCATCCGCTCCAATTGCTCAAATTTGATGCTGGAAGCCAATCCGCACATCGATCACTTCGGTTCCACCCGCTGCGTGGCAAGCTGGATGGGCTTCATCCCGTAACGATTAACATCTGGACGCTCGACGAGGTCTACCGCTGATGGACGGCGCGTTTAAGCGTCTCAGCAGCCACCTCCGCAGCTTTGGCAAGGGTCTCCTGCTCTAGGTGAGCATAACGCTGCGTCGTGCCTGGGTTGGTATGTCCCAGAAGCTGTTGCACCACATACAGACTGACCCCGCCATTCACGAGATTGCTGGCGTAAGAATGGCGCAGATCGTGCAGGCGCAAATCTGTCAGGCCGGCCCGCTTTCGAACGCGCGCCCAAGGGTAATAGAGCGCAGGACTCGGCTTGCCTGTTGTCGGGCTTGGGAACAGCCAAGAGCTTTCTGCGCGACTTGGCAACCTGCTAATCAGATAGCACGCGGCCTTGTTGAGCGAGATTGTCCGAGGCTTCCCTGACTTGGATAGCGGAACAAGCATTGTATTCTGCTCAAGGTTCATATGCTCCCAGCGGGCCTGCGTGATCTCGTTGCGACGAGCGCCTGTCAGCAACAGAAGCTCAATCGCCTTTGCCGCTTGGACATTCTCGTCGCTCTTCAATGCATTCATCAAGGCGCGCATCTCAAACGGAGATAGAAACCGTTGGCGCTGCTTCTCCTCAAACAACTGCACCTTCTTCGCTACGTTGCGTTCCAAATTGGGGATACCCCAATCACTTGCCAGATTGAGCATGTAGCGCAGGAAGATCAAGGGTCGGTTGCAGGTCCCGTTGGCGTAACCTGCTGTCCGCATATCCGTCATCATTTTGACGATCATCAGGGCCGTAATCTCGTCGAGATAAAATTTGCCCATTGCCGGAACAAGATGCAGTCTGACGATAGTTTCATCGATCTTCCAACTTCGCTTGTTCTGCTTCACATATGGCAGGTACCTCTCAACGACGAACTCCTTGAGGGTCGGGATCTTCCTTAGCTCGTTCTTGGGCTGCTTGGGGTCCTTGCCAAGGGACACGTCTGCTTTGATCTGAATGGCCCGCTTACGGGCGTCCTCGACGGTCAGAACGTTTGCACGTCCAATCTTCATCTGGCGTTGGCGACTATGGCCGTCAATGTAGCGTTGATAGAATGTCTTGGTTCCCGAGCGGTGGACCTCGACGAAAAACCCTTCAAGGTTTGTGTCAATATACTCGATCTTCGACTTGTTATCAGGACACACAGCGGTTAGTATAAAATTTGTAGTTAAATTAGCACGTGGCATACAAGACCCAATTGAAAATAAACTGATATGTATCTAAAATAGTCATTTTAGATATAATTACAAACTAATAAGTTCCTATAAATACCTTAACGGCCGATTTGAAAATTTAATATGCCCAAAAATATCCCTTTTCGCCTGATCTACGCCGCCAAAATCAGGGCTGCGCGTGGACTGCTGAACTGGTCGCAAGGAGAGTTGGCAGAGCGTGCTGGTGTGTCGAAGCAATCCATCACCCGGATAGAGAAAGGCATAATGGATCCCCGCTTCTCGACCATGACAGCATTGAATGAAGCCATACGCTCAACCGGTGTGGACATGAACGAGGACGGTTCAGGCAAAGTAATGATTACAATCTCTCGGGAGAAGCTCATGCAGCCCTCTGCCAGCACCCTGCTCGGAAAACTCTCGGAACCCTAACCTACCCAGAGCGCCTGAATTCTGGTATGTTTGCGTCCTGGATCCAGAAACCCGACTGCATGGGGGTGTTTGAAACTCGGATTTGGCTCGGGAACGCAGCTTTTCTGAAGTTTACTGCGACAAAATCTTGGGAATTGGGTCACTTAAAGGCCCCCAAAATCGTCCACTTACTACTGGTGTGGATGCAGTGGCCGATTTCACCGGCTCAGCTGCTGACGATACGTTTAACGCTCCAGCAACCAGTGCAACCACGGGTGCAGCCGTAACGACGGTCAACTCGGGTGACGCGATCAATGGTGGTGCCGGTAACGACACGCTGAACATCACGTCGACCGTGACCAACAACAGCAGCCTGAG
>Ga0114973_10002951_pt1 | contig 12182 bp, 6 predicted proteins | sample M_140807_MF_Meta_FD_87025 | JGI IMG/M metagenome (GOLD analysis project Ga0114973, IMG submission 87025) | Freshwater microbial communities from Lake Montjoie, Canada to study carbon cycling - M_140807_MF_MetaG | ecosystem: Environmental > Aquatic > Freshwater > Lake | place: Lake Montjoie... | reverse complement strand
CGATGCCGATGACCCGCACCGGGGTGGTGGCGCCGTCCGGAGCAGGCCGGAGCCGAATGGTGAAGTCGTAGAGAAGGAGGTTGGCGGTCTGGAGCAGGCGGCTGTGCTGCAGCACCAGGAGCATCAGGGCGGCTGCGGCATAGGGCCCTAGCTGGGTGACGACCCGGCGCCAGGGCCATGCCCACCCCGCCCGGGCTGGGAGGGCCATCGGCAGCTTTGGTGGCGGGGGCTGGGCGTCCACTCAGAAGCGGTAGTTGATGCGGCTATAAAGGCCATTGTTGAGCAGCCAGCCTTCGAGCAGGTTGGCGGTGGAGCCGCCGAACTGGCTCACCCAGCCCAGTTCCACCAGCCAGTGCTGGCCCTGCAGCCAGCGCACCAGAACTCCCCCGGCTCCGATATCCCCGGAGATGGTTCCCTCCTGGAGGTTGGTGCTGACCCGGCCCGCCCCGAGGAAGGGCACCAGCTGGATCTCGGCCTGCCCGCGTTGCCAGGCGCTCCAGCTGAGTTCGGCTTCGCCGAGCAGGCCGCTGTCGCCGCTGATCACCTGGCCCGGCAGGCCCCGCAAGCCGTTGTCGCTGCCGAGGCTGATCCCCATCGCGCCGGTGAGCGGGGTGAGGGCCTGCTGGGCGGCCCCCTGCAGGGTCAGCTGCCAACGCCGTGCCGGGCGCCAGCTGCCGCTCAGCTGCAGGCCCAGCGCCCGGGACTGGCCGGGATCGATGCCGTAGAAGCCGAGGATCTGCAGCTGTTCGGAGCTGCTCAGGCCCGCCAAACCCTGGAGGCCGTAGGCGCTCCCGCTCCAGCTGATCCGCTCACCCCTTCCCTCCGCCGCCAGGCCGAAGCGCAGGAAGCCCGTGCGCAGCCAGCCGTCGCCGCCGGCTCCGAGCAGCAGGGGGAAGGAGCGGCCGCCGAGGTAGCCATCGGTGCGATTCACGCTCAGTCCCGCAAAGCCAAACCAGCGGCTGCTGAGGGTTTCGCCGAGGCTGTAATCGGCCTGGCCCAGGAACTGCAGCTGGCGGAAGGAGAGCTCCGGGCCGCCGCCCTCGAATTCGATCAGGTTGCGGCGGCTGGCGCCGAAGGCACCGCTGATCTGGAGCCGGTCGCCCAGGGGCAAGGTGTAGCTGATCGAGGCCAGGCTGTAGCCCAGGTCCGGCTGGCTGTCGCTATTCACTTCGCCGTAGAGGAGTAGGGCGTCGCCGTTGGTCACCAGATCGCCCTGCAGCAGCGTGGCCAGACCCCGGAACTGGCCGCTGCCCGGGCTGCCGTCGTTCCGCAGGGAGATGTCGCCCTGAAGCTTGCGCCGCCCCGCGTCGACCGTGATCAGCAGCACGGCGCGGGTGGGGTCACTGCCGAGCCGGTTCAGGCTGGCCTGGAGTCCCGCCACCCCGCTGAGGCGCTCCAATTGGGCCACCCGGGCCTCAAGGTCGGGTAGGCGCAGCACCGTGCCCTGCAGGGGCAGCAGCAGGTTCCGCAGCCGCCGGTTCAGCCGCTGATTGGGGCCCTCCACCCGCACCTCGGCGATCCGGCCTTCCACCACCTCCAGCAGGCCGGGCGGTGGTTCACTGCGGGTGTACACGCGGGTGTTGGTGTAGCCATCGGCGTAGAGCCGGCTGCTCAGGGCCGCCGCACAGGCCTGCAGCCGGGCAGCCGGATCCTGGATCTCACCGCAGGGGGCGAGGATCGCGCGCAGGGTGGCTTGGTTGTAGAGGGAGAGGCCCCTCACCTGGGGAAGGGGGGCCGGCCCCGGGGCCGTCGGGAGCGAGGGCCGGGAAGGAGCCCCTTGGGGCTGTTGGTCCGGGGATTGGATCGGCCGCCGCGGCGGGGCTACGGGGGCGATCCGATCCTGGGGTGGGGCCGGCAGACGGACCGGCCCCGGTTGCAGCGGCGGAGCAACGAGTTGGGCGAGCAGGAACGGAAGCACTCAGTATCTAGGTTGCAGGTTCTCCGTGGTCACGGAATCAATGGAATTGGCGGGTAACGGACGGCCATTAGGAAGCACTAGATGGGCGATCACGGTGCCGGGATTCTGTTCCGTGCCGTAAGGGTACTTGTCGTTGCCATAGGAGGCGAGGATTCCGAGCTGCTGGTGGTAGACAAAAACAATCTTCCGGTTCAGGGGGATCTCTGCTTTGTTGTTGATCTGGGGATGGACCGGGTTGGTTTTGCCGATGGAGCTGAGGGGTTGGCCGTTGAAGGTTCTGGTGCTTCCATCCACCACGATTTTGTCGCCGGAGGCATCCAGGAATTGGCCCTCGCTGCTCTGGATGAGGCGAGCCACGCCCTGGTAGCACGACTTGCAAGGAACCCCCCTTTTCAGATCCGATAGCGCCTCGCGCTGATCGGAAGGAACCGAAGGAACCCGATCGATGTTCACAGGCCCACGATTCGTTGGCCAGGGCTGAGCCACGGCATGGGGGCCCTGGATCAGGGCCGTGATCGCCTGCTGCAGCCAGCCGATCGCCCGGTTCCAGGCCGTGCTGGCGGGCCACCAGCGCTGCCAGGGTGCTTGAAGGTCAGCATGGGAGCCCAAGGAGAGATTGAGGAGGCTTTGGTTGCTGAGCGCGGCGACAGTGGTTGGGCAAGTGTTGTTCTGATCGCTGATCGGTTCATAAACACCGTCGTTCGGATTCGCTTGTCCGATCTTGTTGCCACCGAGTCCGGGGCCGCCACTCGCGGTGACCTGCAGGCAGCGGTCGATGTAGATCACTTCCGTGTATCCAGGGACCAGCTGCACGGTGTCATTTTCGAAGGTGAATGCATTTCTGCTATTCACGCAATCCGACGACCCGCCGTTTGTGTTGCAATTCGGTAAGTTGTTGATGGTGGCGTTCGTATTGCCGCCGATCACGTAGGTGTCGCCGCCGGCGCCGCCCTGCAGGCTGTTGCTGCCAAGGCTGCCGATCAGAACTTCCTGGTTGGCGGTGCCAGAGGCATTCAGGGTCACATTGCTGGAGCCCCTCAGGGTGAGGCGCTTCACGGTGCCGACGGGCATGATGGTTTGGAGCCTGAAGGTGGGGGGTGTATTGGGTGGGGTTTTAGGAGACCAGAAATAGGTATCTGTAGCGCTGTTAAATGGAGGCTTTTTCACGATGCAGACGGCACTGGAATTGGTGCAGTACTGGTTGTCTGCTCGCGCGGGTGGGGCGATCAGGCTGGCGAAGCCCAGACCGCAGGCCAGCAGCACGCCAGGGTGAAGCAGGGCAGCGGTGTTGTTCTGAACCGGGTTGGCGAGTGAAGGCATGGCGGATGGATGATCAGGAAGGTTTACGAACCAGGAATCGCGCCCAACACAGGGCAAGTGGCTTGTGCCGCGTGGCCTCACCAGGGACTGCCCGAGAGGGTCATGCCCGCCCAGAAGTAGGGATGGGCAAGGCCATTCGCCAGCCGCTGGCGGTCGCCGGGGGAGAGTCCGGCCACCAGGGGCTTGGCATCGGCGCCGACCAGCCGGTCGCCGTCGAGCCGGATCGTTCCCCGGCGGAAGGCCAGTCGGGTTTGCCGCAGGGCTTCGTCCTTCGGTAGGCCGCGGGCCAGTTGCCGGTAGAACTCCACGAAGAAGGCGGCGCTGGCCGCGTCGTCCACGAACCAGAGGGTGCCCAGGGCGCTGCGGCTGCCGGTGCGCAGGGCCAGGCCCACCAGGCCCAGTTCACTCTGTTCATCGCCCAGGGCCGTGCGACAGGCACTGAGGCTCAGCAGATCAAGGCGGCCCCGGCTCGGCCCCTCCCGCAGGGTCTTGGCGAGCTCGGAGAGGTTGAGGTCACCGGAGGCGGTGTAGAGGCGGGCCACGGTCGGCCGCCCCCCCCGGAATTCGGCGTGGGTGGCCAGGTGCACGCGGCGATAGAGGTTGGTGCCGGCGGCGCGCAACAGGCTGCGGTCGCTGAAGGCGCTGTCGAGCAGGAGATCGGAGCTGTTCTCCGCCGCCAGGGTCTGCAGTTCCTGGCGCACCAGGGGCAGCTCGGCCAGGCCGTTGGCAAAGCGGCTGCTGCCGCCCAGCAGCATCTTGCCGCTGGTGGGCTCGGCGCTGCTCGCCAGGCCGGTGAGGCCCAGGGAGGGGGTGAGGGTGAGGGCGTAGGCATCCCCCAGGAGCACGCCGGGGGCCACCGGCAGGGCCGCGTAGGGAACCGCCTGCAATCCCCGGTCCACGCTCAACAGCAGGGCATTGATGCCGTCCCGCCGGAGGGTGGGGAGCAGGGGCTGCAGCAGCAGCCCCGAGAGCTGGGAGGCGGCTGAACCGGTCGCCTCAAGCCCCGGTTCCTCCATGCGGCTGAGTTGCTGCTGGAACTGGGCGATCAGCCTCCGCAGCCGGGCTTCCGGCACCTCCACCCGCCATCCCTCCATGGCGCCCTGCGGGGGCAGATAGAGCAGATCGAGCGCGGCGGTTCCCTTGCTGCCGGGGGTGAGGCTCAGCCGCACGATGGCGGGTCGGTAGGGCTGGCTCTGCTGCCGCCCCAGGTTGGCGCTTTGGGTTTGCAGCTGCTGCTGCAGCCATGCCGTGGTCGGAGCCTCTCCGGCGGCCGTTGCCGTGAGCCCCAGGCCGGCCAGGGTTTCCCGTTGGCCCCGCTGCTCCGATTGGGTGAATTCCCGGCTCGCTGCCGCGCCGTCGAGCGTGGCCTGGTTCAGGGTGCCAACCGTGGTGGTTGGGTCGCTTCGGGTGGCCTGCGGCTGCTGGACGCGGCCGCTGAAGGCCTCGCTGGCAGACAGCGGGCTGCCGCTGAAGGTCAGGGCCACCGCCCCAACCGGGTCAGCCACCGGCTGATCCGGCGCAACCTTGCGTCCCGCCCGGGATTGGGGCAACGAGGCCGCCCGTTCCTGGCCCACAACGGCGACCAGTTGCTCCTGGGTTGGATCGGTCTGGGTCGTTACCTTGCCTTCGGGGGTGACCGTCACGATTACTTTGCGGTCGTTGATCACCACAACAACCGTCTTGTCCACCACCCCCACATCTCGACTTTCCGTGGTGAGGCGCGCCAGCACGGGATCCTCCGCCGTGATTGGCCCTGTCAGACGATCGGTGCCCTGCGGATCACCCAGCGGTCCGGGGCCACTGCGTTGGCTGATTCCCTCCAGCTGCGCTTCGCTTCCCCGCACCACAACGCTCCCCTGCAGGTCTGCCGGGGTGCGCGAGGTGAGCTGCATCGATCCCCCCTGGCCGCCATCCACCTGGCTGCCCCGGATGATCAGCTCCGCCGCGCTCCAGAGCTCCATCTGGCCTGGCCGGCCCACCGGCAGGGTTGCCGAGTCGTCGAAGGGGTTGAGGTAGGTGGGGCTGGTGGCCGGATCGCTCCGGTTCAGCAGGGTGGAAGCCTCCACCAGCAGGGGTGCGCTGCTGGAGCGGTTCACCAGGCTGAGCTGGCCCCCGAAGGCCTCCAGCTTGTTCGGGGAGTCGGGGGCGTGGCTGCCGGCATTCAGTTGGGCATTGTTTTGCACCTGGATCCCCCCATCGCTCACGAGGGTGATGCGTCCCTGGGGGAACTGTCCGATCGGATTGAAATCGTTGTCGAACAGGGTGGAGACGGAATCGCCGTCGTCATGGAGGTCAAAGAAGGGGAGGGGGTCGTTGTCGGTGGGCGGAAGGTAGAGGAGGCCGAACAGGGGTCCCTGGCCGGTATGGGTCAGCGCTTCGAGGCGGCTGTTGTCCACGCTGATCGGCCTGTCCAGGGCTGTATTCAGCAGGGTGATTTCGCCACCGGCGAAGGGGCTGAGGATGGTGAAATCGATCGTGGTGCCGTCGAGGCTGGGGGCATGGCCGCTCTCCACCAGCAGCTGGCTGTTCTTGATTGTGATTCCCCCGGCACTGGCGATGCGGATGTCGCCGGAGCCGGCGCCGCCCTGGGCCGAGAGGGTGCTGGTGTCGATGTGGATGCCGTCGGTGGCGGTGGAGCCCCGCGCCACCAGGCCGACGTTGCCGGCGAGGTTGGCGCTGGCATCGGCGCGAACCTGGGCATTGGAGATCCGGATCGCCCGGTCGCTCTCAAGCAGCACGTTGCCGCTGGTGTCATTCAGGGCGATTGTCTTCGGCTCTGGCCAAGGCTCTCCCCGGCTGGCCACGGCCTGGCGGAGTGGTGCCAGATTTTGGCCGGCCACGATTTCACTGCCCTCGCTGAGGCTCAGATCGGCCTTGGAACGGAGATGGATTAGCGGGGTCTGAACCAAAAAAAGACCTGGGAAGAACTCCGGGGAGGCCGGTGTCAGCAGGTCGGCCAGGCTGTGCACATCCAGGTCGAGACGGCTGGCCTTCAAGCTGATGGCGCCATTGGGCGCGGTGCTTTCCAGCCGGATCAGGCCCTTCGGGGCCTCGATCGTGGTGTTCTCCAGGTCCACCGACCCCCCGAACACCTGCACCATGCGGCCCTGCAGGGAGCTGCCGCCCAGACGGATCGCCCCGGCTGGCTGGTCGCCCGGGGGGAAGGTCTGCAGGGTCACCAGGCCCCGCTGCCCCGGCACGCCTGCGCCCAGTTGCAGGTCGTTGAGATCCATTCGCAGGGCCCGCAGGCTCACCTCCTCGCCGGCCTGGAGCCTGCTGCCGGCCCCCGCCACCGCCCGCACCTCCGTTTCGGGAGCCTGGATCAGCAGGGAGCGTTCCACCTGAATCCGGCCCCCCTCGAGCACCACCGGGCCGTTCGCCGCCAGACCCAGCTCCTGCAGGGTCCCCAGGGAGAGTGTCGCCGGCTGGCTGGGATCGGGAACGCCGTTCAGGCCAACAGCCTCCTCGGCCGTGGTGCGGAGCACATTGAAGCCCTTGCCATCGCCCAGATTGAGGCTGGTGGCCGTGCTCAGCATCAAGGTGTTCACGGGGGAGAAGCTGGCGCCACGGCCGAGCCAGATCCCCCCGGGGGAGAGCCAAAACAGGTTCGCCGCTTCGCTCAGGGCCAGGGGCTTGTTGAGGAAGGTGCCCTGGGGATGGGTCACCCCCACGACCACGTTGGTGCGGCCGCGGTTGTCGATGGTCACACCGCTCACCCCCTGGCGGGTGTCGAACTGGCGGAAGCGGTAGAAGCCGTTGGGACCGGCGCCGATGCCCCCATCCACCCGGCAGGCGCCCGCCTGGCAGCTGCCTCCATCCGTGCCGTTGACCCGGGTGTTCAGGCCTCCCCCCACCACCTGGGCGCTGGCCGGGGCGGCGAGGCCGGTGAGCAGCAGGGCGAACAGGCGCCGACCCAGGCGCGGGGGGTGGATGGCATCGGGTCGGGTGGGGGGAGTCATGGGTCGAACACGCAGCCAGGGGATGTCTGTTGATTCGGCCGGCGATAGAGGTGGAAATCGAGCGGGAAGGATCAGGATCGAGCGCCTAAGGCCGCTTAAGACGATCAGCAGTGAATTTGTCCAGATTATTATGCAGCATTTAAGCTGTGAGACGAGTCACTGCATGCTTGCTAGCGCTGCATCAGGGTAGGGTGCAGGCATCGCTTTCGGTTACTCAATGGAAGCCCCCCGCTTTTTTTTTTTAGGGGGGATACTTTGAGTCCCCGTCTGAGTTCACGGTTCGAAGCTCCTATGACTGCGAGTTCTGGTGAGGCTGCTGATCAAGTCCATGTCGTGTCCGACTCGATCACCCCGCTTCCTCTCTAAGTAGCTCCATGTTCGATCTGGCTCGCTACGCCCTTTTCGCCGATCTCTCAGAGGAGCAACGGCACCAGTTGCTCGATCGGCACAGGATGGTGCGCTTCATGGCTGGCCGGCCCCTGTTGAGGGAGCGGGACGAAGGGGACTGCCTGTTCCTGTTTTGCCGTGGCATTGCCAAGGTTCGGAGCATCGATGCCGAGGGCCGGGAGTCGGTGCTGTCCCTGCTGGGGCCGGGGGATCTCTGTGGTGAGATGGCGATCCTGCAGCAGTCCAGCCGCAGCGCTGATGTGATCTGCCTCACCGACAGCGAGCTTGTGCTGCTGCAGGGGGCTCCTTTTAGGGCCATGCTCCACCAGGAGCCCCGTCTGGCCCTGTACATCGCCCGGCTGCAGGCAGGGCGGCTCCAGACCCTCAATCGTCGCTTTATGTCGCGGGAATTGAGTGCGGCGGCCCGGCTGTTGGAGGTGCTTGAGGAGCTGGCCATGCGCACCGCGACAGGTGCTCTGCCCACCGCGCCGATTCCGCCCCTGCCCCAACGGGAACTGGCGGCCCTGTCGGGCCTCGCCCGCGAAACCGCCTCCCGCACCCTCGTGCTGTTGCGCCGCCAGGGTTTGGTCGAGCAGTTGCCGGGGGGGCGGTTGCGTGTGGTGGCCAAGGAGGAGCGGGAGGCCGTGGTTAGCTCTTAGTGGCCCAATCCGCTTGCCATTCCTAGCCTTGGCTTGGTCCAGATCCCTCCCAGCCGGACCATGACCCACGGGACCGATCCAGTTCCCCTCCCACCGATTGCTCCATCCCCGCAGGACAGCGCCGAAAGCCGGGACGCCTTGGTGGGCATTCTTGGCGTGGCCACCGCCCTCAGCGGCGCTTCCGATCTGAGCTCGCTGCTGCACCTGATCCTGCGCACCAGCCGTCAGCTCACGTCCAGCGACGCCGGCAGCATCTATCTGGTGGAGCGTCCCGATCGCCGCTCCGATCCCCAGCCGGGCGAATCGTCGTCGGCGGCGGTTGGCGAGCCGGAGCCCGCCGCCGCTGCCCGGCTCTGGTTCGCCGCCTCCCAGAACTCCAGCCTGGAGCAGCGCGCTCGGGCGGAGGGTGAGGCCGCCGGTGTCCAGTCGGCGAGCGTGGAGGATTGCCTCCTGAGCATCCGCTTCCCCCTCACCCCCCGGCGCCTGGTGGGCTGGTCGGCGCTCACCGGCGAGGTGCTCAACATCGCCGATGTCTATGCCCTCGATCCCCAGCTTCCCTATGGCTTCGACGCCAGCGTGGATCGGGAGCTCAACTACCGCGCCGTGTCCATGCTCACGGTGCCGCTGCGCTCCACCACGGGCGAGGTCGTGGGGGTGCTGCAACTGATCAACCGTCGCAGGGAGAACGATGGAACGCCCCTCACGGCCGCCAATGCCGTGGCCCGCACCCGTCCGTTTGATGGCTTCGACCAGCGCCTGATCGAGGCCCTGGCCAGCCAGGCGGCGGTGTGTGTGGAGCGCACCCGGCTGATCGAGGACCAGGCGCGGCTCGTGGAGGCGATCATTGCCCTGGTGGCCGGCGCGATCGACGCCAAGAGTTCCCACACCGGCGGCCATTGCGCCCGGGTGCCCGAACTGGCGCTGATGCTGGCCCGCGAAGCCGAGAAGGAATCCAGCGGGCCGTTGGCCTCCTTTGGCTTCGCTTCGGAGTCCGAATGGCGGGAGTTCCGGATCGGTGCCTGGCTGCATGACTGCGGCAAGGTCACCACACCGGACTTCGTGGTGGACAAGGCCACCAAGCTCGAAACCCTCCACAACCGCATCCACGAGATCCGCACCCGGTTTGAGGTGCTGCTGCGCGATGCCCGCATCGTCCGGCTGGAGGGGGAGCTGGCGGGCGGTGATCCCGAGCTGCTGGAGCGGGCCTACCGGGAGCGCAAGGCGGAACTCGAGGAGCAGTTCGCCTTCGTGGCCTCCTGCAATGTCGGCCAGGAGGGGATGGAACGGGATCGAATCGAGCGGCTGCGGCAGATCGGATCCCAGCGTTGGCTGCGTCACTTCGATGACAGCCTGGGCCTCTCCTGGCAGGAGCTGGAGCTGCGCCGGCAGCCGGAGGGATCAGGGGATCCAGCTGTTGATCCCGGCGTGGCAGGGGCGGCTGGGGCCTCGGGAGGGCTGAAGCGGCCGGTGCCCGAAGCCCTGATGGCAGACCAGCCCTGGCATTGCATTCCCCGTCGTGCTGCCGATGTTCCCGATTCCAGCCATGGCTTCAACATGGTGGTGCCGGAATTCCTCTACAACCATGGCGAACTGCACAACCTGAGCATCGTTGCCGGCACGCTGAATACCGAAGAACGCTATAAAATTAATGAGCACATTGTTCAGACCATTTTGATGCTAGAGGCCCTGCCATTTCCATCGGATCTGTCCCGGGTGCCCGAGTATGCCGGCACCCACCATGAGGCGGTGATTGGCACGGGTTATCCCCGGGGATTGAAGGGTGATCAGCTCTCCATTCCTGCCCGAATCATGGCGATCGCCGATGTCTTTGAGGCGCTCACCGCACCCGACCGCCCCTACAAGAAGGCCAAGACCCTTTCCCAGAGTGTGGCGATCCTGGCCGGCTTCCGGGACCGGGGCCACATCGATGCGGATCTGTTCGAGCTGTTTCTCCGGCGCGGTGTGCACCGGGTCTATGCCGAGCGTTTTCTGCGGCCGGAGCAGATCGACGACGTGGATGAAACGGCTTATTTGAGCTGATCGCCGTCCGGTTGGATCTCCGGTTGGATCAGGCGTCTCGCCGGCCCTGGAGCGCGGCGCGCACCGCTGCCTCCAGGGCTTGCGGGTTCCCGCTGTTGTCGATGCGCCTCTCCACCAACGGGCGTTTTCGCGCCAGGGGCCACTGGGCGGCGACCCGGGCGCGGGCCTCGGCCGCGCTGAGCCGATCACGGCCGATCAGCCTCTCGAGCTGCTGATGGTCGTCGCAGTCGACCAGCCACACCTCGCTGCAGAGGGATTCGAGCCCTGCCTCGAACAGCAGTGGCACCATCAGCACCACCGTGGGCGCCTCCGCCAACCGTTCCAGCTCCGCCGAGAAGCGTTGACGCACCAGCGGATGCACCAGATCTTCCAGCCAACGGCGCTCGAGGGGGTCGGCGAACACGATCCGGCCCAGGGCGGCCCGGTCGATCGCCCCGCCGGCATCGCTGTTCGGGCCAGGGCGAGGGCTGCCGCCGAGCTCCTCCGCTGGCGGCACCTCAGCGCCTGGGCGCACCTTGGCCCCGTAGCGCTCCAGCACCGCCCGGGCGCCGGGGCTTCCCGGGGCCAGGGCTTCGCGGGCGAAGCCATCCGCATCGAGCACCGGCAGGCCATGGCGATCGGCCAGCAGGCCGGCCACCGAGCTCTTGCCGGTGGCGATGCCGCCGGTGAGGCCGATCCGCCGTTGCCGGCCGGCCCAGCGGGGCCGGTTGAGCTCCTCCAGCCGCGCCGGCGGCCCCCCCCTCTCGCCGTCCACGTCCTCTGCCTCCACGCCTGATGCCCCTCGATAGGGTCAGTGTCGCGCTGTCGTCGGCCGTGGGCGGCGTTTTCGAAACGCGGTTGGCTACCAGTGCCTTCGGGTTCGCGCTCCTGACCTCCAGCCCATGCCCCCGTCCCAGCCCAGGGGAGGATGGCGCCAGCCCGATCCCCTTCGCCGTGGTTTCCTCCGCGTTCGCTCCTGGCTCCTGGCAGCCGATCTCCGGCGGCCTCACCGCCCCCCGGGGCTTCCTGGCGGCGGGCATCACGGCGGGCCTCAAGCCCTCCGGCAACCCCGACCTTTCGCTGTTGCTGGCCCCCGAGGGGGCGGTCTGCGCCGGCAGTTTCACCACCTCCCTGGTGCGGGCCGCCTGCGTGGACCTCTGCGCTGAGCGGCTGGCGGCCCGGGGCGGCCATGCCCGGGCGGTGCTCACCAATTCCGGCCAGGCCAATGCCTGCACCGGCGAGCGGGGCCTGGCCGACAGCCTCACCGCCACCGCCGCGCTGGCGGAGCGGCTGGGGCTGGAGCCGGAGCAGGTGCTGATCTGCTCCACGGGGGTGATCGGCGTGGCGATCCCGATCGACACGCTGGTGGCGGGCCTCGATCCGCTGGTGGCGGCCCTGGGCCCGGAGGGGGGCGGGGCAGCGGCCCGCGCCATCCTCACCACGGATATGGTGGAGAAGCAGATCGCCCTGGAGGCCAGTCTTGGCGGCCGGCCGGTGCGGATCGGCGGCATGGCCAAGGGGTCCGGGATGATCCACCCGAACATGGCCACGATGCTGGGCTATCTCAGTTGCGATGCCGCCGTGCCCGCCGAGGTGTGGCAGGCGATGGTGAGCCGGGCGGTGGCCCGCTCGTTCAATGCGATCACGGTGGACGGGGACACCAGCACCAACGACACCTTCCTGGCCTTCGCGGCCGGCGAACCGTTGGCTGCCGAGCATTGGGAGGCGCTGGAGCAGGGGGTCACGGCGGCGGCGCAGCACCTGGCGCGCGCCATCGCCCGCGACGGTGAGGGGGCGACCTGCCTGATCGAGGTGCGGGTGGAGGGTTGCGCCGATGACGCCGGCGCCCGCACCATCGCCCGCACCGTGTGCGGTTCCTCGCTGGTGAAGTGCGCCATCCACGGCCGCGACCCCAACTGG
>Ga0114973_10002946_pt1 | contig 12193 bp, 13 predicted proteins | sample M_140807_MF_Meta_FD_87025 | JGI IMG/M metagenome (GOLD analysis project Ga0114973, IMG submission 87025) | Freshwater microbial communities from Lake Montjoie, Canada to study carbon cycling - M_140807_MF_MetaG | ecosystem: Environmental > Aquatic > Freshwater > Lake | place: Lake Montjoie... | reverse complement strand
TTTACAATCGGATCGTTTAATCTTTCTTGAAAATTAGAAGGTTTTTGACCCATTCTACTAAGATGAATCATGAACCCGCCGTTCTCTTTTATCCATTTAGACTCGTTTTCGTAACGAACATCTGTAATGACAACTATGATCTTATTGTTTATAGAAGATTTTATCTGCTTTTCGACTTTCTTTATCCAATAATCAGAATCAATTTTTCTGCAAACATCGGTTCCCCAACAAACAAGGATTGGTCTAATAAGATCTTTTTCAGAATTAATTTCTGTAAAAGCTGAAACATTAAGTTTCTCTTTTAAGAAGGGGTCTAGGTCTCTTTTCAATTCCATAGCGAAAGAGATATTCATCGCTGGGAATCCAGATTTATTAAGTTTGCTTATGAGGTGTTTTCCAAGCGTGTCTTTGCCGCATCTTGCTACGCCAGCGATACCAAATATTAAAGGTAATTCTTTTGAAATCATTTTTTTTCTTCTTCGTATTATAAATTTATGAGTCTTGTTCATTTCTCTTAGGTTTCGCTCTTTAGGTTTCGCTCTTTAGGTTTCGCTCTTTAGGTTTCGCTCTTTAGGTTTCGCTCTTTAGGTTAACCTTATTTTTTATTAAGACATTATTTAAGATTTTATGTAAGATCTTCTTAAGATTAATTAAACTCTTTCGCTTCGCTTCAGAGTTTAATGAGAATTTTCTCCTTTGTCAAGGAAAAAATCTCTCAAAGATTCCAAATCTTTTGCCAATTTAAAATAGCCAAGGTCATTTAAAATAGACGAAGTTTGAAAAATGGACGTTTCTATTTCATGATTATTTATTAAATCGACGCTAATCAAGAAAGAAAGATTGGTTTTTACCCCAAGTTTATTTAATATGTTTTTTAAACCATTTGTAGCGGCTTCTTCGAATGAATTAGCTAAAATCATGCACTCTATATCAGCGCATATTACTAAGTAAAAATTGTCTTGAAATCCTAAAGTCCTAATCATAAGATTACTATATTCTTTAAATGATAAATGTCAACCAAAAAATACTATGGTTATCTGACTATGATTTAGATCAAGCTCCAGGTGGCGCACAAAGAAGCGATAAGATTATAATAAATCAAGGCAAGTTGCTTGGTTTTAATATTCTAAAGGTAAATCATGAAACTTTTGGAAAACACATCAACATTCACAATTATGATATACTGGTTACGTCAAACGTTTGTGCCGTCTTCCAAAAGAACCCTTGGGTTTTAGACGAGATAACCAACCATAAGTATCACGTTAGAATCGAACATGATTCAAATGATTATTTAAACCAAGAAGACAGAATAAAATTATTTTCATTTTGTAAAAAGACGTTTTTCTTAACTGATTATCATTTTAACTTTTTTCAACAATTATATGGGAATATATTCAAGAACGTAGAAATAGTTTCAGATCCTATCGAAACGGATAAGTTTTACGATCACAAAGAACAAAGGCAAGATAAGATTTTGTATGTTGGATACATGCATCCATTAAAAGGCACAAGCAACTTCTTTGAATTAGCTTTGAGAAATCCAGATAAAAGATACGTTGTTGCTGGATGGAGCGACTATGAAACTTATAACTTTCTAAGCGTTAACGTTCCAAATATTGAATATTTAGGACTTCTTAAATACGAACAAATGCCTGAAATTTATAATAAATACAAAACTATTTATTACGAACCAAATTTAAGAGAGCCTTTTTGCAGATCAGTAGCCGAGGCTATTATTTGTGGAATGGTGATTATGACTGGTAGCCAATCTAAAATTGGATGTCTTCATGATATAAAAAAATATGGAATAGAAAAGTTTAAACAAAATTGCAAAAATGCTTCTGTTGATTTTTGGAACAAGATATGAAAAATCCGTTTGATTTTTTTGAAAAAATATATTGCATAAATCTCGATCATAGACATGATAGGTGGGAAGAATGCTGTAAAATTTTTAATGAGTATGGAATGTCTGATAAAGTGGAAAGATTTTCAGCTATTCAATACAAACACAAAAATCCACTTTATTCTAAAGCAATGGGTCAATTGGGATGTTCAGCTTCTCATTTTGAAATAACAAAAAACGCTTTAGAAAGAAAATTAGAAAATTATCTAGTTCTTGAAGATGATTTTTATTTCTTAGACAAACCTGAAATTCTATTTAAAAAAATAAACGCAAGCTTACAACAATTACCTTTTGATTGGCAAATGTTCTATCTTGGCGGAAACCTAGACTCATCTTATGGAGTTTATCCAATAGAAAAATATTCAGAAAATATTTTAAAATTAAAAGCTTGCCACACGACACACGCGCTTTCAGTTCACAAATCTTTATATGAACAAATATTAGAAAAATCTTTTTTTAACATGTCGATTGAAGAATGGTATAACAAATATAACGTAATAGACGTATATTTTTCTAAAGAAATATTAAAATACAATAGATGTTTTATAGTCAACCCATTACTTGCACTTCAAAAACCAGGTTTTTCGAATATAGAACAAAATCATTATGATTATACAGAATGGATTTTACAGAACTTTGAAAACTATAAAAAGAATCTCAAGTAATGTACAATATTTCTTTTCAGATGATGGGAGGATTGGGGAATTTATTATTTCCTCTTGCAACAGCATATTCACTTAGCAAAAAGAATAATTTAAATCTTAAATTATTTTATAATCATCAAGGATATTTGCACACACCGCCGCTAGAGTATCGAAACAATATTTTTAACGAGTTCGAAGAAACTAATTCAATTTATGGATATCAATTAGTTCAAGAAAGAGTTTTTGAATACCGTCAAGTAGAAATCCCTCAAAATAAAAACATATTTTTGCACGGATATTTTCAATCTGAAAAAAATTTCATTGATTGTCGAGAAGATTTGGTTCAAAAACTATCTCCTTCTGAAGAAAAATTAAATTCTTTGTCTACTTTATATCCTAAGATATTAGAAGAAAAAACAGTTAGCATTCATATAAGAAGAGGCTCATATTTAAAACTACAAGATAATCACCCCTGTTTAGATAACAGTTATTACATAAATGCATTAAAAGAATTTACAAACTATAATATTTTTATCTTCAGCGACGATATTTCATATTGTAAATCTCAATTTCAAGGTAGTAATTATATATTTGCGGAAAATTCTTTCGATTTAGATGATCTTTATCTTATGTCTCTTTGTAAAAATAATATAATAGCAAATAGTACTTTTAGTTGGTGGGCAGCGTGGCTCAACAAAAATAAAAACAAGAAAATATACGCTCCCAAAAAATGGTTCGGCCCCAATATTCCATTTAACACCAAAGACTTAATACCTGATAGCTGGATAAAAATATGAAACTTTTTCTGCAAGATTCTACTTTTGCACATTGTTTATTCAGTAACAATCCATTGCCACCAATTCAATTTTCTGAGGATATAATTTGGGATAAAAGTAAAAACTTCACAGAGAATGATTTTGTCGTTTATACCGACAATTTTCTTCACTGTGCTAGAAATAATAATAAAAAAGATATAGCTTGGCTTATAGAACCTGAAGAATTATTTCCTCAAATGTATCAATATATTCGTCAAAATTATAATAAATTTTTTAAAATATTTACTCACGACAAGGATTTGTTGAGCTTGCCTAATGTTATATTAATTCCTTATGGAGGATGTTGGATAAAAAAAGAAGATTTTTATATTTATCCAAAAGATAAAAATATTTCTATAGTATGTTCAAACAAAAGATATTTAAACGGCCACATACTTCGACACGAATGCATTAATTTATTCAAAGATATGATAGATATATATGGAAATGGATATAATCCAATAGATCAGAAAATAATTTCTTTAAAGAATTATAGATATCAAATTGTCATTGAAAACACAAAAAAAGATTTTTGGTTTACAGAAAAATTAATAGATTGTTTTGTTACTGGAACCGTTCCAATATATTATGGATGCCCATCAATTGACAAATTTTTCGACACCAACGGAATAATTATTTTTAATAATTTAGAAGAGTTAAATAAAATAATTAAAAATTTGAATGCTGATATATATAATTCTATGATGGATTCTATCATAAATAATTATAAAAAAGCCCATCAATATATATTGGCTGAAAAAGCTATCAGCCAAACAATACATCTCTTATGAATCAAAATAAAACTCTTAGCATTTATGGATCACATGATGCATCGGTTACATTTATAGATAAAAATAAAAACACTAGAATCTATGAATATGAAAGATTTGTGAAAAAAAGATATGCAATGTTTTCTTCTAGATTTGATTCGGTAGAAGAAATGGGTTCTAATGATATAGAAAGAAACGAATTTTTAACTTTAATAAAAAATAATATTGCAGACACTGAAATTGAATTAATTTTATATTTAGAATTAAATGAACACGACAAAAATTTATTGAATAAATATTTTCCTAAAGCTCGTTTTGAATTGAATAAACATCATTATTCACACGCTTGCTCTGGTTATTTTTCATCTAAATTTAATGAAGCTTTAATTTTTTCTATTGATGGCGGTGGTTATGACTTTAATCAAGTATTCACAACTAGATGTTATTTCGCTAAAAACGAAGAAATAAAAGAAATGCAATGTATTAATTTTGATTTTGGAAATGCGTATTCTGGAGTTGCATGGTTAATATCAGAAATCAAAGGAGGTTCTAAAGGCAAAACTTTGCATAGCCTTTCTAATGCTGGAAAAATTATGGGACTGTGCGCTTATGGAAAAGTCAGACATGAATGGATCGGATATTTTGAAAATTATTATAATACTAATGATATAAATAGTCTTTGTAATAATTTGAATATACCACACTCAATTGACTGTGCATCTGGTCAGCTTTCCTATGATATCGCAGCAACTTCGCAATATGTGTTTGAAAATAAAATGGATGAATTAATTTTACCTTTTGTAAATAAATATAAAACTAATGTAGTTTTAGTTGGAGGATGCGCTTTAAATGTATTATATAATCAAAAACTTTCAGAAAAATTAAAAAATTTAAACTTAAGCGTTTTTGTTCCGTCTAATCCAAACGATTGTGGACTATCATACGGAATGTTTTTATCTAAATTTTCACATCTTGGAAGATCAAATGAAATCTGTTATAGCGGAATAGAGATATTAGATGAAGAAAAATATAACTTTTATTTAGAAAACTATCCACATGAAGATCTTACTATTTCAAAAATAACAAACTATCTAATAAATGGAAAAATATTAGGAATAATTAATGATTATTCAGAAGTTGGACCTAGATCACTAGGAAATAGAAGCATTATTTGCAATCCATCATTTCCCGAAATGAAAGATATTCTTAATTCTAAAGTTAAATTCAGGGAATGGTTTAGACCATTTGCTCCGGTTTGCAGACTAAAAGATAAAGATTTATTTTTTGAAAATGCTAATGAATCTAATTATATGAGTTTTGCACCAAAAATAAAACACTCTTTTAAAAACAAAGTTCAATCCATAGTCCATCAAGATGAAACAACCAGACTACAAACAGTAACTGAAGACACTCATAAACTATTTAATAATATTTTAAATGAACTAGAATTAAAAAATAATATCCCTATCATTTTGAATACTTCTTTTAATATCAAAGGTTTTCCTATTTTAACTAGATATGAAGACGCGTTTTACGTCTTAGAAAACACAGAATTAGACTTTTTAGTCATAAAAAATAAAATTTTTAAAAAGAAATGAAATATAAATATGTTATCACAGCAAAGGGGATTGATGATGTAAATAGTGGTTATAATACTTTTGATACTGGAACACCTACAAGTCAAACTGAATCGGCTACCGAACTAATTATTAATCGTTTAGCGGTTATTGATTATTTAAATCGCGGAATAATAGACGAAGATACTATAGTCGCAACACTAAAAGAAAGAACTTTTTTGTATGAAAATATTTTTAAATCTGTTGTGGTTTATGACAGCAATAAAAGATATGATGATTGTTTAGATTTAGTTACCGATGATAAATTAAATGAATTATGTAAAACTTTACCGTATAAACCATTTTATCAAAATTATGAAAGAGATAAAAGTAATATTCTGAATATTAATTATAATGATACTATAATTAATTCTATTTTACCTGAATTTATTGTTTGCATACCAAGATTGAAAAACTCTGACGTAAGACGTAATTTAGATCAATCGTATTGGATTGATTTTATCAATAAAGTAAAAAAAAGATATGATTTAATTATTGTATTTGGCAAGGGAAATGAAAACATTACTGGGAAAAATGTAAAATATGTGGACACCCTTAAAGATTATTGTAGTTATTTGCATCACCCTAATTGTAAAAATGTTGTAAGCACTATTTCTGGTCCGTGCCACTATGTACAACATTTTGGTAATGTTAGTAAAGATACGATATTAACCATGATAGATAATCATGATTTAATAAAAAAACATGGTGACGACCCATCGTATTTTCATCCGTGTATAAATTTTACAAATGTAAAAATTAATTTTATAAATGAGATTATTGAAACAGAAAAATTAATAGAAAAAATAACAAATTATGATAGGTAAAGAATTAGACGAATATATACAAAAAAAAGTAAAAGAAATTTTAGATAAAGATAAATTTCCAGAATATGACAATATACATAGTGATTCATTTTCTGAACTAATTGATAAACTTGCGGTTGTTCACATTAGATTGTGGTATCTTGAGGACGCTATGAGTCTAGAGACTAACTCAGAAGAAATGTTAATTCTTAAAAGAAAGGCTGATATAACGTTCAAACAAAAAAGACCTATGCTTGTTAAAGCAATCGATAAAACAATTATTAATATCTGTAACGGCAAGTTTAATCAAGAGCCAGAAAATACAAAACTTTATAATGGTTTCAAAGACGATGAAAAAAAATAATATAATTTTAGTTACAGGTGGAAGTGGTTTGATTGGCACGTATTTAAAAAATGAATTACCAGAAGCTATTTACATTAGTTCAAAAGATTATGACCTAACAAATCAAATTGAGGTTGAGTCAATGTTTATAAAATACAAACCTGATACAGTGATTCATTTGGCCGCAAAAGTTGGGGGAATAATAGACAATATAAACCACCCAGTCACACACTTAGATGATAATTTATTGATAAACACTTTAGTTCTAAAATATGCACATAAACATGAAGTTAGTAGGTTTATATCTATACTTAGTTGTGTTATGTATGCAAAAGAATATAGTGGTTTACCTTTTAAAGAAGAGTCTATCTATGAAGGAACACCACATGAAAGCATATTTTCATATGCAACGGTAAAAAGAGTAATGGCTACTCAGATTGATAATTACAATAAAGAGTACGGGACAAAATATAATTACCTAATTCCTTGCAATTTATACGGTCCAAAGGATAAAGACGATAAAATTATACCAGTTATGATTAATAAAATTATAGACGCAAAGAATAGTAAAGATTTTATTACTTTGTTTGGTGATGGTACTCCTGTTAGACAATTTATGCACTCAAAAGATGTTGCTAAAATTATTAAAAAAGTGATAGATGAAAACATTTTTGAATCATTTAATATATCCCCTGATGACGCATTTACTATTGATGAAGTGGCTCGCATAGCACTTGATGTTGCTGATGCAAATTATTTAGAAATAAAATATGATAAAACAAAACCTAATGGGCAAATTAGAAGAGATATTGATGTTACGAGATTTAAGAAAATAATTCCTGATTATAATTTTATTTCTCTTAGAGATGGTATAAAAGATTGCTTTAATACAATAAAAAATTAATATGAAAAAAACAATATTATTTGGAGGAAGTGGGTTTCTTGGACATATTTTTTTAAAAGAATATAGTGATATAATTTCTGTAGGAAGAAGTCACCCAACTCAGTCCGGTTCAGAAATAAAAAACACACATATTCATATACCGGATATGGATAGCCTTCACTTACTTGATAATGTTGAGTTTGAAAATGTTATTTTCTTGGTAGGAAACTCAAATCATCATAAGATAAACTCTAGCTGCATGATGGGTATTGATTATAATGTAATTCCTTTGAAGAAGATATTACATTATTTAAAAGATAAAAAAATTAAAAAATTTGTATGTTTTACGAGTATATTACTTTATGGCAATGAGCCAAAAGGTAGGCCAGTTAATGAAAAGGATGAGATATTTCCATATCAAAACGAATATGTATTCAGTAAGTATCTTGCAGAACAAGTAGTTGAATTTTATAAAAAAGATATCCCGATAATAAATGTAAGACTTTGTAACATTTATGGAGATACATCACTTATAAGACCAGACTTAGTTCCAACCCTTATAAAAGATGTTTTAATAAAAGAAAATCCAACTGTTTGGAACATGAAACCAAAGAGAGATTTTATATTCACAACGGATGCCGCAGAGGCTATTGTAAAACTTATTGATACAAATTTCACAGGAACAATTAATCTTGGAAGCGGGAACATGACTTCAATCGAAGATATTACTAATATTATAGAAAGAATTTCTGGTAAAAAAATTAACTCTCTTAATAACAATGTTGATGGAGTGATGGAGTTTGTTGCTGATATTTCGTTATTAAAAAGTCTAACAGGATGGGAACCAAAGCATTCTTTGAAGGACGGGTTTGAAAAGACATACAATACAATGAAAGAAAATTTAAAAAATTCCCATAATGAATAAAAAAATTTTAATAACTGGCGCTTCTGGTTTAGTAGGTAAACATTTACAAAAACTTTTACCAGAAGCTATTCATTTAAGCAGCAAGGACTGCAATCTTCTAAATCTTAATGAAACGTGTGATTTTTTTAATAAGGTAAAACCTAAAATTGTTATACATTTAGCTGCAAAAGTTGGCGGTATTTTAGATAACATAAAAAATCCAGTCGATTTTTTTGAAGAAAATATAGTAATAAATACAAACACTCTAAAAGCAACATATACATGCGGATCTCCAAAATTTATTGGAATGTTAAGCACATGCATTTATCCTGATAAATTCAAAAAAAATGAATATCCAATAAAAGAAAACATGCTTCATGATGGCCCACCAACTCCTACTAATTTTTCTTATGGATACGCAAAAAGATGTTTATCTGTTCAAATAGAATCTTATAATAAACAATATAAGACTAAATACAGTTCATTGACTCCTTGCAACTTATATTCAGAATATGATCATTTTGAAGGAGATAAAGCTCATTTTCTTCCCAGCTTAATTAAAAAAATTCACGAAGCTAAAATAAACAAACAAAATCATATAGTATTATTTGGCTCTGGAAAACCTTTAAGACAATTTATGTATGCTGAAGATTTAGCAAAAGCTATAATCAAAACTATAAATAAAGAAGACGGTTTTAATTATAATATTTGCTGTCCAGAAAATAAAAGTATTTTAGAAATAGCTAAAATAGCATTAAAAGCTTGTGATGCAGAATATTTAAAAATTAAATTGGATAAATCTAAACCAGATGGACAATTTAGAAAAGACGCTTCATCAGATAAGTTTTTAAATGATTTTCCAGATTTCAAGTTCACTTCTTTATTTGAAGGAATACAAAAAACTTATAATATCAAATACAATGAGTGCTTGGAAACTAAATGATTCTAATTTTTCTTTTATTGACAGACTTAAGATTGCAAAGTTCGTGGTAAATCCAAACAACTTTTGGACGATGAATAAACAAGTTTCATTATTTGAAAGTAAAATGGCTGAATACATCGACTGCAAATACGCTGTGTTTGTATCTAGCGGATCTACTGCTAACACTATTTTAGCAATGTATTTAAAGGATAAATTTTATACTAAACAAAAAAAGAAAATTATTTTTCCATCCACAACTTGGACAACCTCAATCGCCCCATTCTTAAGAGAAGGATTCGAACCTTTATTTATTGATGTATCGCTTAAAGATTTTGCAATTGATTTGGATATACTAGACGCAACTTTAGAAAAAGAACGAGATTTTGTATCTTGTGTTTTTATTACTAGCTTAATAGGTTTTGTTCCAGATATGCACAGATTGATGCAAATCAGCAAAAAACATGGAGTAAGAATTATGATGGATAATTGCGAAAATACTTTTGGCGAGTTTTATTTTAAAAACGTTTCATCATTTTTTACAAGCACCACCAGTACTTATTTTGGACATCAACTTCAAAGCGTAGAAGGTGGATTTTTATTCACAAATGACGAAGAGGAATATGAGTATTTTCTAATGGCCCGCAATCATGGAATGACAAGAAGCGTAAAAAATCCAGAAAAGTACATTAATAAAAACGTTGATAATAGATTTGATTTTAATTTTCTTGGTAGCAATTTTAGAAATACAGATATAAATGCTTTTATTGGTTTATTAGATTTTGAAAGGATTAAAATTCTTACTCAAAAAAGAATAAGTTTATATAATTTATATAAACAATCTTTAAAAAATTCTTCTTATTTGCCAACAATTACAAATAGATATGGGCATGTGCCATTTTGCTTTCCTATCTTTTGCGAAAATCCTGAGAAGAGAAGCCAAGCTATTGATTTCTGCAACAAAAATAAAATTGAAAGCCGCCCAATTATTTCTGGGAACATGTTGAAACAAACTTGTTATAAACAATATGGTGATTATAAAGACTTTAAAAATAGTGAATATCTACACAATAATGCTTTTTATGTGGGTCTTCATTCCAAAGTTAAGAAACAAAACATTATAAAATTAACAACTTATTTAAATAATCTATAATATGAAAGTAATAGTAACAGGCATTCTAGGTCAAGATGGTGCAAACATGGTGGAATATTTGCTCAAAAATACTGACGCAAAAATCTTCGGAATGATACGCCGAACTTCAAACCCTAACTTTGTTAACTGTCAAGCTTTTATTCGAAATGAACGATTCAAACTTGTTTATGGAGATCTTTCAGATAGCGTTAGTTTGGATAATCTAGTAAGAGACATTCAGCCAGATTATTTTATTAATTTTGCCGCTCAAAGTTTTGTTGGATGTAGTTGGGAAATTCCGCTTCAAACGTTCGATGCCAATGCCACTGGAGTCGCTCGATGCTTAGAAGCTGTTCGTCGTTTTCAACCAAAGTGTAGATTTTATTCTGCTGGGTCTAGCGAAGAGTTTGGAGACGTTCAATACAGCCCACAAGACGTTCTTCATCCAGTTAGACCAAGAAGCCCATACGGAGCAAGCAAAGCGGCTGCTCGACATTTAGTAAAAGTTTATCGTGAATCTTATAATCTATACGCTGTGCATGGCATTCTTTTTAATCACGAAGGCACTAAACGTGGAGAAGAATTTGTAACTAGAAAAATTAGCAAAGGCGTTGCTCGCATATATCACGCTATTAAAAATAAACAACCATTCTCTCCAATTGAACTTGGAAATTTAGAAGCTCAAAGAGACTGGTCAGATTCTGAGGATTTTGTTGATGGCGTTTGGAAAATGATGAATCAAGAAAAACCAAAAGATTACGTTCTCTCAAGCAACGAAACGCACACAATTAGGGAATTCATTAATAAATCTTTTCAAACTGCTGGGTTTTATGGAGTTTGGCATGGAAACGGAACTAATGAAGAGTTAAGTGTAGCTAATTATTCAATGGAGGAACATGGAATTTGCTCATCTGTTTTAGTTAAAATTAATCCTAAATTTTATAGACCCGCCGAAGTTGAGCTTCTTTTGGGTGACTCGACTCCAGCCAGAAAAGAATTAGGTTGGAAACCGAAAATTTCCTTTGACAACCTCGTAGAACGTATGGTAAAGTATGACATAGATAATTTTAAAATCTAGTGTATAATACTTTTTACCATGAGCGATAATTTAAATATTCTGTCTCCTTCTTTTTTGGCGCAATATAAAAACAAGCAACCCAACTGGGGTTTTAGCGGTCTTGGATATATTGTCTACAAAAGGACTTATGCTCGTCAAAAAGAAGATGGAACGACAGAAGAATGGAATGAAACAGTAGAACGTTGTATCAATGGCGCACAGAAAATTGGCGCACAATATACAAAAGAAGAAGCAGAACGCATTTATGATTACGTTTTTAATTTAAAGTGTAACTTTGCAGGTCGAATGCTATGGCAACTCGGCACTTCAACTGTAGATCGTTTTGGAGCGAATTCTCTTCTTAATTGCTGGGCAACAGCAATGCGCGAGCCAAAGGCTTT
>Ga0114973_10002945_pt1 | contig 12193 bp, 15 predicted proteins | sample M_140807_MF_Meta_FD_87025 | JGI IMG/M metagenome (GOLD analysis project Ga0114973, IMG submission 87025) | Freshwater microbial communities from Lake Montjoie, Canada to study carbon cycling - M_140807_MF_MetaG | ecosystem: Environmental > Aquatic > Freshwater > Lake | place: Lake Montjoie... | reverse complement strand
CATTGCAGTTCAGTTGACCCCGCAGACCATCAAGCGGCTTGACCAACTGGCGGAGCGCTCGCGCATGTCACGGCATCGTTACATGATCCTGGTGCTCGAGCGGGCGCTGAAAAATAACGTGGTCCTGCGCGAGGAAGTGGCTTTCTCCGACGAGAAAGCCTGAGGCCCGGGGACATCTCTCTCCCGCGGGTTTTTACCCCATGGTCGGGGCGCAGGCTGGGGCACAAGTTGTCCTCGTCATGAAAACGTCCCTCCAGGCCAAACCGCACCCGTCCGGGCCTGCGGCAAAAAAATCCAACGCAGGTGCGCGCGCCTCGTCTCCTACGCACCAAGCGATGCATCGAGCGATGCCGCTGCGCGTGGAAAGCGCTCCGCGAAAGGGCGACCGCCCGGTGCCGTCCGAGGTCGCACGTCGCTCTCGGGAAGAGGTGGTGAGCGGTTGGTGGTGGCTTTAAGCGCCGCATCGCGGCGCGGTGACGGGTCGCGCGTGGCGAGAACGTAAAAAAGCGGCAGCCGAGTGTCGGGGAAGTTTAATTTTTTTGCGGCCGCGGCAATCTGTGCGGCGAATCCAACCTTTCGCCAGCATGGACGCCGGCGCGTGTATTTTCCCCGGGAAAAAACCGAACAACTGAACTGCGTTGGCCAGCCGATTTGCCCGCACTGCGTCATCCGCGGCGCTTCGCTTTTCCGGCCTCGTAGGAACGTTTCTTCGTTGCGCCGCGTTCCGCCGCCGCGAGGGTTCGCCCCTCGCTGCGCACTTTGCTGTTCGCTGTCTTGCCCGCGAGGGTGCGCGCGCGGTCTTCCCGCGATTCATGCGCCAGCTGTTTCTTGGTGGTGTTCGTTTTCTTTACCGCGCGTTTTTTCATGAACCAATGTTCCGCCTGCCCCGCGGCGCGGGCAAGCCGGATCGGGGCCGGCGGGGGATTCACCCCATGGCCCCGCGCGGGCGGATACGGCACAAGGAAGCTGTATGAACCCCGAGAGCAAAAACCATGAAGTGCGGCTCGAGCCGCGAACGTTACAAACGGCAGCCGGAACTCTTTCCGCGGAACCGGTATTTGGCGACCCGCAATGGGTGGCCGAGCGCCTCGAGCGGATCCGGCGTCCTCACAGCAACAACAGCGCAACGGAAGACGCGGCTGCATGATCGCGTCAGACCGCGTCTTCCGCGACCGGCGGCAGGCGGGCGAACTGCTCGGGCAGGCGCTCTCGGCTTTCGTGGGCCGCAAGGACGTGGTCGTGCTCGGACTTCCCCGCGGCGGCGTGCCCGTGGCGGCGGAGGTGGCGCATTTCCTCGGCGCGCCGCTCGATGTGCTCAGCGTGCGCAAACTGGGCGCGCCGATGCAGAAAGAACTGGCCATCGGCGCAATCGCCGAGGGCGGTGTGCGCGTGCTGAATCGTGAACTCGTTGCGAGTCTCGGTCTCAACCATCGCGAGATCGACGCGTTGGCTGGACGCGAAGAGCGCGAGCTGGAGCGCCGGGTGAAACTTTACCGAGGCGGACGCGGGCCGCTCCCCGTGGAGAACCGCACGGTCATCGTGGTCGACGACGGGGTGGCCACCGGCGCGACAATGCGGGCCGGCTTGCAGGCCTTGCGCGTGCGCGGAGCGGCGCGGATCATTGCCGCGGCGCCGGTCGGTGCGGCCGACTCGGTGGAATCGTTGCGCGGGGACGCGGATGAAGTGGTTGTGCTGGAAACGCCCGCGTGGTTCCAATCCGTCGGCCGGTGGTACGAAGAATTCGGGCAAACCAGCGACGAGGAGGTGCGGGCCTGCCTGGCAAGGCAAGGGGACGAGTTGTGAGCGAGGCTGTGTCGATCGAACTTCCTTATGCCGTGCTGTTGCAGGGTGATCTCAATGTGCCGCGCGGTGCGCGCGGCATCGTCGCATTCGCCCACGGCAGCGGGAGCGGAAGGCATAGTCCGCGCAACCGCTTCGTCGCGGAAAAGCTGAACGAAGCGGGGTTGGCCACCTTGCTCATGGATTTACTCACGGAAGAAGAGGGGCGGATCGACGAAATGACGGGGGAGTTGCGCTTCGATATTCATCTCCTCTCCCGGAGAACAGCGCGGGTGGTGGAATGGATCGCGGCGCAACCGAACTTGCAGGATTTCCCGTGCGGATTGTTCGGTGCGAGCACGGGCGCCGCGGCCGCCCTGGTCGCAGCTGCCTCATTGCCTGCCGATGCGGTGCGTGCGGTGGTCTCGCGGGGAGGGCGTCCGGATCTGGCTGCGCAATTCCTGTGCAAGGTCACATGTCCCGTGCTCCTTGTCGTCGGGGGCAACGACGACCTGGTCATCGGGTTGAACGAAGAAGCCAAAGAGCGGCTGAAGTGCCCGTCGCAGCTGGTCATTGTCCCCGGCGCCACGCATTTGTTCGAGGAACCGGGAGCTTTGGAGAAAGTGGCCGAACTGGCGGCCGGGTGGTTCCTGCGGCACTTGGCGGCCGAAGGGTTGGAGAGGGCCTGAGGTGCCCGGTCGCCCGACGAAACTGCTTGCAGGCCGCCCTGCCCGAAGCTAACTAAAAAGCTGTTTTCGCGGGTGTAGCTCAGTTGGTAGAGCACTTCCTTGCCAAGGAAGATGTCGCGAGTTCGAGTCTCGTCACCCGCTCTCTTTTTATCCTACCGGCGTGGGCGAGGGAATGGGGGCGGCGGCCGGGTATTCGCGGAAGGTCGCGGTCCTTTGGATGTAGAGCGTGATGGGCACGCTGGCCAGCGCAGCGAGGATGATCAACCCGAAGATAATGATGGCGAGTCGCAGGAGTTTGCGGCTGGGCAGCGGGTCGCCGCTGCCGCAGTTCGAGCAATATCCCGGAATGGCGTGGGGGAAGTTGCACTGCTCGCATTTGGCCATGCGGGATTTTTGCGCGGTCCGCCATCGTCCGGCAATCCCGCAAAACTGCCAAGCAAGCGCCATCCTCCCCCGTCTCGGTCGGGCGTATTTTTTGGCGGCGATTGACGCGTCGTGCGGGGGCCATTAGAAAAAGCCATATGAGCGAACCCCGTTGCAGCGGCAATTCCCCCCTCGTCGAAGATATGGAGCCCGGCACCTATTGGTGGTGTTCCTGCGGTTACTCGGCAACGCAGCCGTTCTGCGATGGATCGCACAAGGGCAAAGGGTTTTCGCCGGTGAAGGTGGAAATCGCCGAGAAGCGAAAAGTCGCCTGGTGCATGTGCAAGCGCACGGCGAAGCCTCCATTTTGCGACGGTTCCCACGCGAAGTCGGCATGAGTGTTCCGCGCCCGGTGCTCTGCGCGCTTTTCTTTGCGGGGGTTCTTCTTTCCCTCGCACAAGCGCAGGACGCGGCCACCGATACTTTCCCCGACCGCACCGGGGCTTTCGGCGGTGTGCCTTTCGGGGCGACTTTGGACGAAGCGAAAAAATCGTGGCAACTTGAGGAGGTCGATGGCGCCTCGGTGCCCGGCGATCCGGTGGCGCTTTATCTGCGCGAGGAGGAGTCGTTGGTCCTGGGTGGTCTGGTGGCGCGCGAGGTGGTTTATTATTTCCTCAACGGCAAGTTTTACGCGGTAAGTTTTTCCACGCCGGACAACCGTCAGACGACGATCCTTTGCGAGGCACTCGCGTCGGGCTACGGCGCGCCGCCGCACGAGAACGCCGCGGGAAAATCCCTCGTCTGGCCGGGCCAAGCGGTCAGCGCGCACCTGCTGGTCAATGCCTCGACCGGGGAAGGGCGCGTTTTGCTCTTCAGCAACCAACTGCAGCCCGAATACGAACAGAGCTTGCGCGATGCGGCGTCGAAGACGGCGACGCAGTTGGGGACGCGCCCCGGCGCCTGACGTGCCGCGCTACTCGACGACGTAGGTCCCTTGGCACGAGGGGCAGCGATTGCGACCCTTGGAAATTTTTTCCATCGCGATCTCCTTGCCGCAAAGCGGGCAAGCAATGGCGCGGCCGCCGTCGGCCATCACCGCGGGCTTCGCCTTGATTTCCTGGGGAAGCGCGATGACCGGCGCTTCGTTCCCGGCATGAGTTGATGGCGCGTGGCGGGTTTCCCCGCGGTGCCGGCTTGTGCGGAGCAGAGCGATCGTGGCGAAGAGCGCGTAGGCCACCAAGGCACCGCCGGCCGCCGGAAGCAACCAATCGGGAAGAGCGGGCGATATCACGGCCAGGAGGCCGGCATTGTCCATCGAGGGAAGTATCGTCGCGGGAACATCGGGCCCGGTGGCCGGTGGCGGTGCGGTTGGTGCCGCGATTCGGGGAGTCGCTCCGGGTGAAGTGGTGGGTGATGGGTCCGGCGTGGGGGCGGGGGCGGGTTCCGCCTGCACATCGTTCGTCGCAACCACGGCGGTGAACGGACCCTGCCATATTTTCACCTGCCCGCCCTGCGCTTCGTAATTCGTTATGGCGGTCCCCGAAGGAATGGTCACGGTTGCATCGCCCAGCGGAGTCTTCGTCGACAGGACGAGGTCCTTGCTGGCGGTGAAGTTGGTCGCCGGGCTTTGCGCGAAAATTTTCGCCGCGAGCAAGGCGAGGAAACATGGCATCAGCATGGTCCGACTCATTTGCCCTATGCGGTGTTGCCTGCGCGTTCGCATGAGGATGAAGCTTCTGAACGAGGTGAAGCCAAAAGTAAAATCTTAGATTTTTTTCTGGATGCGGTTTCCCCACCAAGTTAGGACAATTTTGCATTGCTTAATCCCGCGGACAGCAATGCTCACCTCTGGCCCCGCCGCCGATTTCTCAGGTTGCTGGGTGCAGCCGCACTCGCCCCGGCTCTCGGAGCGACCCGTGTTTTTGCTTCACCGTCTCCGTCGCTCGGTTCCGTATTGATCCTCGGCGATTCCATGGCGCTGTGCGGGTTCGGAGCGAATCTCGATGGACTTTTCCGCTCGGCGGGCGTGCCCAACGTCAACACCTACATGGCGTGCGGAACGCATCCGCTTTCTTGGACGCTGCTGAAAAGCTACGCCAAAGCGCAGTCCCGCTGCGGTTTCTGGAAGATCGAGACCGCTCCGGACGGCCCGGCTTCAGTGCAGGACACCTACGGCATGCGCCGGGGACACCGCCCGTTGAAGTATCCGGTGCCCAAGATCGAGAACCTTCTTCCCGCGACCCGTCCCGAGGTTCTCATCGTGCAGTCGGGCAGTAATCTCTTCGACCTGCTCAAGGGCCGCGACAAGGCGCGCCATGGTGCCGTGCTTGAGCCTTTCGTCACGCCATTCCTCTCCCTCGTCGGGCAAGCGGATCCGCCTGTGAGGAGGTTGTATTGGGTGGCGCCGCCGACGTGCGGCACCACGCCCGTGGCGGTGCAGGACGCTCTGGTCGAGTATCTCGACACGCTCGCCGGGCCGGCCCTGACGGTGATCGACAGCCGCGACCTCATCTCCTACCCCTACCGGAACCTGCAGCCGGACAAGCAGCACTTCTTCGGCGAGGACATGCAGTTGTGGGCGCAAAAAGTCTACGGCTTGATCGAGGAGGATTTGGCCGCGCGACCGTTTCGCGGCGGCGAAACTTATCTGGTGTCGTCCGGCAAAAATGGCGTCGAAGTGCCCGAGGAGCATGCGAGCCAGTTGGTCGTGCAGTGCTCGCTGGAAAAGATCAACCGGCCTTTCCGCCACGAGGAAATTGCACCTTACAACGATTCGCTCGTCGCTTTCGTCTACCGCGTGCACCAGGTCCTCAAGGGCAAATTCGACGGCACGCATCTTGTGGTCCTGCACGCCGCGCACATCGCGGGCAAGCGGCAGTCGATGCACCGTTTCAGCACCGGCCAGAAGCGCATCCTCCGCCTTCGTCCGGTGGACCAGACCCCTTGGGCCACCCTCAAGGCCAAGGACGATCCGCGTTTTCTCCTCCTCGACCGTTATATTCCCGAGGAGGATCACGCCAAACTCGCCCTCCACTTGTGAGGAATTTGTCCACGCTCTTGGCCTCGGCGGTTTTCATACTCATGCCCCTTGCCGGCCTTTCGGCGGCCGCTCCGATCCCGGTCAAAGTGCTGTTGATCGGCGACTCGCTTTCGGTCGGCGGCTTCGGCGACGGCATGGAGGCGTCACTGCTGCGCAAATACGGCGAACGGCAAGTCGCCATTTTCGCCTCCTGCGGTTCTTCGCCGGAGGACTGGATGAGCGGTGATTTTGTGACCAACTGCGGCTACCGGCAGACCACGCCATCGGGACGGATCCTCCACGAATACGAAAACGGCGTGCGGCCGCGGCCGGTCAGGACGCCGAAGCTGCGCAAGTTGCTCGGGCACTACCAACCGGAAATGGTGATCGTCCAGCAGGGAACCAACTGGATGGATGCGCTCGCCGAGACATCGCACCCCGACGCCGCGCGCTATCGCCGGATCATCGCGGACTTCGTGGGGGAGTTGCGGCGCGGCAACTCCGCGGTGTCCATCTTCTGGATCCTGCCTCCCGCCTCCGCAAAATATCCGGCGCGCGTCCATGAGGCGGTGGAAGGCTGGATCAACAAGGCCGCGCGCAAAATGGGGTTCTACACCGTCAATTCCCGCATCATCACGGGGCCTTACCGCGACGGGCGGACCGGCGGGGATGGGGTGCACTACACGGATGCGGCCGGCCGGGCTTGGGCCCGGGGTGCGTATGCCAAATTCTCCGCCGCTCAGCGAGCCTTGCCCCTTGCCCAGCCGTCCGGCAGCCCTTAATGTTAAGGCACAAACCAAAATCGATATGAGCCTGAGAAACTTTCTTTTTCTGTCCATCGCGGTTGTCGTCCTTGCCGCGGCCGGCTGCAGCGCCATGCAGGAGGTCGGGGACGATGTGACGACCAAATTCGACGACGGCATCACCGGCCAGGGACGACTCGTCTCGCCGAACCAGGTTGCTGACTCGTTCGGCTCCGACTACAACTGAGCGTGAGTCGTCGCACCGCCGACGCGCCGCAGCCGTCGAAGATCGCCATTCTCGACTTCGGGTCGCAATACACCCAGGTCATCGCGCGCCGCATCCGCGAGTGCCGCGTCTATTCCGAGATCCTGCCGCACGACACGACCGCGGCCGAGTTGCGGAGCGGCGGGGCGCAAGGCATCATTTTTTCCGGCGGGCCGGCCAGCGTTTATGCCAAGGGCGCGCCGCGAGTCGACCCCGGTATCTACAGCCTAGGCCTCCCGATCCTCGGCATTTGCTACGGCATGCAGCTGCTGACCCGCGACCTCGGTGGGGCGGTCGAATCCTCCAAACGCCGCGAGTTCGGTCCGGGCAAACTTTCCGTCGCGCGCGCCGGGAGATTATTCGCCGGCTTGCCGTGCAAGCTCGAGGTCTGGAACAGCCACGGCGACAAGGTGACGAAATTGCCGCGCGGGTTCGTGGCGATCGGAACGACCGAGAATTCGCGGGCCGCGGCCGTCGCCGATGTGAAGCGCGGTTTCTACGGTTTGCAGTTCCACCCCGAGGTCTCGCACACTCCGCGCGGCTCCGAGATCATCGAAAACTTCCTGCTCGGCGTCTGCGGTTGCCGCCCGGATTGGACACCGGGTGTCTTCATCGAGCAGGCCTGCCGGGAAATCCGCGCGCAGGTCGGCGGGGACCGTGTCGTTCTCGGGCTGAGCGGCGGAGTCGACAGCTCGGTGGCCGCCGCGCTGCTGCAAAAGGCGATCGGAAAGCAACTCACCTGCATCTTCGTCGACAACGGACTTTTGCGCGCGGGCGAGCGCGAGTGGGTGCGCGAGATTTTCGGACGGCATTTCCACATGGATCTGCGCATCGTCGACGCCTCGGCGAAATTCCTGCGGCTCCTGCGCGGCGTCAAGGATCCCGAGCGCAAACGCAAAATCATCGGCAATGAATTCGTGCGCGTGTTCGAACGAGCGGCCAAGTCGCTGGCGCGCGAAGGCAAGGGGCGCCCCTGCCGTTTTCTCGCTCAGGGAACGCTGTACCCGGACGTGATCGAGAGTGTTCCCATCGCGGGCAATCCGGCCTCGCTGATCAAGAGCCATCACAACGTCGGCGGGTTGCCCAAGCGCATGAAGCTCAAGCTCGTCGAGCCATTGCGCCAGCTTTTCAAGGACGAGGTGCGCGAGGTCGGTCTGCAACTCGGTTTGCCCCGCGAAATCGTCCAACGTCAGCCGTTCCCCGGTCCGGGCCTCGCCGTGCGCATCCTGGGGGAGGTGACGCGCGAGCGCGTGCGCGTTTTGCAGGAAGCGGATGCCATCGTGCAGGACGAAATGGTTTCGTCCGGCTGGTATGGTCGCGTGTGGCAGTCGTTCGCCGTTTTGTTGCCGATCCGCTCGGTCGGCGTGATGGGCGACGAGCGGACTTTCGAGAACACAGTCGCCTTGCGCGCGGTGGAGAGTCGCGACGGCATGACGGCCGACTGGGTGCGCCTGCCCTACGAGTTGCTGGCGCGTCTGTCCGGCCGCATCATCAACGAGGTTCGCGGCGTCAACCGCGTGTGCTATGATATCTCGAGCAAACCGCCAGCGACTATCGAGTGGGAATAAGCCATGAAACGCGCCATCTATCCCGGCAGTTTTGACCCGGTGACATTCGGGCATATCGATGTCATCGGCCGCGCGCTGCGTTTGTTCGATGAAGTGGTTGTTGCCGTGGCGCCGAGCGAGGGCAAAAGCCCGCTCTTCCCCGTGGCCGAGCGCCTAGAATTGATCAAATCGTCGCTGGCTGGAGAGCCGCGGCTTTCGGTGAAACAATTCGACGGCTTGCTCGTCGAATTCGTCCAGGCCGAGAACGCGGCAGCCGTCATCCGGGGTCTGCGTGCGGTTTCCGATTTCGAGTTCGAGTTCCAGATGGCGCTGATGAACCGTCGTCTGGCTCCGGCCGTCGAAACCATCTTTCTCATGCCCAAGGAGGATTACAGCTACATCAGCAGCCGCCTCGTGAAGGAAGTTGCCCGGCTCGGCGGTGACGTGTCCGGTGTGGTGCCGGCTCCGGTCGCGGCAGCCTTGCGGCTAAAATTTGGTGCTGTCCGATGATTGGCATTCATCTCCGGCAGATTCCGTCCGAGGGCAAGCATCTCGAGGGGGAGGAGGACGCGAAGTGCCTCGATCTCGGTGAAATCGGGGCCAAGCCGGTCGGGCCGGTCCGTTTCTCTCTGGAGATCGGCCTGTCGGGCGGCGGAGTCTTCGCCACGGGGCAGGTGGCTGTTCCTGTCGAGATGACCTGCGTGGCCTGCCTGCAGCCTTTTGTCCACGAGGCCAAAGTCGATTCCTTTGCCGCCCAGGTTCAGATTGACGGGCGGGAATTGGTCGATTTGACCCCCTCGGTTCGGGAGGAGCTTTTATTGGCTTTGCCAAACCATCCGCGATGTGATTTAAATTCCAGTCACTCTTGTCCCTACCAACGTCCGGATGCGTCCGGCGGAGGCACGCAGAAAACCACGGAATCTGCTTGGGACCAGTTGGATAAGCTCAAAATCAAACGCTGACCTTTTATGCCAGTTCCCAAACGCAAAGTCTCCAAGATGCGCCTTCGTACGCGCAAAGCCGCCAACCGTTGGCGTGCCGGCAAACTCGGCACCTGTGCCCAGTGCAGTGCCAAAGTCCCGTCCCACACGGCTTGTCCTTCGTGCGGATACTACAAGGGCCGTCAGGTCCTTACCGTTGGCGCGGCCTGACGCGCCCCATCTCGCACTGATGAGGGTTGCGCTCGATGCCATGGGCGGCGACCACGCCCCGCAGGCCTGCGTGGCCGGGGCAGTGCTGGCAACCCGCGAGTTCCGCAACCTCGAAAAACTTTTCCTTGTCGGTGACACGGACCGCGTCCGCGCCGAACTCGACAAGCACGCCTGCCACGACCCGCGCATCGAGATTGTCCACGCCTCGCAGGTCGTGGAAATGTCGGAGACCGCAGTCGAGGGCGTGCGTCGCAAAAAGGACTCATCCATTTCCCGCGCGGTCGACCTGGTCAAGCACGGCCAAGCCGATGCGGTGGTCAGTGCCGGTCACACCGGCGCCGCGGTTGCCTCGACAACAATAAAGTTGCGCACTCTGGAAGGCGTTGACCGGCCCGGCATCGCCGCGCTGCTTCCGACGGAAACCAATCTCTGCGTGCTCATCGACGCCGGGGCCAACACCGACGCCCGCCCCGAGCACATGCTGCAATACGCCATCATGGGCGCGGTCTTCTCCCGCTACGTGCTCGGCTACGAGAACCCGGCGATCGGTTTGATGTCCATCGGCGGTGAGGACGTCAAGGGCAGCGAATTCACCAAAGACATTTTCAAACTCCTCCGCGCCAGCGGGCTCAACTTCCGCGGCAACATCGAGGGACACGACCTTTTCCAGAATCCCGTCGAGGTCGTCCTTTGCGACGGCTTCACCGGCAACGTTGTCCTCAAATCCTGCGAGGCCACGGCCGAAGCCGTCTTCCACTGGCTGAAGAACGAGTTGAAGAAAACGCCGCTCAGGCTGGCCGGTGCGATGATGGCCAAGGGTGCCTTCAAAACGATCAAGAAGCGCACCAACTATGAGGAATATGGCGGAAGCCCTCTCCTCGGCGTCGACGGGATCTGCATCATCGCCCACGGTTCGAGCAGCGCCAAGGCGATCAAGAATGCCATCCGTGTCGCGCTTGAGTCGATCAAGACACGGATCAACCCGCACATCGTCGAGGAACTCGCCGCTTTCTACGCCCGCCAATGAGCGCCAAAACTCTCCGTCCCGTCGCCATCGCTGGCACCGGCAAATACCTGCCTGAGAAGGTCCTCACCAACGAGGATTTGCAGCGCATGGTCGACACGTCGGACGCATGGATCACCGAGCGCACCGGCATCCGGTCGCGCCGAATCGCCGCTGACGATGAAGCCACGAGCGATCTGGCCATCAAGGCCGGCCGCGATGCGCTCGAGAACGCCGGCGTCAAAGCAGAGGATCTCGACCTGATCATTGTGGCCACGGTCACGCCCGACATGGCCTTCCCCGCGACCGCGTGCTTCGTGCAAAAAGCACTCGGCGCTCCCAAGGCGACCTGTTTCGACGTCTCTGCCGCCTGTTCCGGATTCCTCTATGGCATGGAGTTGGCCCGCCAGTTCATCTCCACGGGATCCGCGCAAAAGGCGCTCGTCATCGGCGCGGACAAGCTCAGCGCCATCATCGACTGGTCCGACCGCAACACCTGCGTTCTCTTCGGCGACGGCGCCGGGGCCGCCGTGCTGCAACCCGCTGGCGAGGGGACTGGCGAGATCCTTTCCGCTTACTCCGGAAGCAACGGCATGCTCGACGAGATTCTCAACGTTCCCGGCGGCGGTTCGCGCAACCCTCTCACGGCGGAGAATATCGGCCAGAAAACCAACACCATGAAAATGTCCGGCCGCGAGGTCTATCGCCACGCGGTCACCACCATGATGTCGGCGGCCAAGGAAGCCATCGCCCGGTCGGGGCTCACCCCGGACGACATCGAGTGCTTCATACCACACCAAGCCAACCTCCGTATCATCGAGACCATCGCCGACAAGCTCCATGTCCCGATGGAAAGGTTTTTTGTCAATCTCCAAGACTACGGCAACACGTCCGCCGCCGCGGTGGCCATCGCGCTGGACGAAGCCCAGCGCAGCGGACGCATCAAGCGCGGGGACCACATCCTCATGGTTGTGTTCGGTGGCGGATTGACCTGGGCTTCGGCCGTGGTCCGTTGGTAGCGGCCGTGCTTACCGACACACACGCACACCTCGATTTTCCCGATTTCGTCGGACAACTCGACGACGTGCTGGCCCGCGCCCGCGAGGCGGGCGTGCACCGAGTCATCACCATCGGCATCGATCGCGAGAGTTGCCGCAAGTCGCTGGCCATCGCGGAAAAATTCGAAAACGTTTTTGCCGTGGTCGGACTCCATCCTTGTTCCGTCCTTGAAGAAGGCGCGATGGATTTCCTTGCCGAGCTTCCTGCGCTCGCGCGACATCCGAAAGTCGTCGCTATTGGCGAGACCGGGATGGACTACCACCATCTCCCGAGCCGTGAACTGGCCAAGCGCGACAAAGGCGTGTTCGGCGCCCTGCAGGCTGGAACGGCGGCCTCGATCGAGGCGGAGATCGCCGACGGCGCGATGAAATCCGCCCAAGCCGAAGCTTTCAAAGTCCAACTCGATCTGGCGGCCGAACTCGGACTGAACATCGTCATCCATCAGCGCGACGCCTGGGAGGACACGCTGGAGATTCTCCGTCCGTATAATGGGAAATTGCGCGGCGTGTTCCATTGCTTCGGTGGCTCTCCCGAGGACGCGGCGGAAATCGCGGCGATGGGGCATCTCGTTTCTT
>Ga0114973_10002941_pt1 | contig 12208 bp, 11 predicted proteins | sample M_140807_MF_Meta_FD_87025 | JGI IMG/M metagenome (GOLD analysis project Ga0114973, IMG submission 87025) | Freshwater microbial communities from Lake Montjoie, Canada to study carbon cycling - M_140807_MF_MetaG | ecosystem: Environmental > Aquatic > Freshwater > Lake | place: Lake Montjoie... | reverse complement strand
CTTTAAATCCTCAATGGAATGATCTGTATCAATCCTTATGCTGAGTAATAAAAAGATTGTGCCACATTCAGGAGATCCTTCAAGCGGCTACCCCGCTTTCAGGATGACGTGCTGGGGAGATACGAATAATCCATATACCTAATCCGAAAATGCTCGTTAAAGATGCTGAGTAAAATTCGAGTATATCACCAACTGCTGGTTTGTGTAAAATAAAATCACTTTTACCTGGAATCCTTGCAATCAAGCCAATGTCATCTAATCTTATCAATAGAGGATAATTTTGGATAAAACCCAATGAAATGGAGACAATTAGGGGAGGGTTCTTATAACATCGCTTTTCGAAGCGATGACGGTAACTCGGTTTTTAAAGTGGCGCTGGATGATTCTCCTTCTGATCTGCCCGAGCGTTCGGTGCGTGTATGGAATTTAGTGAATGCCCATATTCAACCGCCTGCTAGACTGTCTCGCCAGAAAATAAAGTACCAGAATGCCAAAGGGAAATGGGTTACGGAATGGAGGTCCGGTTGGATTTGTCCTTATATCCCTGGGCGACAAGCAACTGATGAAGAAATTCGTATGGCACTCTTGGGTACATTCAATCGAACTGGACGGATTGTTGCGGATGCCACGGCTTCTAATAATTTCTTGACTATGAGAGATGGAAAGACTGTTTGTATAGATATAGGTCATGCACTGGAAATGGATCGGCGTGAAACTGCCGCTTTAATTGGACTTGGTCAGCGCAAGCCTAGTTTTACCAGTTTAGATACATGGGACGAAGCTTATGATACCAAAAAAGGCAAAAATTGGTTAAAAGAACATAAAGCCTTTTCTCCCAAAGCGATCAAAACGGTAGAGGCATTATTGTTCATTAAAAAATATCGCCCAGATATTACCAATGTTAATTTCCTAAAAAAATCTCCAAAAACCATTAAATTATTAGCGGATGCACATGTAAAAGGGACAGAATCTTTGGTTAACCAAGCTCTGGAGTTATTGGCTGAAAAACGTAGCCCAGATTTAGAAAATACCAAACAAAAATGCAGAAGAATTTTTTTGGAATATTTGTCACGGCTAGGCACTGTTGATGAATACGAAAGATTTATTCCTCATCCTTCTCGGCAAGTCTATGATCTTGAATATGTGCAGCAGACGATGGAATTAATGCGCCGCATTAATACTGCACGGACTTGTGCGGAATGTTATGCCATTGTTGACGAATATGTGGCTGCATTGCCTCCAATAGATATGTCTCAGGTAGAAGCTAAGATGGGTAAATCTGAACTAGATACAGAGTGGTTGGATACCTTGGAGGCTTTGGTGGAGGAAGTTGAGGAGCTTAATGTATTAACGGACATTAAAAATAGATGCCAAATTATTTTTAGTGGGTATTTATTATCTTTTGGTGTGGAAGGTTTTACTGAAAATGCGTTGCCAGATGACAATGAACCAAGCCATACGACTTCTCATTATAAAACACAAATTCTTCAGACCAGATCAAAAGAGCAAATTGATCACCTATTTGAAGCATTAAATCATGCAACCACTTTTGAAGATATGCTTGTTTCTCTAGATATTTTTGCGCAGGGATTGCCTTCTATCCCAAGCCAGGAAATGACGGGAGGCCGTCAAATAACTGCCCCTGAAGCGCTGTTGGTCAGTGTTAATTATTGCCGAGTGATGGTGCAGAGCGCGATACGAGCAGCGCAAATCACTCCTGATTCAGCACCGGAAATTTGAACATGACTTATGCCAAACTCCAATCTATTCTGAATTGTCAATACACCCTACTCGGCAGCGTCCTTGGAATTTTGCGTAAATCTTGTCGAAAGCTGTTTCAGCAAAATCTAGGACTCCGTGCTAGACATGCTCGTTTTTTTGCAAGTCTGCGGGCCAAGGCGCGTTTTTTGCGTTTTAATCCTTTGCTGGATGCGGGCGAATGCATGGGCATGAATCCAGTAAAAAGCAGTGGAGCTAGCCCCAAGGTTGGTGTTTCAAATGGAGAGTGGCTGGTAAGGGTTTCAACTGGTTTTCTTGTCGAGGACGTTGCTACCATATCATAAAGAGGAGCCACATTATTCAAGGTGGATTTAGGTGTAAACATACGATTGCGATTCATGGGGTTGGCCCGCAACATTTGTGGTGGCATAGATTTGAACTTTGGCGCGTTGAGCAAGGCCAAAGTCTTGGAGTTTGTGGATTGTGCTTTATTTTTATTTTGATAGCTAAGTTGCAGACTTTGGTTATAAATAATATAGCCTAGAAAAATTTCTTGTAGAAGTTTTAAACGGATGGTTTGCGTTTGTTGATTAAAGAAAGCAATCATTGCGGTAATATTAGCAGTATCGATGGCAGCAATATCGATATTGACCATAGGTTTGAATACACCGGTTGTCAGCGTAGAGGCTGAACGATGTGAATATCCCAAGGTAACCAATTGCATGGCACTAGCTCTGATTCGTCCCGCGTGGCGTGATTTTTGGATCAAAGCCATCGTTTGCAATGTATTAAATAAAAGAGACAAGATTAATGGCTCTAATGCTTCAAACTGTGGATTGTCTTGATACCATTCCAGAAAACCAATGGTATCTTTGTCACGAAATTGGGTGTTGCATTGTTTGGTAAAAGAAACGATTTTTTCTATATTGAGATCATGATATGAGCTGTCAGACTCTATTACAGTACGCATATACTCAGCTAATGAAGACATAAAAATATGTTGATTCACTCGACTATCTTGATAACGCTGCTGCGAAAAGTATGGCTTAAAGGTATCGCTTTGTAAGAACTTTTCTATCACCATGGGCGCTGAATGATGGGCGTTTAGCTCTGTAAGAATCGAAAAATTGGGATGTTGCTCATGCCAAGTGACGACATCATAAAACGCATTTTGAGAATTTTTATAAATCATAACAGCTAATACTGTTGCGTTAATTTGCAGCATAAATCGTTTGTTTGTTTCAGCAACCAATACCATATCAGTATGGTTTGTGAGGTTTTTTAATAGGAAAAACAATTCTAAACAATCCATATTCCGAGTTTTGCCTGCAATAATGCAATCACTTAGATGCAAATGATCGGCAATTAGTTGAATAATTTGTGCCATGATGGATTTATGCGGAATGTTGAAAACAGCTCTCAACCATTTGGCTGCATCTTTCACGGTGCGTTGAGGATTAGCATCCCACTCCAACATGATGCTAATAACGGTACGCATAAACTGTTCAGCAAGGCCATCGCCTGTATAAATATTGAGGTTATCCATAATATGAAAAATGGATTGATGTAGCTTAGACTCGGCGGGCTCTAGGGTTTGTAATTCGCTTAATATTCCCTGCTTGCCATCTTCTTGTAAAAAATCTTGAATGATTTGAACTGCGTTGTGAGGGATTTTGAGTTGATCAGTTAAAGCCTGAACTGCCTTATGAATCATGTCAGCATTCGGTTTAACTTGGATATGTTGTAATTTCGTAATCAAATCTGCTAAGCCAAAAGGGTTGGCTTTATTGATGGAATGTAAAAAGCCCAAAGTTGATTCATTGAGTGCGCCATCAACGCAGAGATAAAAACGCTCAACCAGATCCTCTGGTTTATTAATTGGTAATGTGCCTAGTGATAACACGACTATATCCTTATATTACCTTCTTGTCCTGTAAAAGAAAATGTAGACCATAATTGGCCATAGTCAAGTTTAGCAGAATAATATAGGGGTGATTGTGTTTTATTAGGTTCAATTTGATTCATAATGATTTTTTTATATTCTTTTTGATCCTAATTTGAGTTTTGGCCCTATACACAGGACATAAGTTCTGGCATACTGCGGGCTCGTTTTGTGCTAAAAAGTATTATTGAAGGATTTTTATGCACACTCTTGCTAACCAACATCCTAAAACACTACGAATCTTTTTCGCGACCGAAATGTGGGAGCGTTATGGATTTTATGTTGTCCAAACACTTTTGGCGCTTTATCTTGCCTTACATTTTGCGTGGCCGGATAAGGACGTTTACGAGCTCGTAGGGTCTTTTACTGCGCTGACGTATTTGTCTCCAGTACTGGGTGGATGGATAGCAGATCATTTGATTGGGCAAAAGCGGGCGATTCTTCTAGGGGCCCTGATTCTGTTGTTTAGCTACTTTTTTCTAAGTTTGAGTAATTCGAATAGTACTTTATGTTCTTGTTTGGCAGGGATAGTAGTTGGAACTGGTTTGCTCAAACCGAATATTTCTTCTTTACTAGGTAATGAATACCCTGATGGTGCGCCTAACCGTGAAAGTGGGTTTACCATTTTCTATATGGGATTAACCACAGGCATTATTTTTGGCACAACGCTTCCAAGTTATTTGAATGAGCATTATGGGTGGTCTACTGCTTTCATATCTGCTTCTTTGGGTATGATCATTGCAGGCGCAGTGTTTTTGTATGGCATACGTGTGTATCGGATTCAAGATTATCGTGGCTATCAGTTTTCTTATCAAAAAATTGCGCTGGCTCTGGTGTCGTTACTGGCGCTTTGGAAATTATCTTTATATATTCTGAATTACCCAATTTTGGCGGATATGGTCTTCATATTGGTTGTGATCCTCTCGGTTGTTTATATCATTTATAGTGTTAAACATGAATCAGACATTCAGGCGAAGCAAACCATTGTGATTGGTTTATTATGCTTAATTTCCGTGCTGTTTTGGGCTTTTTACTTTCAGATGTTCATGTCGTTGACGCTATTTATAATGCGAGTTGTGAACCCAACTGTATTTGGTTTTGCTTTTCCTCCTCCTTATTATGTGGGGATTCAAAGTGTTGGCATGATTCTTTTAGGCTTGTTTTTGGCACGGGGGAAACGACCTTTGTCGCAACAACAACAGGTTATTCGTACTGGAAATAAATTTTTAACCTCCATGTTGTGTATGACCATAGCGTATGGATTGATTACTATCATCTGTCATTTTAATTTTCCATATGGATTATTATCTCCTTTGTATTTGATTCCGGCTTATTTGGTGATTTCTCTAGCAGAAATGTTGTTATCGCCGGTGGGCTTATCTGCTGTAACGGTATTGGCTTCCCGTAAACGAGTCAGTACGATGATGGGGATATTTTTTGTATCGTTAGGGATAGGCGCCTTTTTGTCTGGAAAATTAGCAAAATTGACGGCAGTACCCCTCGATATTACTTCAATTAGCCAATTAAAAATGCATTATGCTTCGTCCTTTTTATCGCTACTGTTTATCTTGGTAGGGGCCACGTTGTTTTGTATCATTTTAAATGCAATCATTAAGAAATTAATGTCTTAGAGCCGCTTATGATTGATCTGCAACCTAGAAAAAAAACGACCGACCCCTTAAAAAGGCCCCCACATTCTATTGAAGCCGAACAAGCAATTTTGGGCGGCTTGATGTTAGAAAATCAAGCGCTCGACAAAATTTCCATGAAATTATGTGAGCAAGATTTTTATCGTGGTGAGCATCGCGTATTATTTCGTGCCATGGTCAGCCTGACGCAGAAAAGTCAGCCATTTGATTTGGTAACTATTGTCGATCACTTGAAATCGCTCCATGCTCTGGATGATGCTGGGGGCGAGACTTATTTATTCGAATTGGCTTCCAATACGCCGAGTATTGCCAATGTCAGCGCTTATGCTGATATTGTGCGGGAAAAATCAGTACAACGCCAATTGATTACGGTTGCTACAGATATTGCAGATGCTGCTTATAATCCTGGACTCAGGGAAGTAGCCGAATTATTGGATTTTGCAGAAAACAGGGTATTTGTCATTGCGGATCAGACCGCAAGAGAGGGCGGGCCAGAGCCGATAAAATCGGTGCTGGGGCGTGCTGTTGAGCGGATAGATGCCTTGTACCAAAGTGGTAACTCTATGACAGGTCTTTCCACAGGATTGACCGATTTAGATACGCTAACCTCAGGGTTGCAGCGATCTGATTTGGTGATCGTGGCAGGTCGGCCATCTATGGGTAAAACTACTTTCGTGATGAACGTTGCTGAGCATGCGGCGATTAAAGGATCGCAACCTGTACTGGTATTTTCAATGGAAATGCCTGCTGATTCTTTGGCAATGAGAATGATGTCTTCTTTAGGGCGCATCGATCAGCATCGTATTCGTACCGGTCAATTAGATGATGACGATTGGCCACGGGTAACTTCTGCCGTCCATATGTTATCTGACGCACCACTGTTTATAGACGATACGCCCGGACTGAGTCCTGCGGAGATGCGTGCACGCGCACGGCGGTTGATGAAAGAACATGGCCAATTGGCGCTGATTGTGGTGGATTATCTACAGTTGATGAAAGTACCTGGGTTTAAAGCAGATAATCGCACAGCTGAAATTTCTGAAATTTCGCGCTCTTTAAAGTCTTTAGCAAAAGAATTACAAGTCCCTGTTGTGGCCTTGTCTCAGTTAAATCGAAGCTTAGAGCAACGTCAGGATAAACGACCTGTTATGTCAGATTTGCGTGAATCAGGTGCGATCGAGCAAGATGCGGATTTGATTTGCTTTATTTATCGCGATGAAGTTTACAATGAAGATAGTCCAGACAAAGGTTGTGCGGAAATCATCATAGCAAAGCAACGAAATGGCCCAATTGGCAAAGTACGTGTGGCATTTTTGGGAAAATATACGCGTTTCGAAGATTTGGCTTTTACTGGGTACCAAGGAGCGGGCACAGGTGGGTAGACCGACATATTTGTATATCGATACCGAAGCCTTGCGTCATAACGTTACCTGTGTAAAAAATTATGCGCCTGAGCAATCGATTCTGGCTATGGTCAAGGCGGATGCTTATGGCTGTAGTTTGCAATGGGTGTTGCCTACTTTGGAGCCACTAGTAGAAGGCTTTGGGGTGGCATGTTTAGAAGAAGCCCGTGCGGTGCGCCGCTATTGCCCACAAAAAGAATGCTGGCTTATGCAGGGTATATTTTCTCCCGAAGAAATGCCTTTTGTGATGGAGCTGGGGTTGACCGTTGTGGTGCATAATTCGCAACAATTAGCTTGGTTGACCACTAGTCCTATGTCTGCATCCATCAATGTTTGGGTGAAAGTTGACACAGGTATGCATCGTTTGGGGTTCCATCCTCGAGAGTTGGCAGAGGTGCTGGCCACTCTGGATAGCTGTCCTTGGATCGCTAAAAAAATGGGTTTAATGACACATTTAGGTTGCGCAGATACGCCCGAGCGCCCAGTTTGCCAACATCAATTGCAGCTTTGGAATGATATCGCGGCTCAATATCCTGATATGCCTAAATCGGTAGCAAATTCTGCAGCAATGATTGCGTTACCTGAGACACATGCGGATTGGGTGCGACCAGGCTTGATGTTGTACGGCGCTTCTCCCTTTTCTGAGCGCTCGAGTGCTGAACTAGGTCTGCGGCCTGTGATGCATTTTATTTCGGCAGTGACCACGCTCCATCGTTGTGAAGCCGGGGATACTATTGGTTACGGAGCTACTTGGCAATGCACAAGACCTTCAATTATTGGAGTGATTCCAGTAGGCTATGGGGATGGATATCCTAGGCATGTGAAAGAAAATACTCAGGTATGGATCAATGGGCAGACTGTGCCGATTGTTGGACGAGTATCCATGGATATGCTGACCGTTGATTTGACTGATTGCCCCAGCGTTAAAATAGGGGATCGCGTTGAATTATGGGGGAAATATATTACAATAGAAGCTGTCGCGCATCAGGCCAATACCATTGCGTATGAGTTGATGACGCAAGTAACAGCACGACCTAGGAATTAATGATGAAAAAAACGATAGTAGTATTGTCACTTTCTATGGCGCTAGTAGCCTGTGTTCCACCTAATAATGAACAAGTAGGGGGATTGACTGGTGGGGTGATCGGAGGGCTTGTTGGTAGCCAATTTGGTGGTGGCTCAGGAAAAATTGTGGCCGCGGTCGGGGGCGCTCTCTTGGGTACTCTCATCGGAGGCCGGATTGGACAAACGATGGATCGTTTAGATAGACTAGAAATGCAACGTGCTTTAGAGTCAGAGCCAACAGGACAAACCAAAGCATGGACCAATCCCGATAATGGTAATCAGTATAGAGTTAAACCCACTCATACGTATCAAAACACACAAAAACAGCCATGCCGTGAATATGTGACTGAAGCAATTATTGGTGGGAAACAAGAAAAAGTGTACGGAAAGGCCTGTCGTCAAGCGGATGGTAGCTGGAAAGTAGCGAGTTAAAAGGAGCTAGAAACTAGGCATGATAATCTGAGGGTGCTCAAGAAATTATGTCATCCCCGTGTAGGCTGAGGTATCGTCATATTTTTTCTGTCATCCCCGCGCAGGCGGGGATCTATCCTTGGTTTGGCAAAGTGTCAATGTAGGAATGGATTCTCGCTTAAGCCGGATGACACGGTTCTTTATGAACCACGATCGAAACTCAACCCGTTTGGGCTAAAGAGGCCCGAGCAGTTTCAGCGATGAGATGTTACAAAACAGCAGGGAGCAAACATGAAGATTTTAGTCACCGTCAAACGTGTGATTGACCCTTATGCACGGATTCGCGTGAATACGGATCAATCTGAGATCGAAACGCGGAATGTCAAAATGGCAATGAATCCTTTTGATGAAATAGCTTTGGAAGCAGCCCTGCGTCTGCGCGAAAGCCAGATAGCTCAGGAAGTTATTGTTCTTACGATTGGGCCGGAAGTTTGCCAAGAAACCCTGAGACATGGGTTGGCTTTGGGTGCTGATCGCGCCATTTTGGTCCGCAGTGATGATGCACATTGTAGTTTTAATAGAGCTAAAATCCTGCAAAAAACCATTCTTCAAGAAAACCCGGACTTGGTACTCATGGGTAAGCAAGCGATTGATGATGATAACAATCAAACCCCACAAATGTTGGCGGGTTTATTAAATTGGCCACAAATTACTTTTGCTTCTCAATTAGAAATTAGCGGCCGCGAATTAACTGTTACTCGGGAAATTGATCAAGGTTTGGAGTTGTTACAAACCACATTGCCTGCTGTAGTGAGCGTGGATTTGCGTTTGAATCAACCGCGTTACGCAAGTTTACCCAATATTATGAAAGCCAAACAAAAACCCTTACAAATCATCGAATTGGACAGTTTGGGTTTGAATTTGCAAACGCATATCAAAATGGTAAAAATCAAAAATCCTTCACGTAGGCCAGGAGGCATGATGGTGGAATCTGTTACGGCGTTATTGGATAAACTACAATATGAAGCCAAGGTGTTGCCATGACAATATTGCTGGTTGCGGAGCATGATCACCAACATTTGGATGCGACATTTGCTCATCTGTTGGGTGCTGTCCAAAGTTTGGGGCAAGAGCTTGTTGTATTGGTGGCAGGGCATCATTGTGCGGCAGTTGCAGCAGAAGCAGCCGCCTATCAGAGCGTTGGAACGGTGTGGTTGGTAGAAGCTCCTGCTTTTGAGCATCCTTTGGCTGAACAGTTGAGCCCGGTACTTGCGCAATTGGCGCATGATTGTGAATATCTGGTGATGGCCGCTACGACATTAGGCAAAAACATATTACCACGTACTGCAGCTTTATTAGGTGTGAGCCAAGTGTCGGATGTCACGGCCATCGTGAGTCCAGATACCTTTGAACATCCCATTTATGCAGGGAATGCAGTAGAAACGGTACAAATTCTTGATAAACAAAAAATACTGAGCATTCGAGCCACAGCCTTTGCGGCGGCAACGGGTCAACAGGCATCATGTCCAGTCGAAAAACCTGCTGTGCAAATCCCTGATTGTCCCACACGGTTTGTACGCCGTGAACTCAGTCAATCAGTTCGTCCTGATTTGACCAATGCGAAAATTATCGTTTCTGGGGGCAGAGGCTTGCAGTCGAAGGAGCAATTTAAATTAGTCGAAGATTTGGCAGATAAATTAGGGGCAGCTTTGGGCGCTTCGCGGGCTGCTGTGGATGCAGGCTTTATTTCAAATGATCATCAGGTGGGTCAAACGGGTAAAATTGTAGCTCCCAAACTCTATTTTGCGATTGGAATCTCGGGTGCTATTCAGCATGTTGCCGGGATCAAAGATGCGCAAATTATTGTGGCTATTAATAAGGATGAGAATGCGCCTATTTTTCAAATTGCCAATTATGGATTAGTCGGAGATTTGTTTGAGGTGGTTCCTAAATTAGTTCTTGAATTACAACAGCGAGGGTTATGCAAATGTTGATTGGTGTGCCAAAGGAGATAAAACCTCAAGAGTACCGAGTTGGTTTAGTGCCAGCCGGAGTCAGAGAATTAGTAAAAATAGGCGGAAAAGTCCTGGTGGAGCGCGATGCAGGTCGCGGCATCCAACTCACGGATGATGATTATCGTGCAGCTGGCGCAGAAATTGTGGCCACGCCAGAAGAAATTTTTGAACGCTCGGATCTCATTGTCAAAGTCAAAGAGCCGCAACCCGAAGAATGTCGCAGATTGCATGCGGGTCAAACAATATTTGCTTTTTTACATTTGGCCCCTGATTTACAGCAAATTCGTCTATTACAGGCCTCTGGCGCTACAGCCATTGCGTTTGAAACGGTTACCCAGCATGGAGGAGGCTTACCCTTATTAGCGCCTTCGTCAGAGGTTGCTGGACGTTTGGCCGTGCAGGCGGGTGCTCATTGCCTGGAAATGGCACAAGGTGGAAAAGGAAAATTATTAGGGGGCGTGCCTGGTGTTGCGCCTGCGAATGTGACGATATTAGGCGGAGGGGTAGCGGGTACTCAAGCTTTGCAAATTGCAATTGGCATGGGCGCGCGCGTTACTGTTTTGGATAATTCGTTACCACGGTTACGTTGGTTAGACAGTCAATTTCATTCCAAGATCAATACGATCTATGCTACCCAGGGAGCGATAGAAGCGGCTGTGGTGGATGCTGATTTGGTGATTGGTGCGGTGTTGGTTCCAGGTGCTACTGCGCCTAAATTGGTGACTAAAGAGATGATTACTGCGATGCAACCAGGTTCTGTTGTGGTGGATATCGCGATTGATCAAGGGGGGTGTTTTGAGACAAGCCGTCCAACGACCCATTATGAGCCCACTTTTGTAGTGGACCAAATTGTGCATTATTGTGTTGCAAATATGCCCGGCGCGGTCCCTTTGACGTCTACTTATGCATTGGCTAATGCCACGCTGCCATTTGTTTTGAGTATGGTTAACAAAGGCGTAAAAACAGCTTTAATGTCGGATCCGCATTTTTTAAACGGTCTGTCAGTGCACGCTGGGCGTCTAACGTATCAAGCTATAGCGGATGCCGCGCAAGATAGATATGTTCCTGCACTGGATTCATTAAATGCTTAAATCGCGCAAACAGCCCATTGATTTGAAGATGCAAGTTGCACAAGTTGCATTAGATTATCTGACTGAGCGCGTGACTATCGGAGTTGGCACGGGGCGAACGGCTAATTGTTTTATTGAGTTACTGAGCCAACGCAAACATCTGATTGATGCTTGCGTGGCCAGCTCAGTCGAAACGGAACGTCGACTCAAAGCTCATGGGTTTTTAGTTTTGGATTTGCCAACTGTGGATCATTTGGAGTGGTATTTTGATGGCGCTGATGAAGTGAATCCGCAACATCAAATGATCAAAGGTGGTGGCGGAGCCATGACCCGGGAAAAAATTGTGGCCAATGCGGCGAAAACCTTTGTGTGTATGATTGAAACCCATAAATGGGTACAGCATTTGGGTCAGTTTCCAGTTGCAGTAGAAGTAATCCCCATGGCTCGGAGTATAGTAGGGCGTGCCTTGCTTGATATGGGCTGCGACCCAGCTTATCGGCAAGGATTTGTCACTGATAATGGCAATATTGTTTTAGATGCGCATCAATGCAATCCAGACAAATTTCCTAATTTAGAGCGAGACATTAAGCAAATTACCGGCGTGGTAGAGACCGGTTTGTTTTTACACCGCAAAGCCGATATTGTGTTATGCGCTGGTGTTGATGGTGTGACCACCACGAAATTGGCGAGTTTTTAATAAAGTCTGTTGACAATTCAGAGTTCGACGTCCCGCGGCTTGTCCGCGGGACCTAGGGCTTTGGAATTTGAATTGTCAACAGACTCTAACCATTTTGGCTCCGTACATGACAAAAAAATCTGTCATGCCGGCGCAGGCGGGCAACCATTTCTGATTTAGCACTGAAGTAAATTAAGATAACTCGCTGACATACAATGAAAATCATATAATCTCGATCGCCAAAAGGAGGTTATATGG
>Ga0114973_10002934_pt1 | contig 12222 bp, 8 predicted proteins | sample M_140807_MF_Meta_FD_87025 | JGI IMG/M metagenome (GOLD analysis project Ga0114973, IMG submission 87025) | Freshwater microbial communities from Lake Montjoie, Canada to study carbon cycling - M_140807_MF_MetaG | ecosystem: Environmental > Aquatic > Freshwater > Lake | place: Lake Montjoie... | reverse complement strand
AATTATTTTCATATGATAAAACGAAAATTAATAATTTAGTTTATTGGATCTCAAGTGACAATGGAAATCAGACACTTAATAAAAATCAAATGTTGTTACTGAAAAATAAAGCGATAGAATTAATAAAATTAATAGAATCTGAAACGAATTAAGAGCATGTTTAAGAATAGGCCTAAATCACATATAATTTTAATTATCATTTTTCTTGTAATATTAATTACTGGTTCAATTTTTACGATGAAGGTTTCCAATAATGTCATGGAAATTGCATCTTCTGTTTCAAGGAATATGAAAAATACAATGGATCCAAAAGCTCCTGATCCAGGAAAAACTCAATCAGAAAATTTGGTTATTCCAAGTACTTCAAAAAAGGTTGTAATTGGGAGTTATCTAGAAAGAGTTGAAGATTTAAATGTTAAGGAATCAAGTTGGAGTTATGAATTTTATTTATGGTTTAAGTGGAAATCAAGTGAAATCGATTTTTTAGGGAAAAGAGATAAAAATCATAAAAATGAATTGCCTTTTTCAATTATTAATGGTGATGTCATAAAATGTGATTTAGTTAATCAATACTATGATAGTGTAAATAATATTGAGTACATTCAATATTTTGTTAAAGCAAAAAATACTCAATTTTTTGATGTTTCACTCTATCCAATTGACAAACATGATTTAATAATTCCTATTGAACACAAATGGTTAGATAAAAATCAATTATATTTTCAACCTGATACAATTGACTCTAAAGTAAGTTCCAGAGTAATGGTAAATGGTTACGAAAAAAGTAATGATATAAAAGTTATAGAAAAAACACATGCTTATAAATCAGCTAGAGGAAATCCAAAATTTTCATCTGGTTATAAAGTGGATTTTTCTCAATTTAGAATGGCAATTAGGATATATAAAGGAGGCCTCTCGGTTATTATAAAATTATTTTTAATTTTATATATAGCAGTTTTGGTAACTTTTATTGCACCATTTTCAACCGATCCTAGTAGATATACAACTGGTGCCTTATTTACTACAGCCGGTGCAAACTATATATTAGCTTCTAAACTTCCAGCAACTAATATTTATTCATTAGCCGAAATTATTAATACTTTATGTGTTGTTATTATAATTATTATGATGGGGCTATTGGCAGTACTCCCATCCGTAATTTTTAAAGACGGGATTGTTGATTCTTTTGAGAAAAAAATGAATAGATTAATAAATATAACTATGTTTTCATTTTTTCTTTTAATAAATTCACTTTTAATCTATATTGGAATAACTTATTCATAAAATAAAATATTATGGAAGAAAATGTAATTTCATCTAAGTATACTGAAATTTTTATTTTAGTATGGATTATTTTTTCACTATTCGTAGGATTATTAGGCTATAAAAATAAAGTTGGATTCACCCTAGCTTTAGTTTGGTCTATTTGTTTTTCTCCTTTAGTTGGATTATTAATTGTTCTTAGATATGAGAAATTAAAAAATGTATTTAAGAAAAATACTAATAACTAAATAAAAGGCCAGGCCAGGTTCCGTGCCAGGTTTTCACCAAAAAGGGGTTAAAAGAGGTGAAATATGAGAAATATAAATCTATTTCAATCTTGTATCCTATTGATTATCAATAAAAGAAAGGGAATAGAATAACACTTTAAATCCTCATAATCAGGGGGTCCCAGGATCATGCCCTGGTGGGCCCACAGCCGAAAGGCAACATTATCAAGGGTTTATGCTGTCAAAAGCGTAGACCCTTTTTATTTGGGGTAAGTCTCGGCCAAGTTTGGGCCAGGTTTGGGCTATTTCTTAAAAAAAATTTATAAATTACTTACTCGAATATTATCGCTGCCCTCCTATGAAATATTTATATACTTTTCTTATTCTATTATTAAACAATACTTTATCTTATTCACAGGTAAACCAGTCTACGTCAATTTGTAGTGGGGCTTCAATAAATTTAACTTCAGTTGATTTTGGATTACCAGATACGACCACCTACACTTGGAATTTTTTAATTGCTACAGGAAATATTACAGGGGCAAGTTCATCCAATACGGCTTCAAAAAACTTTAATCAAACCATATATGCTAATGGAAATATTGTTGGCGTAGTTGTATTCAATGTTACCCCCTCCTATGGGAATCCATTTACTATCACAGTAAGGGTAAACCCCACAAATATGATTGTTGACGTAAGCGCATTAGCTCCCTCAATATGCAGTAATGGTAGCTTTTATGCCGAAGTAGGTGGAGGTGTTCCTGCCAATACCAAATATACTTGGAATTCACCTGCGGTAACCGGCGCTGTAACTGGAGGTAGTGCACAATCTTCGCCCCAACCCTATATTTATCAAACATTATCTTACACAGGTGTAGCTGGCAGTTCTGGAATAGCAACTTATACAGTAACTCCTTCTTTAGATGGATGTCTTAGCCCTCCATTTACCTTCCCGGTAACTGTTAGTTTAACAGGTGGTACAGTACCAACTATAACTAATAATGCATCAATTATAGCTTCTCCAAAATGTAGTGGTAGTGCGTTCTCATTTACACCAACTTTTTCCACAACTACTGGTGTCACTTACGCATGGAAAAGGCCGAGTCAATATGGAATAAGTACTGCTGCAAATCAGCAATCCGTTCCTAACATTTCCGAAGCACTAAATGATACGCTAATAACGAAAGTGGATGTATATTATTTTTATACTTTAAGTTATGGTAACAACCCTGGTGGTGGTAAATGTAATACAACACAAGTGGTACCAGTTACAGTCAATCCAATCGCAAAAATAAAAGACAAAGAAGTAAATGTTTGCAGTGGCAATTACTTTAAACTAGAAATAAATGATATCATTCCTCCTGGCACCAAATTTACTTGGTCGCTACCTACAATCCCTTCCGGAATTACCGGTCAGGGAGCTCAAACATTAGCAGCTAATTTTAATCAGACTTTAACTAATTCAAAGTTGGTGCCAATAACATTAGCTTACACCGTAACTGCATATACCACCACTTCGGGGCAGCAATGTGGAAGCCCTAGTATAAGTAGTTTTCCAGTCAACGTTACCGTGAATCCGATTGCAACTATTGCACAACAGACTGTAACAAGATGTAGTAAAGATCCTTTTACTATTTCCCCTAGCCCAATACCAGCAGGAACAAATTTCACTTGGTCCTCTTTACCTACTATAACGGGACTTACAACAAACGCAATAAGCGGTGCTTCAATTCAAACCAGTCCTATTAATGTAATTAGCCAAACATTAATTAATAATACAACTTTAGCTGCTACTGCAACTTATGAAATAACCCCCATAACAGGAACTTGTACCGGAGCCATGTTTAAGGCAATTATTACTGTAAATCCATCACCTTCTATTATTAATAAAAATCAAGAGGAGACCATATGTAGCGGCGCGACACTTAATAAAACACAGTCAGGCATCCCCGCTAATACAACATATTCATGGTCAGAACCCACTGTTATTCCTTCTAATACCATAAGTGGATTTACCGCAAAAAATACAGCAGCATTTAGTCAAAGCCTTACAAACCTTACGAATAGCCCCGTTACAGCAAATTATACCATAACGCCCAATGCTGGTAGTTGCGCGGGAGACCCCTTTAATATTTTGGTTACAGTTAAACCAGTCGCAAAATATTCTGCCCAATCTTATAGCGCTTGTAGTGGGGTAAACTTTACTTTTAACCCTTATAATTCGCCAGAAGGAACCACCTACACTTGGAATTTACCCTCCTACCCACAAAACGCTAAACTAACTGGGGGAAGTTCTCAGTCCTTACCTGCAACGAATATTAAAGAAACATTAGTAAATACTGCGGACACAGCCACTGCCATATATACAATTACGCCTAATACAAATGGTTGTATTGGGCCCGACTTCCAGTTATATGTAACAGTAAACCCGCTACCTTCGGTTCCTGATATTGTTCAATCAAATTGTAGTGGCTCGCCTTTTTCCGTAATACCAATAAGTTCAATTCCTGGAACATTATACACCTGGAACACACCAGAAATACCTTTAAATAATATTACAGGCGGATTGTCTAAATTAACTCCCGTATCCAGTATTAATGGTACTTTAATTAACGTCACACTTTCTAATGCAATTGCAAAATATATAATTACCCCAATTGCAAATGGTTGCACAGGTAATACATTTAATTTAATTCAAACTATTAGTCCGGTTCCAACTATAGGACTTTTAACTTCTAAGATTTGTAGTAACACCGCCTTTGATGCTTCACCCAATGGACTACCTATTAATGCCATTACTACTTATACATGGAATAATCCAGTAATAAGCCCTGCTAATGCATTATCAGGAGGTAGCAAACAGGATTCATCTGTTACAAATATTAGTCAAAATTTAATTAATAATACGAATGCAGTTGCAACAGCATCCTACAATGTAACCCCTAGTACTGGAGGTTGTCAAGGGAACCCCTTTAAGGTGGTGATAACAGTTACGCCAAGAGCTGCATTACCAGATATTAGTACGACCATTTGTAGTGGTGGAACTTTCATATCTGTGCCTAACAATTCACCAATTGGTACAAAATATTCATGGTTAGCGCCTACCATAACGACCGGTATTTTAGGTGGTCAAGCCAATGCTTTATATGTTGACACTATTTCTCAAACGCTCATAAATTCTAATTCTAATATTAGTATAGGATTGGCAAAATATGAAGTGACTCCAATAACAGATGGTTGTAATGGAACTAATTTTTTCGTAAACGTTAATGTGAATTCAAGTAATGCAATATTATCTAGTTCATTAAACCCTGCTTCAGTTTGTAGTAATGCATCATTTATTTATACGCCAAGCAGTAGTATCACAGGTACTTCATTTTTATGGACAAGAGATACTATTTCAGGTATAGATAATTTACCAAAGTATGGATATGGAGATATTAATGAGACTATAATTAATAATACAAGTAATCCAATTACTGTTAAATATGCATTCACCCTTTCCTCCAATGGTTGCACCAATTTAAATAAGCAGACCGTTTTTGTAGTGGTGAACCCTATCCCAAAAATAAATAGCACAATAAATCCTGCGTCCATTTGTTCAGGAGCAACATTTAATTATTCAGCAACTTCAACTACTATAAACGTTTTATTTGACTGGGAGAGAAGTTATGTTGCAGGAATAAATGAGGCATTGTCTAAAGGAGCTGGAAATATATCTGAAATTTTAACCAACAAAACATCTAATGTATTGTTGGTACCCTATATATATACCTTATCTGCAAATGGGTGCAGTAATTCAGAAACAGTTTTTGCAACAGTAAACCCGGTGCTTGTATCTCCAGATATTAGTGCAACAATATGTAGTGGTTCTGAAACAAATATCACTTCAGTAACATTGCCTCAAAATACGCTTTACACTTGGTCCTCCCTTTCAAATACTGGAGGTGTGTTTGGAAGTAGCTCACAAACATTTAGTTCACAAAAAAACATCAATCAAAAATTATTTAATAATACGAATCAAGTAGGGTATGCAACTTATTCAGTTACGCCATCGCTACCAAGTCAAATAAGTAACGGATGTCTTGGTAAGCCATTTACTTTAACGTTAATAGTAAATCCATTGCCTGTATTAACTTCTAGTTTTGTCGCACCAGCAATATGTAGTAATACTGAATTTAATTATACCCCAACAAGCAATATTTTAGGTACTGTATTTAATTGGTATAGAGATGCGTCAAACGGATTGCAAAATTCTAAATCTGCAGGAATAGGGTTTATAAAAGAAACGCTAATTGATAGTACCATTAATCCAATTAATATTGTGTATAAATTTGTCCTGACTGCCAATGGCTGCTCAGATACTAGTTATATTGTAAAATTATTAGTGAATCCGGCACCTATACTTGGTGATAAGACAATTACCGTTTGTAGTGGATCTTCATTTAATCTTCCGAATAATTTAATGCCTTTTAATACTAGTTATAAATGGGGCAATCCAATCATATTACCTTCTAATAGCTTGACAGGCTTCAAAGCTGCAACAACGCCACAGACTATTGTTATTGATAGTCTTTATAATAATACGCTCAATAACGCAAAAGCGATTTACACCATTCAACCTATTAATAGTAGCTGCAGCATATCACCATTTAATTTAACTGTAAATACAACGCCTACGCCAAATATAACTGATCAAGAAATTAGTATTTGTAGTGGAACAGATTTTGTATTTGTCCCGAATAAAATTCCAGATAATTCTGTTTACGAATGGGGCAATCCTGTCAGTCAACCTTATGGGGTTGTTAACGGATATACTTCAGATAACCAATTATATAAAAATATAAAACAAAGATTATTTAACCCAAGTATCAATACTGCAAAAGCCATTTACAAAATTAAACCTAGTAATGATGGTTGTAGTGGGAATGAATTCAAACTAACAGTTAGTGTAAATCCGATTCCTTCCTATGCAGTCACTTCGATGAACGAAGTTTGTCCAAATGTTGCTGATACTATATATCTTACATTATTAGGTAATTCACCTTGGAATGTTTCATATATAGATCCTGCGACAGGAATTGCTAATACAATAAAAAATTTAACCGCCTCCAGTCAAAAAATAATTTTAACTAAATTACCTGAAATAGGACCATATAAATTTAAACTAATAAATATACAAGACGCCTATTGTTATAATGATACTTCCACTGTCATAAACACGCAACAAATTCTTCCGCTACCTAAAGATTCAATATATACACCTTCTGGAAATCAAATTTGTATCAATCAAACATTGCCATTAAATATTAACAATGCAACGGCAAGTTTGTATAAATGGTATTACAATGACACCCTCTTTATCCAATCGAGTAATAATAATATACAAGTTGGGAAACCAGGAATTTATTATGCGGAAACCAAAAATAACTTCGGCTGTATTAATAAAACGATAAATACAGTTACAATGAGGCAGGTTTTTATCAATCCAGCTATTAATTTCACAAATGATATATCATGTATAATGCTGCCAATAAATTTCACCAATCTTACAGATACATTAAAAACAGGGCAGCTTAATTGGACTTGGCATTTTTCAAAATCAGATTCTTCAATTGGATATAATTCAAAATATATTTTTAAAAGTGGGGGTTCTTATAATATAAAATTAATTGCAAAATCTCCGATTTGTAATTACGCCATCACAAAAGATACAACGATTTTAATCAGATACCCTGTAGCCGGTATAAAACTTCCTCCTGTATCAACTTATATTAATACAAATACACGCATTAAAGGCCGAGACTTAATTGGAGAAAGCTATCAATACAAATGGGAACCATTCTGGGGATTAGATTCTACTAAAATTGCTAGCCCTATTTTTAATTTTAACATGAATCAGGTATATAAAATAAATTATATCACAAAGTACGGCTGTATAACTACAGATACATTATCTGTAAATGTTTTTGCTAATAATTTAGTTGACATTTTTGTTCCTAAATCGTTTTCACCAAATAGCGATGGAGTCAATGATCAATTGTATGCCTATTTAGCAGGCATTAAAAATTTCCATTTTATAAAAATATTTAACAAGTTTGGGCAACTTATGTTTGAAAGTAAATCTAGCAATACACCTTGGGATGGTATCGCTAATGGGCGTTTACAACCCATTGACGCATATGTTTGGTTTGCAGAAGGGGAAGATATAAATGGTAAGATAATTTCAAAAACCGGAAGTGTAATGTTATTGAGGTAAATGAAAAAACAACTATTTTATATATTATTTACTATTTGTTTTCTATTAAGAGGCATGACTTCTTATAGTCAAGATCCTAATTACTCGCAATTTTTTGCCTCCCCATTAACGATAAGTCCTGCATTAGCAGGAAAATCAGATGCTAAATTAGAGGCTAATTCTATCTATAGAAAACAAAGCTTTGGTGCAGGTGTCAATTATAATACAAAATTGATATCTGTTGATGGAAGACTATTTGAGAATTATGATAATAATAATACAAGCTATCTAGGAGTAGGAGCAATGTTTTTATCCGATGATGCTATGGCGGGAATATATAAAAATACCTTTTTTTCATTAAACAGCGCTTACCACCTCACCTTAGATAAATATCAAGATCATAGCCATTCTTTAACTGCTGGTTTAGGATTCACTTATAATAAAATAAATATTGATTACGCCAGTTTAAACACAAGTGAGCAATTATATTTATTTGGGTTTGACAGAACCTTACCTACAGGAGAAGCTAATTTTAAAGACATACCAGCGACTACATCAACAAGCGCAGGTTTGTTGTATTCATTTGCTACAGACACAAAGGTGATTGATGTTGGAATATCTGGATATAAATTTTATAAAAACCAAATATCAGTATTTGGAGATGGAACACAAAATGTTACACCTAGATACAATGCGCATGTTAATTATTCAAAGTTTATAGATAATAAAACATTGTTATTTTTAAAAGGCTACTATCAAATTCAGGAAGGAAATAGTTACTTTATAGCTGGTGGACATGTAGAATATTCAATCAACGAGATTTATCAAGACTTTCAAGAATCTTTTAATATAGGCTTATATTATCGATTGAAAAATGCAATCATTCCTTATATTGGATTTACCTATAATCAATTACAATTTGGCTTTTCATATGATATACAAGTTAATCAAATAAAAAATGCAGCTATTCGTCCAAATACTTTTGAGCTTACGATGATCTTCAAAAAGCAGAAAAAATGGTGGAACCCCTTAATATAAAATTTAAATAATTAGCATTCATTGTAATTATCCCAGCTAGGTTCCGGGCAGACAAACACAGACATGGAACCGATGATTAAAACCATTATTAACACATTAATGTCCGTCGTCAAAACAATGTAGACTTTTGATCGTAGAGAGTTTCATTATTATAAAATAGTGTTTTTTAAAGGCAAAACAGAGGTTAATGGAGGTGAAGGGGTGGAATTATTGGAACCTGATTAATTGTTGTTTAAATCATACATTTGAATACCCCCGAAAAAATAAATATTGTAAAAATTAATGAAATGAGAAAATTAACAGTTCTAGCCTTGGTGCTATGTTTAAACAATCAACTTTATAGTCAAATCGCAACCAATAGTAAAAATTATTTTGTTGCTAAAGAATTTAATAAAGAGATAGCTCTATTTAATGCCAAGAGTTTTTTATTTAAAAATGTTCTTAATACAAAAGAATCAGTAGATAAGTTTGAGGTTATAACATTAGCATCTACTAATTCAGGAGAACTCACAACTTTATTATACAAATCTGATACTAAGCAAAAAGAAGGTATAATTTTAGGATTTTATGGCAATTATTGGAATGCTGCAGGTGTTCTTTATCAAGGATATGCATTTAAGAACCTTGATAAAGAAAATGCTCTAAAATTTTTAAATAAAATTGAAGAATCAATAGAAAAGAATTATAAATTCTTAAAAGAGAATAACGATAATAACAATATTACATTTATGTATGACGATATGCATGTATTAATTTGGACTGTTTCAGGATCATATTCTATTAGAATATTTTGGGATGGTTTTGATTCAACGTGGGAGAAAACAGCATACGAAAAATCTAAACGTAGATTTGAAAAGGCATTAAAATAGGGAACGTACAAGACAAAGATAAAAGGATGAAGAATATATAATGGACAATTATAATTACCTAGTTTATTTGAATTAGTTATTTTAATATTGTAAGAATAGGATAATGATCACTAAGTTTATTTTCGAATACACCGTATTCAGATAATGCATTTGATGAAATTAGGTTTGAAAATAATCCTTCAGAAATATAAACGTGATCAATTTGATGTATTATTTTACCTCCATTTGGATTTCTAAATGTTGGAATGATTTTTTTATGATGTTCGGGAGCAGTGGGTACCACTTGGTATAAAGATGGATCTGCGATTACAGATACGGCACAAAAGTATAAACCCGCAACACCAGGTTCTTACACGGCAAAAACAACCACCAATGGTTGTACAAGTGTAATGAGTTCAGCCTACTATTATTTAGTAACCGACATCATTAATCTAAGTAAAGACGAATACATTAAACTAGCCCCTAATCCATTTATCAATCAACTGAACTTTGATTTTATTGTGAAGGGGTATCAGCGATTAAATATTGAAGTGTTTGATGTTGCAACAGGAACTAAGGTCGCAAGTCAACCTAATTTAACTGCAGGAAGTAGGATTACTTTAGGTCAATTATCAACAGGGACATATGTCATTAAAGTAACCTCAAATGATCAAAAGATAATACAACAATTTAAAGTGGTTAAGATGTAAAAAACCGGCCAGGTTCCCGGCCAGGTTTTCACCGAAAACGGGTTAAAAGAGGTGAAATATGAGAAATATAAATCTATTTCAATCTTGTATCCTATTGATTATCAATAAAAGAAAAGGTATAGAATACTACTTTTAACCCTCATAATCAGGGGGTCCCTGGTTCAAACCCAGGTGGGCCCACAGCCGAAAGGCAACATTATCAAGGGTTTATGCTGTTAAAAGCGTAGACCCTTTTTGTTTGGGGTATGTTCTGGCCAAGTTTGGGTACGGCGCAGAAAACATAAGAGAACATTATATTAATAAACATAAAGGAATTATTAGTGTTCAAAATTTATATAAAGATTTGAAAGATGATTCACTTAACTATGCGTTGGGTATTAAAAACAGAAATTTTCAAGATTCATGTTTTGAAGTAATTAGTAATTTAGTTGATGAGGATAAAATAAAGAATGAAATCCCTACTGTCTATGCAGCACATGCTAACATCTCTTTGAGAATGCTGCCTATAATGAATACAATGGCATTAGACCAAATCAAAAATTCAAGTGCTTTAAATTATATTGAAGATGATGAATTAAAGGAAATGATTCAGAGTTATTCAAGTGATGCTAATGGTTTAAAACTAAGAGAACAAAGAGAATTTAGCTTTATAGATAGGATGCTTGACCCAATTTCAACTACAAGATTTGAGTATAAATATTTTAAAAAAATAGGTAATGCTAACTTATATATTTTAAATAATAAAATAATTTCAGATATTAAAATTCCTGACAGATTAAATATTGTTAATGAAAATACCTTCGATTGGAATAATTATTTATCTGTTTTAGGTATGCTAAAAACTATTAGAGAATCAACGGATGAGAAGTATATAATTCCAACACAAACAAAATGTAATAAATTAATAGATTTGGTTAGAAAATATTTAGAAGATAATAACGAGTTAATAGATTAAATTTATGGAAGTACATCACCACCCTCATGTTCCAAGTCATTCCAAGCCATGGAAGGAATATGTATTAGAAGGCCTTATGATTTTTATAGCTGTAACCCTTGGTTACGGTGCAGAAAATATTAGAGAGCACTACGTAGAAACTAAAAAAGCAATTATAAGTGCTGGGAATTTATATGTAGACGTTTTAGAGGACTCCGTGAGATATGAACAAACATTACAAAAGAGATATTTACAAGATAGTTGCTACGAAATCATTAAAGATATTTACAAAAAAGAAAAGACTATAAAAGACATTCCTATCTTTTATCTTTCATATATTACCATTTGGAAAAGACATCTTCCAATTATGAATACCCTTGCATTGGACGAGGTTAAAAGTTCAGGTACACTAAAATTTATAGAAGATGATAAATTAAAAGTTGCAATACAAAAGTATGCAAATATGGGTAGCGGTTTAAAATTAAGAGAAGTGCGTGAATTCGATTTTATTGACAAGACGATTGACCCTATTACACTAAATCATTTCGATTTTGATTTTGTTGAAAAAATAAATAAAGACAATGAGGGTAAGCCCTTTCAAATAATAAATAATAGAATAGTCATCAATATACCTATTCCCCCATACTTAGAAATTAAGAATGCTAATAAATTAGACTTAGATCATTTCTTTTCCGCTTTAGGTATGTTACATTTGATTCGTACATCAACCAATAATAGTTATATTATTAAAACACAGAAACAGTGTCACGAACTTTTGGCACTTTTAAGAAACTACCTAATAGAGCATGATGCGCTTAAAATAAACTCTAAAATATAATATAATTCCCGGCCAGGTTCTCTGCAAGGTTTTCACCAAAAACGGGTTAAAAGAGGTGAACCAGGTGAAGGGATGGAATTATTAACTTTGTTTAATTGATATAAATTAAGACCTAAGGAACTAATT
>Ga0114973_10002931_pt1 | contig 12226 bp, 17 predicted proteins | sample M_140807_MF_Meta_FD_87025 | JGI IMG/M metagenome (GOLD analysis project Ga0114973, IMG submission 87025) | Freshwater microbial communities from Lake Montjoie, Canada to study carbon cycling - M_140807_MF_MetaG | ecosystem: Environmental > Aquatic > Freshwater > Lake | place: Lake Montjoie... | reverse complement strand
TAAAACTTCCCGTGTGAAATATCAAAGATGAACAAAGTGTTCGATTACAACGGACACATGGTATCTACTTCGAAGCCAGTAAAGAATCTGCGAACGGTGAAGAAGGTTGTTTCTATTGATTCAGCTGATCGCGATACTTCTAAGTTTTACACGAATGGAGATTTTGTAGTCTATCTACCTCGTACATACGAGAATGTGGTATCTATTCGTCTAATGAGTGCCGAGTTTCCTCCCATTTATGACAGCACGTCAGCTGGTGCATTAACACATGCATATACTGCCGGTAATAATGTAGCTTCATCAACATTCAGCGGAGACACAAAGGTAACTGCCACTACTTACTATTTTTTTGTAGATGTTGAAGGCCTTAACTATTCCGACGAGACAGTCGTTGCCGGAGTTCGCTCAACATACCGCGACAGTTTCATGGCAAAGATACCAGCTGTTTTAACTGGAACAGCACCAGCTAACTTTATTGAGTACAATGATCATTCGGCAGCCGAAAGTATTACGCGTTTTACGCCAGCTCTTGGAAAACTAGATCGTATGCGTATTCGTACACGCACACACGCTCAGCAGGGCAATACTGGTTTCATGTATTGGACTACGGATGGAGAGGTAGCTGCTTCTAATAGGGATATCAATTTTACTCTTCTATTCGAGATTGAAATGCTGGATAATACATTTGACGATTTTTCCTCCTTTGAGACTCGTATTTCGGAGCGCGCTTAAACGTTAAGCCATGCGCTTACCCAACTTTACAAATGTATCAAGTGTGAACAGAAAAAACACTCCCGTAAAAATGTAGAGCATCATATCCTGAGATGATGGTGTTTCATACCCCGTCTTATTCTGTTCAATCATGCGCATAATACGATCAAGTTTGATTTCATGAGCAGAATTCTGAAAGCTTTGAGGAGCATAGGCGAAATTCACACCTGGATCGTAATCTACAAACGGCTTGGTATACCCTGCCTTCGTAGAAGAAAAATGCTCAGTGCGCTCGACCTTGGCTGGTCCATAATTGGACTCTGCTTCCTCATCATTATGGACAATAGGTAGACTTCCTGAGAGGTCATCTATTGTCTTCTTATGGCGCACGAGAGCCGCGTTCGTTCGGTGCTGAGGCGTTGGGAATATACGTCCCTCCTTCTCAGGATCTCGTGGCTCCTCCTTCGTATAATGCGTGGATGCCATGTTGTGATATTTTTTCGGGAATGATGATCCCCAAACTTCTCTAAGGCTTGCCATCCTTCCCACTTATCCAAAAGATTATACAAAAAAATGGGTAATAGATAAATGGACATTGATGTTTCTCCTAAAGAAGCGTACTTAGCTGTTGGTGACTTCGATGATACGCAAATTGCTATGGCTCAGGCTCGTGGACTAACTCCTCGACAACTTTTAGGATTTGTTGATGAGGCTAAGGACAGGAAAAGGCAAAGTAAATATCGCCATCCCGATGGACAATCGTTTGCAAAGAGGTTTAAGACGGAGGAGGGTGGTCGTAAAACTCGTCGTACGCGCAAGAACAAGAAACGCCAGCAAAAGAAATCACGCAGGAATTACAAATGAAGCTTTCTCTCACTGAGTTAGTTGTGGTAGGACTCCTGATCGTGTATATTGCTTTTTTCACTCACCCTCCACCTTCACACATTAAGGACTTCCTAGGATCTCCTGTAGGACATGCTATATTCCTCGGCGTTCTCGTATGGGTTACTGCTTACAAGAGTCTGATTGTAGGAGTATTCTTAGGAGTAGCTTACCTGATGACCGCTAAGTCTGTAACGGAGTACCTCGACCCCACTGAGCAGAAGCCTGCTGCTCCTAAGCCACAGCCTACATCGGCCGCGGTTCCCGAGCCTGTGGTTGCCGATCTAATTAAGGATATCATGAAGAAGGGAGATAAGCCAGCTCATCATGCCAAGGCCGGAAAGTCCGTGACTGCTCCCCCAAAGGCTACTCAGGAACCAAAGCCAGCTGATCCTAACAACGTCGTTGAAAAGTTTGGCGGCTTTTAAGTAATGGATAGTATTCACAACTTGGCTTCATCGCCGTTTATGATTGGTATCATGATTCTCCTAACTAATGTAGCCAGTCGTTACATTGTTCACGAATTCAGCACAAACGATGAAGAGTATGGTCAAAACATCCTTCTTCGTCGGTTAGCAGTATTTGCAGTATGTTTCGTTGGAACTCGTGATTTAGTGGTTTCATTTTTATTAACTGCCGGATTTGTCATTTTGGCCGGTGGTCTATTCCGTGGCTCGTCAGTGTATGCTCGCGAGGGAATGCATAATGATCCTTTACGTTCCAAAGCTGGGCTAGCACAGTGTGATCAGCCAGCGTATGATACAAAGGAGCCACCAATGTTTTAACCTGTTGATAGAATAAATGGTTCGTCAAAATCCAAATGCAAATGCTGACGAAAAAAAGGTGTATGGTTTTCCTAAGAACTGCATTAGCGGAGTTCCAATGGCAGATCAAACTATAGTAGATGGAACTTTGATTAGGGAACATGACGGATTTGCCCAGTTTCGTTATGAGGATGGAACTGTAAAGCAAATTAAGCCAATATGTTTAGATATTTTTGATGAACGGTTTAGGAATACAGGAGGTAAGCGCCGATCAAAATCTAAACGCAGGCAAATTCGTAAATCTCGCACTCTAAAACGAAAGTAAACTAACTACTCCAATCATTATCTGTGTGATCATACGATTTACCTTCAACGTACCTCCAACGATTGGTTTCCCACCATTCTTTAAATAATTTTTCTTCATATGATTCTTGTCGAATTTCATCAACTGTTTTCTTTTTGATGGGTGGAATATGTTCCGGGGATCGATTACGAGGACTCCAGCACCATGAAGTATTACTTTGTCTTGAACCCATTTACAGTTTAATACTTACCGAGTTCTTTCCCGTTGAACCACCCTTCTTTGGAGTGGTATTTATCTTCCTTGTCTCTGTATTAACGCCAGCATTGACTGACTTCAGCAAGTCGTCAATATTGACCTGAGGCATCTTCATTTCTCGAGTTGGAGCAGGAGCTGACTCAGTTACAACTGGTCCTGGAAGTGGACGAGGATCAGCGCGCTGAATCTGTGGCGCTTGGGGCCTGGGCATCTTGATTGCAGACTTTAAAGATGTTGGTGGTGGGCGGACATTGGTCTGCTGAGGAGGCGGTGGTGGCATCATTGAGCTCATAAAGCTTGATAATCCAGCGAGTGGATTTGATGGAGGTGGAGGTGCTACAACTGGAGGTACCTGAACTGAACTGCGCATAGACTGTGACTGCTGCTGCATTGCCGCAGTAGCTAGCTGACGAGCAATATCGGGATTTGTCTTCAAAATCTGATCAATGTTGGGGATAGGAGACTTCTGTGCCATCTGATTTGTGAGATGGACCATGTACACCATCATACAAGTACGAATCGGGATACGAACGAGCGGGTGCATTTTGAGCTTGTCACCATACAGATCATACAGCTCCTCGAAATCTTCCTCCATATCTGCTACATTCATCTGTGCAGACTCAGAAAGACCATCAAGCTTCAGTCCAAAAGCCTGCATGATTGCTACATTCTTAGAACTCCACTCGAGAGCAGACATTCCAGTAATGTACCAATCACAAAACTGCTTAATTGTCTGATCCATCGCCTTCTCACGCTTAATGAACTCAAGTTCCATCTTCATCTCATCAATAGGGGAATCTAGAGTGAAACGCTTACGCATAGGAACACCTAGCTTAGATAGACGCTCAAACTTACGTAGAATCTCATACTTCTCCTTTAGAATATGCTCATCGTTCATACGGACAGTCTTTGGAGCAGGCTGGAAGTATGGTTCGGCATTGAAATTACTCAGACCCTCACTTGTCTGTACAGGACCAGTTTCACTGAGCTTTGGCATAAGCTTGGGCTCCTCCTTAAGTTCACCAAAAGTTGGGAGTTCGATGGATCCCAAATCCGCCATCGTCATATCAGGTGCCTCTGAGATCTTAGGATTTGTTAGGAAATCTGCTCCGAAGATATCACCCATTTGTGTGAACTTACGACTTTGATATGAAAACTACAACGCAGTAAATATTATTTAGTATGCTCCATGACCCATAAACCTTGTAGAAAAGTATCCGCCAAATCATCCTTCTTTGGATGTTTGAGCATGTGCGTTTTCCATTGAACAGGAACAAGTTCAGTAGCATGAATGATACCTGTCTTTTTACGATCCTTATATGTTTTCGTAGGGTCCAACGTAAGGATATTTGTAAGTTTATGAGTTGCTGAAACTCCAGTGCATTTGAATCCCTGACACACAAACCACATATGGATCATAGCTTGAACACAGAGCATTCGCTTGTCAGGCTGCTGTTCACATACAATAAGATCAGCACCTTCCCACATAGATCGGCGAGATTCCAAAGATGCAGCAATTGGAACTGAAAGATCAACAACCGAACACTGTTTTGTTGACTTAATACAACGTTTCCAAACAATTCCAGTATAATATTTGTAGAGTGCATCTACTAGAGCTTTCTTTGTGTCTCCGCGAATTACATGAGAAGCACCTTCAGCTTGAAGTTCAGCTAATGTTTTCTTATTTAGTGAAGTTTTGGTTGGAGCCTTTACAGTCTTAGATTTATGAAGAGTGCAAGCATAAACATTTCCTGCCTGTCTCAACCAATTTGCAGGTTTCAAACATTTCCAACATTTTGGGGCGTCATGTCCTGCTCCCTCTGCCATTACATCGATCAGATCCCATTGCAAAATTTTGACATTGGATCTATTCGTTCCTTCCATAACACAAAAAGCAAGATTGCGTAGCCCAATATCGAATGATACAAGCTTCATTATTATTCATGAGCAGCCACTATATAAATCGCTACTAAAAGGGTCATTGCCGCATCGGAAGCGGGATCGTGAGCACGTCCTAGAGGTAAGATATCACGTAATCGTCGCGTCTTCGTTCCTGAATCATCTACTTGTCGAGAAATACAATCATAAGTTCCTTCTAACTTCGCAGTTCCGCACTTTTTATGGCTTTCGGTGTTCCAATCAGCAATATCAAATATTCCGGCAGGATTAGAATATTCATACCCGTTTTCAGTACAAATATTCTTCAATGCATCTAAGTCATAAGTACCCTTCACTATGACTCTCGATTTAGAATATTCTTTCATGAATGTTTTAATCCATGAATTTGGTTTGTGATTGTTTTTGATATGTTTGTCCTGAAGGTAAACTTTCAAACTTTCTTTGATTGCATCTTCTGAAAATCCGTAAGATTGAAATTCAGATTGGTACTTGTCCATTTCTTGGGCTGTTTTTGCGGAAACGGATGCAAACTCTGAAGATATGAATGACACTTCCTTACCTTTTGGAGGACTGAAAGTTACAAAAAAGTATCCATTATACTCCCATATACCCTTTTCATTTTTCTTAATAAAGAACCCTGCTATTTCACGCGGTGTGAAATATTCATCTGTTTTGGGAATAGCCTTAAATCCCGATGCGCCATACACTCTCCAAAACTCACAATCAAATGCAAGTATTTGGTCATACCCTTCTCCTAATTTATCTAAGTGCTGATTGTACAGCTTCATTATATTAAGCCGTAGCCTTTAGTAACTGTAGTAGAACAGACTTGGCATCGCGCTTTCCAAATGGAATTCCACGAGACGTTAATAGATCTCGAAGCTCAGCAGATGTCTTCTTATCTAAGTCATCGACTGGAGGAGCTTCAACGGGAGCCGGAGCTGGAGCTGGAGCTGAGGCTGGGGGTCCCTCTACCTTCTCTACTGAAAGACGATCATCGTCCTCAGTTACTTCGTGAACGGGTACAAGTGGAGGTAGTTCTTCATCATCCGCTTCTAATTCAGGTTGAGGTTCGGGCTCAGGGCGGCGAACTACCTGTGCAATTACGCTAGCAAGTGACTGGAGGTGCTGGAGCATACGTGTCTGCTGCCAGTATAAGTAACCAACCATTCCTGATAGAACAAAGACCATAGATGCAAGAATTACGACCGCGACATGTGTTAGCTGCATTTTTCTTTTATGCCGAATAAAGCTTCTTTCTTTAAACGTAATAATGCCAAATCAGACTTCCGCATCTGACTACACAAACTTCAAGAAGTTAAATACGAACTTGGCGAGTTCTAGATTTTCTAGTAAGCCAAACTTACAGTTGGCTAATCCCCCACCCCCATCTCTAATTGGACCAATAAATCTACGTACATTCTTACAGACTCAGGCTGATCAAACCAAGCATTATGTTGCAACTGCAAATTTACTGAACTGGCACCGATAAATTGTGCGTTTAGAATAATGCCAACTCCTGATGCTTCACAGTTCACGCAGTTTAAAAAGTACGGTGCAATCGATTCGCGCATGCAAACGAATGGTGTTAAGCAAATTACACACTTATCACCATTTGTTCCAAGTGTTAGCAATCTTGCTGATTTCTTACCCTCGTTTTCTAATAAAGTACCACTACCAATAATTAGTAACTTAATTGTTGCTACTGGTGGCGGTGGTGGAAGCACGGCAACACTGACATGGTCGGAGTATTATACCTCAAGCCGCAGCGCCACGTGCGTAAAGACATCCAATTCTACTCCTGTACCTGCTGCTATTTCTCTGTTAGCTGCTGGGTCATGTACGGTTACAAATCAGGCTACACAGGGACCTTATACTGTAACAATAACTGTGACAAATGTCCGGGGAAGTGCTAGTGCTACAATTAATGTATCCGTAGGATGTTTCCTAGGATTCGTTAAGGTCAAGACTCTCGAGGGACCAGTTGCCGTTGAAGATGTTGTAGTCGGAACCAAGATTCTCCAGCCAAGTGGCCGCTACAGTAATGTCGTTGAACTCAAGCGTACGACAATCACAGATATGTTTGCCGATGGTGATGGACGACTCTATGCTGATGCAGAAGAGAAGATGGTCGTTACATACTGGCACAAGATTCGGTTCTCTGATGAAACTGAGGAAGTTAAGGCAGGAGAACACCCGCGCTTACACCAAGTGTTCAGACCTACACCATTCGATGTATTCCATATTAAGCTTGAAAATCCAGTTCATGATAAGGTGCTGATTTATGACACAGATATTACAGCTGAGAGCTTTGTACCTGTAAATCCGCTTTAGATACCAGTTCTTTCATATAGTCAACTGAATCACTTAAGAAATCATCAGAAATAGCATATGTATTGTCTGAAAAGATTCCGGGTTCTTGGAATACAAGAACTCTTGAACTAATCCACAAAATTGGTAACGGTTTGATATGAACAGCATTTGGTGCTTCATCGCCAGTATCGCGAGTGCATATCCAAGGATACTTGAAAGATGTTATCATTCTATCAATCGGAAAAACATATCCTTCATTCAGTAGTCTATAATACTCCTGAATCAATGGTATAGCATTCTTAGACCAAAGCATAGCAGTACAATTTCTAATACTTTTTGTATACGAAACCTTTATGAAATTAGTTGATACCTGATAAATCTCTGTTGGTGCGTGAAAAAGGCGGTGTGAATTTGGCCCCAACATTACGGCATCCCATTCAGTATATTTCTTAACTGCTTCATCAACTGAATTTAAAAAGTCTGTACTACTACAGTTTAATCTAGCGTCATCTTCTAATACTAGACACCAGCTTGCATTACTCAATCCTTTTAGGATAGCATTTATATGCGCTAATCCACACCCCGTATGAAGCGTATTGGATAATACACCATCAACCACTTCTATATGCCCTAACCAATTCCAATGTTTCATGAATCTATCTAACCTATCCTTACGACTAGGGAGATTTATCACAAGAATATTCATTATTTAAAACTCTTCGTCTGTTCTGAAGACCATATCTTCCGATTTCATTCCTACACCTGGCTTCGAGTATTCCGAAACCTTCTTCTCAAAGAAATTGGTTTTTCCTTCAAGCGAAATCAGCTCCATGAAATCAAACGGATTTGTGGACTTGTAAATCTTGGACATACCAAATTGTAGAGCCAGGCGATCAGCTACAAACTCAATATACTGCGACATATCGCGAGCATTCATTCCAATCAGTGAGCAAGGTAAAGCTTCGGTAATAAACTCCTTCTCGATATCTACAGCTTCGCGAATAATATCAGTGAGCTCATCCTTTGAAAGTTTGTTTTGTAGCTTTTGGTAGAGCGTTACTGCAAACTCGGTATGCAAACCTTCATCACGCGAAATAAGTTCGTTTGAGAACGTGAGTCCCGGAAGAAGTCCGCGCTTCTTTACCCAGTAAATTGCACAAAATGAACCGCTGAAGAAGATTCCCTCGACGCACGCAAACGCTACAAGACGAGTGGCATACGAATCAGTAGACTCAATCCACTTACGTGCCCATGCGGCTTTTCGCGCAATACAGGGAATCGTATCAATTGCTCGGAAATACTTAGTTTGCTCTTCCTTGTCCTTGACATACTGATCAATCAGAAGTGAATAAGTTTCCGAATGAATACCCTCGGCTGCATTTTGAAATCCGTAAAATAGTCGGGCTACTGGTGACTGAATATCTTTTTGGAATCGCGTAGCTAAATTTTCCTGTACAATTCCGTCTGAACCGGCAAAGAATGCCAGGACTTGCTTAATAAAGTACTGCTCAGATTCTCCAAGTTTTTCCCAATCCTCCTTATCTTTACTGAAATCAATCTCCTCGGCCGTCCAAAATGATGCTACTGCCTTTTTGTAAAGTTTGTACAGATCCTCTTCGGAAGGCGCAATAGGGAACAAAGTGTATCGCTCACCCAAAGTCTTAGCGGAGGGGTCGAACAGAGGCTCCATAATACTAGGTAGTGAAAAGGAATTAAACTCTTTGTCCATCTTACTAATAATATGGCCAGTCCTGGAAATGATCCATTTTCCGGGAGTAATACCCGCAATCTACTTCAACATGTATTCAGTCCAAAAATCGTGAATGGAGTTACCGGAAATTCTCAATCCGGTTATGATGTCCGCCTTGATATGATCAATGTCGACAACATTTATGTTACTGGAAACATATATGGCCCTAGCGGTCCTATTTCTAATCTTGGTATAACTGGAACTCCTAAAGCCGTTGCATATTTTGATTCAAATGGTAACGTCACTTCAGATTCTAATTTTACTTATACCGCTGGCACAACGGGCTTGTCAATTGCCGGAAATATCCTTCCCGGTGTTGCGAATACTTATTCTTTGGGCACAACGGGTCGGCCTTGGGCTAGTATTGTTTTAGGATCTGACCATCTTCATTTTGTAAATAATACGGCTACTTCTATCCTAGAACTTGGACAGGATTTGAATCATTTCATGTATACCGATGCCACATTTACGACTCCTGCCTTAAATGTTGGTTCAAATGTTTCAGATCCCGAGGTCACTGGAATTTATGGAGGATGGAAAATTGGTACAACTGGAAGTGGTGCAACGTATGATCTCGTAGCACAAGCGATTCTGCCAACAGCACCATATGGACTTACTGGCGCAGTGTATTCTCTAACAAGAGCTGGAATTACTGGACCTCAAGGACCTGCAAGTGGTATTACGGGGGCTGGTGGACCTACTGGTCCCACAGGATCAGGTTTAACTGGACCCACAGGACCGGGACTAACTGGTCCAACTGGACCTACCGGTTCAACAGGATACACTGGACCCACTGGACCAGGTCTAACAGGTCCTACCGGAGTTATTGGCGCTACTGGAGTTACTGGAAATACGGGACCAACCGGTCGTGGTCTAACTGGACCTACCGGAAGTACGGGAGCAACTGGTCCAACAGGTCAGGGACCGACTGGAGTAACTGGTCCAACAACATTCACTTGGCAAGCTGCGACATATCTTCAGTATGTTGGAGGAGGATTCACGGGAACAGGATACAACAATCCGGTAGGATTTAACTTACCAATATTTCCTTCACCAAGTACGGTTATCATTCGGGAAGCTACCGGTGATGCAGCAATGTCAGTAGAATCATATTCTCCATTAACTGAAGGTATTGTATTCCAGGCAAAACTTCCAGCAGTTTCAGCACTCAGTTCAGGAAATATTCTTTTTATAGGTGGAAACTACTTTTGGGCACAACTTACGAATACAAATCAGATCCTATATTATTACACCGCTTCACCATCAGTGTATTCTGTAGTTCCCGGTGCAGTTTTGAGCTCATACACTCCTGGCGATATGTATCAACAATATTATGATGGAACATATGTCAACTTTTTCATCAACGGTGTTTTCCAAGCTCGATGCCCAATTTCCCTGAGCTATTATACTGCTAGCGAAGGACTGTACATTGGTATGAATGTTCCTGGAAATGCAAATACTTACACGATTTTAAATGTTGCGTCTTATGCGACTGGAGTTATGGGTGCAACAGGTCCCACCGGTGTTACTGGTAGGACTGGATCTACAGGACCAAGTTCTATTCCTTGCGGATATACTGGAAATAGTATTAGTATAGGAGTAACTGGAACAGCTGCAAATCCTCAAACTATTTTAAGAAAAACTATTACAACTACAAATGCCGGATATATTTGGGCTCATTCAGATATTTCTGTGACCGAAAGTGGAGCAGGAAATCCTATACTTGGAGCTTATTTGAATGTTAACGGTTCAACAGGACCAGTATATTCAGTAACAACTGGCGGTTCAGACAAGTTTGCATTATCTATCAGTAAACTGTCAACAGCATCGGTAGCGGCAGGAACATACCCTGTAAGCTTAGTAGGATATATAACAGGTGGTGGCAACATTACAGTAGATTCTGTTAATATATCTATTCTTGGTCATCTCAATTCAACATAGTTTTCCTACAATTTTATGAATTGAAAGAGATGATACACCGGAAGCTTCAGATACAGATTTCATTTGAGCTTTAGTTTTCAAACCCATAATATGAGCAACCACTCCGGCCACAATGGTCTTGGGTGTATGCTCAAACTCGTCTTCGGATTTTGTGGAAATTTCCAGCAAAAGGTCCATGATTTTTTGACGCTGATCATCATTCAAGTTCAGGGAAGCACATAAACGTTCAGCAATCCCATTTTGGGTTTGGAGAACTGTATTTTCAGTATTTGAGAAATGGGTTATAGCTTTGCATAACGCACGAATATTCACTTGAAACAGCTTGGCGATTTCTTCATGTGATCGCGGAACATCGTGGTTACGGCAAGATACAAATACTGCTCCACCCATCATTGCTCTACGTGTTTCTCCACGTACCTTTTGGGCATCTTCAAGTTCCTTGTACAAAGCACATGCTTCTTGAACTATAGCTTTAGGAAGACCTGCGTGTGAACAAGATAATTGAATCGCATCAAATATACCCATCCATGAACGCTGAGAATTTGAAGAAAGGGACCATGCACTCAAACGCTGAACAGCTTTCATGTTTGGATGTATACCTTTGAATGACATTACTGAACCGTACGATGATTCAGGAAGAAGATCAGAAATTGTAAAACCAGTGCGGCACTGATCTTCTCCTTTATTTTCATAATTGCGCCATTCTGCGCCTTCATCAATAATTTTGCTCATGATAACTCCACAATGCTCACATACTTGCTCACCTTCGTCTACAACAATTGAATGCTTGCAGTCCATTGGTGTATTCAGTCTGTAGAACTCTTATTTTCCATTTTACGCGAACCAAATACCATTTTCATAATTGACCAATTTTCAGGAAAAAGTCGGACAAACCCTGATTTTAAGAACTTCTCATAAATATACTTGATTTTTGTAGACAAATCCCCAAGAAACAGGAACATAGAGAATGCGAAGAATAATCCTGAAATATATAAATCTATCTCCCTATCTAAACCAGTTTGAATTGTAAACACTGGTGGGTACTCTTTAATTATTTTGGTTGTCCAAAATGCAATTGAGCCTACTAATGTTAATTCTGTCACAACGTCGGAAGTTTGGTAGAGGATACCCTGCTCCTTCCACTCCGTGCCAAAATCATCAAATAGATGGAAAAGAAGGTAAGAAATAAGGGCTCCAAACACGGTATAGAATACTGCCAAAATAGCAATATTCAGTGTACCACCAACTACTTCATTCCACTCCATTAAGCTTTAATCAGTAAATTTTAGAATCAGTACTCCACATCCTATCATAGCAATTGCAATGTAATCGTGTAAGTGTAAATATTCTTTAAAATACAAAACTCCGATAGTTGTTGTTGCCATAACTGATAAGCCTGACCACAGC
>Ga0114973_10002925_pt1 | contig 12246 bp, 10 predicted proteins | sample M_140807_MF_Meta_FD_87025 | JGI IMG/M metagenome (GOLD analysis project Ga0114973, IMG submission 87025) | Freshwater microbial communities from Lake Montjoie, Canada to study carbon cycling - M_140807_MF_MetaG | ecosystem: Environmental > Aquatic > Freshwater > Lake | place: Lake Montjoie... | reverse complement strand
GTTATCTATTATAGATCATCATACTGATGTTGTTATATTTTTAGGATACCTTGAACCTGGGTGGATGTTAGATTATGCTCATCAAGTTCAATTAAGAAAGTTGATTCGTAAATTTCCAGTTGGAATGATTTGTAAGTTTGTTGATAGTATTCCATTCTCCTGGAAAAACGAAATCGATACAGTCTACACAGAAAGTGAGTAATGGAACCTCCAATTCTTTCAACAATGGTTGTGCTTTACTATACCAATCTGAAGTTTGATACAAATAAGATCATGGAAGATCTTCCTCTAGATTCTACTATTATCAAGGTAGAGAAGCGAGGTGTAGCTCGGCGTGGCGAAAGTAAGCGTGACCAAATTAAGCGCCGAGTTAAGAAGGATGTTCAGAATACTACTGGATTCTGTCACAATTCTATTACTGTAGTTGTTGTCAATAATGGTGATGGTGAGCTTCCTGATAAGGAAATTACAATTAAGATCTTTCAGAATGGAGTATTTCATCTAACAGGTGTCCTGGATCCTCGATATGATACGTCTTCCATGCGAATTCTTCTAGATATTCTGTGGACCAAGTGTCGTCATGCTATTACTGGCGATACACCTGAGATTATCCGCCGGCGCGTTGTTCTCATGAATTATACAACCAAACTTTCGTCAAATGAAACTATTGCTCGTGAACTTCTTCATAATAGTATTCGTGCTATGAGCAGCGAACTTGTGACTTCGCAGTACGATCCCGATGTGTATCCTGGTGTCAAGATTCACATTGGTCCAAATAACTGGACTGCCAAAGTATTTCGAACGGGTAAAATTATTCTGACTGGAATTACTGATCATGAACAATGTGGTCAGTTTATTGGACTACTCCTTGAGTTGTTTGAGAAGGTGCTTCCGATAAAGTTGAAACCACAAATGAAGTCAGCACAAGCTGTCCTACCGTTAGGGCAGTGAGTAACATAACCCAAATATACATCATGTATGGAGATACGTTCTGCCAAACATTACTAAAGAGTGCGACGCTTCCTGCTACGACGACGAGTAGACTTACCACGCTTCCGCCGATGAGTCCTTTTACGACGGCGTCCATTTACTTTACGCCGACCTTTTGTATCCTCTTCGGATCCGCTTCCTGGGTATAATTCCTCGGCACCACGAAGACGAAACCCTCCCATTTTTATTGGAGTTGCGGTACGAAGATGATCATAAGACCTATCAGCAATAATCTGATTTTTCAAATCAACGCCTGTCTTGAATACATCATCAGTATTAATTCCTGAAACTGAATTGGCGGTAGGTAGTCCAAGTGGAGCCACATTTAAAGACTGAGCACCTCCACGTCGAACCTTACGCTTACGAGTTCGGCGACCACCCTTTTGTCCACCACCAAGGTTTTTGTAATTTGCTGCAGATGCAGCTTGAGAGGCTATTGTCTTTTGACTTGCAGCTTCAATTAATCCTCCCTGAACATTTTGTGCTTGTGGAATATCTAGTGGAGCTCCCGAAGTTAAAATAACTTGTCCATTGGCAGCCGTCGTATAGCTAGCCATATTAATGTATTGAACAGAAATAACACAAATGACATCTTTGAATTCCGTCCAAATTCAGGCGCTCGTTCGTGAAATGGACCATTCAATGCGCCGACACAAAGGTCTGAAAACTACGAATCCACCCGAATATCGCAAGAAGCTTGCTGATGATAATCAGGTTCTATATAACCAGTTTCCAACAATTTTTGAAATGCATATTGAGGGAAAGTTAGACCAAACTTTTTTTGAAATGTTGAAAATGCGCCGTAAGGTTGAGCTTGGTGAAATGACCGATGATGAGGCTTCAAAAATCGTAGGACAGAAGTTATTTGACCGATTTGTAGATCCTGTAGTCAAGAAGCTTGATGGTGCAACTGGTCAGGCAGCTCCACCTGCACCGGTTGGATCTTATTCCGATTATTATAAGCAGTTTGAGACAAATGGCATGCTGCCCCCAAAGGACAGTTCAGAACATTGATAAATATAAACAGAAAAACGCGGAACTTAGAAGGTACAATACAGTTTCAGGAAGAGTTACATCTCAATGCTGTATAACACCATGCATTCTCCCTACAGCTGGAGCAATAACAACAAGCAACTGTGTATTTGTTCAGGAAACGTATATAACTACATGTGATTACACAGTGGCTTCTTCAGGCGGAACATCATTTCAATGGTTCTATATTTCAGGAAGTAATCCTCCTCAACCATTTGTTAATGGTACTAATATTTCAGGAAGTCAGACACAGACACTGAGAATGGGCGCAGTTGAGTCTGATACGTGTATAATTAGCAGTATTTACTGCATTGTTACTAATAATTGTGGATCGGTTCAAAGTAGTAATGCTGCAATTGTAGGAGGATGTCCAATAGTTCAATAATTAGTTCTATTTACGCAGATTTTGCTTTGTATATACAAAATGCGCCTGTTAACTTCATTGTTAACGCTATTTGTTATCATTAATCCAATTGGGGGGCAGCCTCCAATCGGAACAGGCGGTATTACTGCTACTGCGAGCTCATCTCGAACCCCACTAGTAATACGATCTCCTGTAGTTTCTTCAACTGCAACAGCTACTCGGACTCGCGCAGGAGGTGGTGTTCTTCCTACAGGAACTGGATCTGCTACTGCTACTCGGACTCGCGCGGGTGCTACCACGTCTCCTACAGTTACTGCGACACGGACCCGTGCCGGTGCTAGCCCGTCTCCTACTGTTACTGCTACACGGACTCGTGCCGCTGCACTTAGTCCCACTGGTACTACCACCCGAACTTCAGCAAGTACTCTTACTCGCTCTAGTTCTGTTGTACCAACAGGATCCCGAAGCGCTGTGGCAACTTCTACTCGAACAGCCACACGCACTGCTTTAGCTAGTGGAACTGGGACAACTACAAGTACTCATTCTCCAGGTTCATCTGCTTCAGGAACTGCCACGCGAACTGAGTCTCAAACTATTACTGCTACACGAACTGAAAGTTCAGTGGCATCTCCATCCAATAGTCAAACTCCAATTGGAACTTCAACAGGAACGTCAAGCACGAGCTGGACATCAAGCTATACTCCCACAATGTCAATGACAGGAACACGAAGTTATACTCCCAGTGCAACAATTTCACCGACAATGACTATTTTGAATGCTCAGGCTGTTCAAACTTCTCAATCGGCGCCATCGACTTCGATTGCAACGGTTGGAATTATAAGTGGAGCTGCTGTCGCTGCTATTTTTGGAATTGTGCTTCTTGCATTTATTTTGAGACGACCAACACGAACGCCAGCGACTCGCGTTGTATTTGATGAACAAGTACCAGTAGTGAAAAATCCTGTTTTGGAGCGAGATAGAAGTATGTCTTATCCTCCAACTCCCGAATTTGATTTGATGGGACGATCATATCCCACAATAAATAATACTGCACAAAAGAACCCCTTTGCCGCAAAGGGAACAAGTGTGAGGTTCAATCCTATTCCTGTTCGGAATGCTATGACCTCTTTTAACCTTCCTCCACCACCTCCACCATCACCTCCGCTAGATATTTAACCGGATTCGCAAACAAGAGTTTTTCGCAGATCCATCAGTATTTTTCCAAGTTTGTTTTGACCACGCCATTTTGAAGGCACACGTGCCTTGTCAGTATCCATGGATGTCCCAATTCCCCAGTACATTTCTCGGGCATCCGCATTTCCAATTTGTTTCTCACCTGTTTCCAGCAGCTTCGAACGAAGCTCGGGATATTGAGTGAATTTGGCCCGTACAGCTTTAGCCATAATTTCATCCTTCTTTGGATCCCAAACTTCAGCTGTAATTGAGATCTTCTTCTCCAAGGCTTTCACCGCCTTTGGAGTCGCAGTTCCCATAATTTTCGTATACATATCATCATTCTTGATTTCACGAGCCTTCATTGCTACAATGTAGTGAGTGACTGTAGGGTAACGTACTCCATCAATATCTACAGCATGATTTGAAGAGTTGCTGAATGAAGAGTATGGTCCACCGCTCTCGTCGCCAGTACTGAACAGAACAGGTTCAGGTTCAGGTTCTTTCTTAAGCTTCTTTGATCTCTTCGTCTTAACTTCAGTGAACGCTTCATCTGTCACAACTGACTTTACATCATCTTCATCAGTTTTTGCAATATCCATAACTTCAACCTTCTCTTCAGTCTTAGCTTCAGGTTCATCTTCAGCTTCAGCTTCAGTCTCGGGTTCGGATCGCTTGACCTTCTTAAAGATGAATGTACGATTGAGAAATGAGAATACTTGCTGCTCTTCCGTGAGTGTGATTCCCTTTTGATGCTGATACAGTTCAGAAAACATTTTTGACTCTTCCAGTTCGTATCCTACATCCTTCATAATCTCGCAAACACGATCAAAAGGAACAAGATATTCAACTTCCGGCTTATCAAAACTTTCTAGAAAGACACGAATTGGCATTCCAAACTCTTCTACCCAATTATCCTTGTCTTCGTACTGCTTAGTCATTTCACCGCAAATCTGCTTTTCATCACCGAACATATGAGTCTTCTTTCCGATCAGAAGAGAATAGACTGCGCGACCGTCCAAACACGTACCAAAGAATGTGCTCTTTCCATACTTCTCAATATTCTTGGCAAAGTTGCGAAATATCTCTTCCGATTCACATGCATAATGTAGAGCAAACTGGCATGATATATCATCGAATTTATGTAGATCTTTGAATTGAGCAAGGTAGTCGGTAGATGGTTCCTCCTTTCCAGTGAGAATTGGCATATACTTATCTTCCTGTTCTAGGAGAGGGTACAATGTCATATCGCCTTGGAGGAAGAGTACTGGAGGAATGTAATCGTACGGATTGCGACGCTTATCATTGAGGTATCGTACAGCCGAACCTTGAGTTGGAGAAGTAATATTCGCAAGTGAAATATCAACTCCAACCACCTTTGAAGGCTCAGTCTTTTTCCATTTGAACAAATCGCCGCCACGTCCTACAGCAAGTTCAAGTAGAGTATCACCCTTCTTAATACATGAGCGATAGAGTTCGTCCTTTATACGATTATGGAAGTTGTATACATCATTGAATACACGGCAACCGCGCTTTAAGTCGTCGCGATAGTACATGTCATCTTCAAACGTATCATCTTCAGGATTTGTGACAAAGTTTGAAAGCATTTCTTCTGAAATTGAAACGTGCATTGAAGTCCAAATTGAGTTAGCTACGAAGATATCATTACCATACTGCGGTTCCTTAAGAACATGGTACTGATAAGTCTTATCGTATCGCGTACGGAGAATTGTCCAACGCTTATTTTCAGTATCGTACGCACACTCTACGATTGTATTGTTTTCTACTCGATTGCCCTGTGAATCCACAACCATGTTCTTATCATTCAGAGGAACCATGATCTGATATGCGTCGGGATCACGAGGAACTGCTGGCTGGAATATTGACGGAATACGAATATTCATTGCGGCAACTTTTTTGAGTGATTCGGGAAGCTCCTTTTCAACATATTCTCCAGTCATAGTTTCACGAGGATAAATGATATCGTCACCAGGTGTGCGCGATACATACAGCTCACCCTTCTTAGCTGGAAGCTTCGTGAATGGATCAAATGATTCTTCATCGTGGATATTGATGAGGAAATCAATAGTGTTCATGTGCGCTGGCTTCCACTTGTAAACTCGCGACCAAGTCTTACCCTTTCTATCTTCTGATGGAGCTACTCCACTTGAACGAGGTGTAAAGATGAGTCCATCAGTCTCATATTCAAATGTAGTAGTCAAGATAGTACGAATAGCCTCTTCCATCGATGCTCCATCTCCAGCAAGGAATAACTTAGTTTCGACACGTAGAGGAGTCATGGAAGGAAGTGTCGTGAACTGATTCTTCAATTCTTCTACGAACAACTTTGACATTCCAAGTCGCGAAGACTGGGGATTCTTGAGTACATCTTCGTCGGTCTTCATGAGAGGCAGAGACTTTGTATCGCGATTACGGAATCGGTAGATGTCAAAGATACAGAATAACTGCTTGTCAGTAATATATTCTCCGTCAACAAAATCCCCAATATGCGAATCATCATTTGCCGTAATTCCAGTCCAAGTTACAATATTTGTAGGTGTAATTTTTAGTAATTTACGATCACGAGAGACATATAGTCCTGCACGTTCTCCATCGGCTTTGTTGGTAACAGTATATCCCTTCGAGATATTGTTTGGACTTCCATGACTCAGATGACGACGAAGCATAGTAACTGGATTGTAGAATGTAATGCCCGACATCTTGAATTCCTGAATATAACGCTGCATATCAGAAACTGAAAGTAGGAAGGGAGTTTGGTAATATGACTGTGAAATTGAAGTCATAATTTTCAGGAGATCTTCAACAACAAGCTCAGAACTTACTTGTGAATCTTTTCCTACAAACTCAATTTCAAGCTCATACGATACTGGCTGTTTCAATAGAGTCTTTAAGTTATACTTTACGTTAACACCACGTGACTTGATCGTGGAGAAATCAATGCGGAATAGTTCCGAAGCGGTCTTGTAAGATTTACGATGAATCATACGAACATGAGCCTTGGGATCATTTGGATTTCCCTCCCAGTCCTTGCGTAGCTTTGTTTCAGAACGCAGAGTGAACCGCGAATTAGCTTCGGGTGCATCGTACATATCGGTCTTGCCTACCGACCCGTCGTAATATCTCTTCTTGCGCTCAACATCTAGTGGAATCGCTCGAAAAGTATTCGATGAAACCAGCTTAAAGATATTTTGAGGTCCGAACACATTGACACGAGTACTATCAGCATAGCAGAATGTCAGACGGTGTTCCTCCGTCATCGAACCAATAGACAGATTCTGAATTGTATTTAGTAACCTGTCTGCCACATCCTTTGTTTGAATCTTACCACAAAGCAGTTTGCATTCAAACTCTGCTTTATGGTCTTTCTTTGCAATATCTATAAATTGAGTGAGTCCTACAATTACAGGCTTTGTAATTATAGACTCCATACTATTATATTTTAGCTGGATTAAAACCAGTCCATTTTTGACTAATCATGTAACATGCTTTCATATGTCTTTCTTGTCTTTTGATCTTCGTCCATACGCTTACGCTGATCTATGCAAAAATTAATGTATCTGCGAATTTCTTCGAGGCATTCATCTGACAAAGAAGCAGTTGAAATAAGAATACCAGTTTGAGTTTTCGTGAAGTCCTGTGTGTATCGCTTCACAATATCAAAAACTTGGAAGTGTTCATTTGAATCGAGCTTATCAAGCTGATCCTTCATCCATTCCTTGTCGTTTCGCGATACCATTATATAGTATTGAGGTCTTTGATGTTTAAACTAAACGGGCGGTGGCGGTAGCGTAACCGGTTCATCACCACCCTTCTTCAGCTTACGAGTCTTCTTTACAGGCTCGGTTGGAGCAGTAATGATAACCTTCTTTTCTCCATCTTCTGTTGATGTCTCTACTGGTGCCGCGGATTCCTGTACTACTGGAAGTACGACCTCGGGCTCCTTGAGAGTCAGAAGCTTACCTACAATAATAATTTCAGTATCCTTCTGCTTGAACTGAGATCCAATAACCTCAAACTCAATTTCCGACTCAATATCAGCCTTGTTGAAGTCCTCGTTACCCATATGTAGATCGCGAGGAATCAGAACCTTGATTGGAGGAGTTTCGGCATGAATACCAACCTTGGAACGGACCTTAACTACAGCCTTAAATCGCTGTCCAGGATGAGGAAAGCATACATCTGCCTGAAACTTTACATCGTAATCTACACCTCCATGAATGTAGTTGGTACGTCCAAGTGAGTAATCAAGGAGTGTAATGCTGTTGCGCTCAATATAACCTTCGGCTGAACAATGTCCTTCGTAATTCATTTTAAGTTGCGCCAAAATTGAAGCTTCCATATTGCGCTGGAGGAACTTTGAGTGGATATGAACCTTTTTGGAAAGTTCGCGGCGTTCAAATAGCGGATCCATTTGGTTATTCAGATCCTCTAGATTATTTTATTAGTTTTTCATCTGTCTAAAGTCGTTCACGCAAATTCTTGGAAGTTCCTGGATCGTTCAAGATCTCAAACTCTTCAGGAGTTAGCCAAAATAATCCATCCTTACCCGATAAAATAGCTTCACGAACAATAAAATTCAGGTACAAACATCTGTCCTTCTTTGTTTTAATTTTCGCAGGGAATCCTTCTCCCTTTATCCATCGAGAGAATGAGTTGAGTACACCTTCTTTGTATGAAGTACATGCTCGCCCTCCAATGTTCTTCTTACGTTCAGCACGCTTCACTTCTTCAGAATCTACATCTAAATTAAATACTATTGCATCCTCCTTCATTGACGCAAAGAAATCATCCTTGTGATCAATAAACTTTTTCTTGAGAGTTTCAAGCCATTCGTTATACTCATCTAATTCAGCTCCAATTGGAGTTATCTGTTCTCCATTCTTGTAGACTTGATTTAGTCCGAAAATATAGAGGTGTTCAGTCTTAAGCGGTTTGGCGTAGATAGGAGGATCTGCCCAGTTTAGGGTGAGCATATAATCTATCTTCTCCTGTTTGGTGAGTACAGCGTCTACAACGTACCAATCCTGAATCTCTTGAGAGAATGTCTTTAAGTAATCAGATAATGCTTCGCGTTTGGGTGCTAATGATAGTACTTCTCTGCGCACAGGCGCTGCTTCTTCCTTTACAGGAATATCAACTTCTTGATGCGTTTCTTCTTTGAGGATACGATCCATAGCAGTCTGATTATGACCTGAAGTAAATGCTAAAAACTTACCTTTCGATTCTAAATATCCTAAACGTCCATTCTTATCTTTGAGCTGAAGACCTAGTTCAATAGCATTCTGTAAAAGGTACGATAGAACTTCAGGGGCATAATCTTTCAATGATGAATGTTTAACTAAATCTTCCCGAGTCCAAATCTGTTTCTTCACAAATATCTTTTGAAGTTTATCAAACACTTCGTCGCGTACATCGAGAATAGCTGATAATGGACGAGTATGATCTGTATCTATTTCTTGCTTGGGTACCTTACATGTTACCGCTACAGCCATATCGTCAAATGTCGGAGAAAACATCTGTTCAAGCGAAAGTTCAAGTTTGGCTCCATCTTCATTACGGGTTTGAGGAATCTTGATTTCGCGCCATTCTTTTGGAAGATTATTGAGTCCGTGCTGTAATTCACAATCCATCGCCGACTCCATTACGATCCGCTTGACTTTAGCGATCTTTGCGGCTTTCTCTTCTACGAATACGCGGTAAATGTACTCGTCAATAGTTTCCTTCTTGGAATTAGGGTAGCGGCATACATGGAGATAGACTGTACAGTTCTGATCTTCAAAATCAAGAAGAGAATGAGAACACGTTCGCATTCCACGACCAATAATTTGTTCGATGCCGGACATGTTGAAACGAGGATCCAGGATATGAATTTGGCGAACGTACTTGAAATCTACACCTTCAGAAACACGAGGAGATGCTACAACAATACGAATATCCGATCCATCACGGTTTTCTGCACGACGTAATCTATCAAGTGCTCGGCGCATATCGGAAGCTGATGTATCTGCTACAAATAGTACATACTTGCCACGAGATCCACGTGCTACTTCTCCTGAAGTTTCAAGTAACTTGTCGCCAATAGCTGACTCATATCCATGCTCTTCTAAAATCATTGAAAATAGCTGAGCACCTTCTTCTACACGGTTGGAGTATACGAATACTACACCTTTAGTTTCCTCTATAATCTTCATGATAAGAGCAGCTTTGGAACTATACATTCCAATCTTGGAAGGAGCCAAGAACTTCTCTGTTTCGGCGCGGTATTTGTAGGTGCCCGATACCTTTTCAAATATTTCGCGAAAGTCTTTGTTACCGGGGTAAGCACAGAATAGAGCTGGATCAATTATGGCTGACGGTTTTAAATTCTTGATTTGAGCTTCCTGGATTGGATGAACATAGGACTTAACTAATTGGAGATACTTGCGTGGCTTTGTTATGGTCTTACCATCGTAATCCATATCGCGATCAATTTCGGCAATAAGCTCGTCGGGAGGAGGAAGACGATAAGGGAATGTGAATGGATTCTCGCCTTTGCTGTAAGAAACATAATCAGCACACCATCCTCGGAACATAGCTTCTTGTCCTTTCTTGAATTCGCCTGTAGGAGTAAAAATATCAGACGATTTGAGTTGTTTAGTTAAATCTATTCGGCGATCATTCCATAAGAATAAGTTCAAGTAATAAACTATTTCATCAAATGTATCGTACATAGGTGTGGCAGTGAGCAGAACAAGCGTAACTCCAACTGCCTTTTTCAAGATTGATTCAAGTGCTAAACCTACTAACTTTGAAGTTCCTGATTCTGACGTATCGCGTAAGTTATGTGCCTCATCTACAATTATTAAACGATTATCGAAAGTATCGTGAATCCATTTATCTATCTCCTTCCCCGACTTCTTTAGTTTGTTGTTATCTACTGTATTTGAAAACTCGGCATATCCTTGAAATTCATAAAACTCTCCAATAATCTTATTAGCCAACTTTTCAATACGACTACGACTTGCTTTGTCCGTATACTGCAGAGTCTCCTCGCTTGATCGCTGGATCATTTCAAGATACCGGCGACCAGTACACTGTTTTGAAAGAAGAAGACCATCTTCATCAAATGAAATGTTTGCCGGATTGAATATTTGGCTCTTGAAGTTTTCTTGAATAGCAGGATTGGCTAGGACTAAGACTCGCTTATCCTGAAACTCCGGACGAATAATGTACTCTTCGGCAATTTGAATAGCTGTGCATGTTTTTCCAGCTCCAGTTCCGTGGACCATGAGAAGGTTACGAACGGGTGAATCCGGAGATAAAACTCGTCGAAGGAACCGCTGGACCGGTTGGAGCTTGAATTCCTGGGCAGTTTTTGAACACTGGTCTTCGCGTAATCCTTTGAGTGTTTCAAGGTTAGCTGTTTGTGGAAGTTCAGGAACTTTAGTTTCCTTCAGTTCCGGATGGGTTGTGTTCACCATTGTATTTCATCCTGAAAAACGAATCTAGTTTGGTTAACGGATAGGTGGGTAACCGCAACACAATGGCATTCGAGAGTCCTGATTTTGATACTGTTGATTTCCTTCTTAAGCGCGACTGGTTTGTAGATATTCAGAGTATTCACGATCTTTTGCGTCGCACAACTGATTCAGTGTTTTGGGAAGTGTTTCATAATCGTCACGAGTATTCCCAGCGTATTCGCGAAGTCATTGCTCCTTTAGACTATATTCCCGATCGTGCACTCTTAAAGATGAAGGTTGTTGACTTGACTGATGAGCATTTGGCTATAATTTCCAAGCAGCGCCGCGAGGAGATTAAGGCTATTATGAAGGCTGAGTGGGAGGACCATATGAAGAAGCACTGTCCTATTCGGCCACGCGATGATGAAATTGACCGGCGGATTCAAGCACAAAATGCTGAACTTAATGAGGCTCGTAAGAAGCTGGAGGAGTATACTGAGAAACGCAAGAACGGAGATAAGTTGGCTCTGAAGCGCTTTGATAAGATGATTTCAGATTTGAGGTCTCAGATGCCCGACCTTGAAATTGAGCGCTCTAAAATGGATGCTCGGTGGCTAGAACATGAGGAACTAAGGTTTCATGAACAGATGCTTCTTCTGCCGGGTGAAGACGCTGGTCCTAATTAAATGTAAGTGTGACAACCATTACTGTTCAAAATGCCGTGATGCCGAGAAACATTCATGTTCCTTCAATTATCGTGAAAACTCACAAAAGGAACTTAGTATAAAGAATCCACAGATAAAATCTAAAAAAGTACAAGAAATATAATGAAACTACTAGATATTCTATCTGCTGTTGTGGTAGTAGATTTTGGCACCATCACGCTATCCAAGTTTTTTAATTTCGGTAAATCTCTCGACAAATGGTATGCCAAGTTTGGAATGACTGGTGTACTTTCTGATTGTTTGATTATTGTTCTCGGTATTCAGTTAGCACTCTTAATTGAACCCAAGGCCGGATGGTTTCATTTACTGATGATGGCTCTAGCAATTCAGATATTCCACGATATTTGGTTTTACTTTGGCGTGATTCAGCCAATTCCTCAAGGACATAATGAGATCATTGATTTATTCAAGGAGTATGCTCAGGAAAACTCATGGAAGATTGTAGTAGCCGATTCCCTAATGGTTACGTCCACAGTTGTTCTTGCCGAAATATTGAGTAATT
>Ga0114973_10002919_pt1 | contig 12256 bp, 4 predicted proteins | sample M_140807_MF_Meta_FD_87025 | JGI IMG/M metagenome (GOLD analysis project Ga0114973, IMG submission 87025) | Freshwater microbial communities from Lake Montjoie, Canada to study carbon cycling - M_140807_MF_MetaG | ecosystem: Environmental > Aquatic > Freshwater > Lake | place: Lake Montjoie... | reverse complement strand
GTCGAATCTTGGAACTATTTTGTGGAAAATTGAGTCATAACAAATTCATTTCAGACAAGATTATATTCTCTAACAAAGATTGTTTAGTTGGATTCTTGGATGCTTATATTGGTGGGGATGGATGTGTTGATACTAGAGGAAAAATAATAAGCATGTCATCTGTATCAAAGAATATGTTGATTGATGTACAACAAATCTTGAATAATTTAGGTATTTATAGTTACATTACAAAATATAAAAAACAAGAAACAAATAATCGTGGAAGCAAAGATATTAAACAATTATATAATTTATTTGTTAGAAACAAACAAGCATTATTATTGGCTGAAAAATTAAATATGAAATTAAAATACAAACAAGACAAATTAACAGATATTTTGAACCACGATTATAAATATAATTACTGTAAAAGTTATGACAGTGTACCAAATGATGTTGATGGCGAAATCATATTTGAAGACCGTAACGGTCGTTATAAAAATATTTTGTTTGACAAAATCAAAAGCATAGAAGAAGTTTCAAATACTACAAATTATGCGTTTGACCTAACAGTTGCGGACACAAGAAATTTTAACATCTATAATGGTCTCGCGATCGTCGACACTTTTCATTTCGCAGGGGTCTCGTCTAAATCTAACGTGACTCGTGGTGTGCCAAGAATAGAAGAAATATTATCTTTGTCACCCGAACCAAAAAATCCGTCGCTAACCATTTACATGAAACAAGAGGAACAAACCGACCGTGAAAAAGCGCAATCCATTATGTACATGTTGGAACACACTAAGATGGAGGAAATCGTGAAATCCATTGATATTTGTTTTGATCCGGATGATTTAAATACATTGATTGGTGAGGACGAGACGACAATGGAACAGTTTCAATCATTTGAACAAATGGTGGATGAATGTATTGAAAAATCGGTTGAACCACAAACCAATGAAAAATCAAAATGGATTCTACGAATGGAGATGGATTCTGAAATCATGTTGGAGAAAAATATTACCATGGACGATGTGAATTTCACCTTGAAAAATAGTTATGGAGATGAGGTGGCATGCGTCTATTCGGATTATAATGCGGACAAATTAGTCTTTAGAATTCGTATGAATACGGTGGTTAATAAAGCAGAAAAAACAGGTGTAACACCCATTGGACAAAATAAAAGCAAAGTCAATCCGCTTGACCAGTCTGACCAAATTTATATATTAAAGAATTTCCAAGACCAAATATTACACAATATAGTGATTCGCGGTGTTAAAAATATCAATAAGGTAATTCTTCGTAAGATCAAGGATAATTTAGTGGAAACATCGGGTGTATACAAGAAACAAGATATATGGGTTTTGGATACTATTGGAACAAATATATTGGATGTATTGGCTCTTGATTACATTGATGCGAAACGCACATTTAGTAATGATATTGTTGAAATATACAACATCTTTGGTATTGAGGCGGCACGACAAACCATTTATAATGAATTGGCGGAAGTCATTGAATTTGATGGCACCTATATTAATTATCATCACATGGCAATGTTGTGCGATAGAATGACATTTACCAATAAGATGATTTCGATATTTAGACATGGTATTAATAATGATAATATTGGTCCAATTGCCAAGGCATCTTTTGAGGAAACCCCGGAACAATTCTTGAAAGCAGCAAGACATGCGGAATTAGATATTATGCGTGGTGTATCCGCAAATGTAATGTGTGGTCAAGAAGGATTATTTGGAACCAACGCATTCCAGGTGGTGCTTGATTTGGACGAAATGCGTAAATTGGAGAATACAATTGAATATGAACAAGAAGATACCAACAAAATGATTGATGATGTATTTGGTGGTCTGGAAAATGAAGATGACAAATGTAGTAAAAATAAATTGGTTATTGAAAATAATGTAATCAATATAAAGGCAAGTGATTTAGGTCATGATGATGATTATAATCCTGGATTTTAGAATGTTTTGATATAAAAATTATTATATATTATTTTCTTATTATATAATAAGTGTATTGATGTCAGTATTTGATAGTAACATAAATGTTGATAGTGCAGACAAAAATAGCAATAAAAGAAGCAATAAAAGAAAATTAAACGATAATGGTGATGATGGTATTTTTAATAATATTAGGCAATCATTAGAAAACGCATTTAATTCATCGTTGGAATTTATTAGCGCGACTTTATATTCTAATAAAAATACAAAAGATTGTAGCAAAGAAACTGAAATGGAAGTTGATGAGAAAGAAATTCTACATACACCTGGAATTCTAACTCGTAGTAAAACAAAACAATTCGAGATAAAAACAACTCCATTTTTAAAAATGAATAGAGAAGAAGTAACAAGTTCTGTATATGGAAATAAGTGGACTGATAAAATTGAGGGAATACATCCAATATCTGGTGATGATTTGACAGAAAATTTTACAGAGTTATGTAAATTAATAACTGAGCAAAAAAAAACAGAACAAGAATTAAAAAGTAATTACAAAGAATTTCAGGAATTAAATTCAAATAAATCTAATAAAAATAATAAATCAAAAAAGTCAACACTTAATCAACGAAGTGAAAAAAGCAAAAGTAAAAAAAATAAGATATCAACTCAATCTGGTGTTGTTAGTTTTGATGATATAACACGCAAAAATCTTTTAAAAGAACAAAAATATTTGGATGAATTAGTTGATGAAAATGAAAAAGTATTAAAAGTTCTTGAAAAAAATTTACGTGAAAATGAGGATTTTAAAAACGCTGTTAATGAGATTCGTTTTATAAAAAATAAACAAAATAAAAAAAGTAAACAAACCTCAAAGACAAAATCAAGTAGTGATGATATAATCACAGAATATTTATTTGGGTTTCTTAATGGAAAATATGGAAAGGACAAATTTAAACAATATTTAATGACTGTAGTTGATAATGATCAATCTCTTAATGATGATGTAGATAAAATTGTAGAAATCATTGAAGAAACTCCTTTAAGAAAAATTTTTACTGAAAGTATTACAAATATAAAATTTATGAAAGATATATTTGGAAAAAACTTTTTTCATGAACTGTCTAATAAGAATGAAGATGTTTGTTGGATATGTGGTAAACCAATTTATAGTCATGGAGAAATTGAACATAAAATTGACGCTGTACGAAGTATGACATTGATACCAAAAATATATCATTATCCAGAACAATTTGAAGAATGGAAGGATTATAAAGAAAAATCTAATATTCAAAGTGATTTATACAAGTATTATCAAAATATAAATAGTAAAAACCCAAATTTTAGTGAAGCACAAAGAATTAAATCTAATTTGATTAAAAACATAAAAAAAAATCCAGAATTAAATAACGATGAATTTATTGAAGTATTATTTTTAAATATGGATTTTTATGCGGATTCGCATGAAGCATGCAACCAATTTAAATTAGACGACAAGATAATAAAAATACTATCTGATATGAGCATAGAAGTGGATGAAGAAAGTTTAAAAAATCTTTCAGACTTTATTTTTAATTTTTATAAACGTGTTCGAAAAATAAATAAAAATAAACCAAATTATATAAAAACCGAAAATAAAACTATTATGTATGATGATAAACAATTGAAAAAATTAGTAGAAAAATTTCTTAAAAAAAGAGAAAATAAGGGGTTTCAACCAGGGTTAACTAAAGTTTTAGATAACAAATATGTAACTACAAGTGTGGGGACATTTTCTAATATTTTACAAGCAAGCTCTAGTAGTGGTTCTGAAGAAACGCAAAAAAATGAAAAATATAGTAGAATTGAAAATATTGTTAGTTATATTGGAAAAGATTTACAAAAGTTTCATAGACAATCATTAAAACATCCTATGGACAAAAAATATTATATAACAAAAACTGTTACTAATGTTATGTCGTCTGCGGTTAAAACCTATAATAATAAAAAAACGAATAATTTAACAAACGTTTTTGATAAAGAACCATCTGGTTACAGCGGTGACGTAAGTAGTAACCGTACAAATCGTAGAAGACCAATAAAAAATAATTCTAGTAAAAAAAGAAAACGTACATAATTAGTTGATAATATTATTATTATAAATAGTATTCATATTTATAATGTTGAACGTCTCCTCATATTGGAATAATTCGGTTTATTGCGGGAAGAAAACCCTTTATTCGCATTATTTACAAACCGGAGACATAAATTTACAAAACAAGAAACTGTTTCACCTATAAGATAACCAATTGACCATTCTATGTTAGCACAGCATTTTTCTGTGTCACAGCATTTTTTGCTTGTTTTGGGTGTTGGCGTATTTTGTATTATTTTCATCTATATACAAATATTAATAATATAAATGTATTAGAAATATAAATTTATTATTATATAATTATTTTGATTTTATATAATACATGCGTTCTTATTGTTCACTTATAAATAAATGCGTATCAAATAAAGTATTTATAAATATTGATAAAAATACTGAAAAAGAAAAATATCCCTTATTGTTTTGCGAATTATTGAGTCAAGTCTATAGTATAGAAACAGCTGATATAATAAAACAAATTATTCATATTGAACTTTATTGTTATGTAATAAATATGTATCGTATTTTATTAGAAAAAGAATTAGATTATAAAAGTTTTGTTAAATATAAATTCAGCTTTTTAACAAATGTATTGAAAAACATGTTTTATAATGAGGAAACAAAAGATTTATATTTCTCCTATTTTTCAAAAATTCAAAAAACCCATTTTGCCTTTATGCGTTTTGTCCGATTCTATAAATACAAAAAAGCAGTGGTTCAAATATCCAGTGATTTATATATGAATGAACTGGATGAAAAACACCCGAATGTCTTTGTCTTGTTTCAAAACAATTGTAAGTATTTATTTTCGGCAAGTGATTTGGTGAATATAATGAATAATAATTTATCAAATTCGTATTTATTTTTCAGTGAACCATTGGCGCCAAAAAATCCTTACAACAATATTGTACTTGAAAAGGCAACATTATATAATATTTATTTTTTCATGAAAAATCGTCCCTTTGCGATGCCGATTTTGTATCAACAGTTTTTCAATGTAGATTTTGATCTTGAAATATTCAGGGAAGATAATGAACAATTAATAAGAGAAGAGTCAATCAAAAGATACGTCTATTCAACGAGTCCAAATATATTATATAATACGGTTGTTTCTATGATTGAAACCTTGAAATCAAATAATTCAAAATATAAAATATTGTGTATCCATAAAAATTTCCCTAAAAATAAATTGGTGGAAATCATGCGACCCTATTTACATTTGTATTATTTATCGAAGTTCTATGTTGTTGGAACTGAAAAAATAACAAATTCATATGAAATCTTGGTGAAAAAGTTTGATTTGTTTATAAGATACAATCCATATTTTGGTAGAAAACTATTTAAACTAGATAAAAATAATAAAATGTTGGTTGATAATTATGATGAAAACCATATGAATTTTTATAAAAAGTATGATAAAAGCGTATTCAAAAGACTTCCAAATATTGACCACGACGAAATGTTTGGATATAGTGGTGAATTTGATACGGATGATTCTATTGGCGCAACCATTCGTAATAATATGACAGCATCATTACATAACGCAGTAGAGTATATTCGATTTCACGGTGTAGCGAATTCTGATGATGATGATGACGACGACAATGATTCAGATAGTGAAATTGTTGAAAATACTGGTGATTTTGTAATGGAAAATGATACAGATAGTGATGAATTATAATAATTTATAATAAAACAAATATAAACAAAAAGTATTATTATAAATTATATGAAGGTTTTACTTATCGGGTTTGGCTTTGTTGGAAAAGCCACCTATTTATTAAAAAACGTAGATGTTGAATTTTTCATCTACGATTGTGTTCCAGAATTATGTTCACCTCCGAATTTAGATTTGGACGAAACCGTAAAAATTGTAGATTTAGTTTTTATTTCATTACCGACACCGACAAATATTGATGGATCGTGTTATACTAATTTGATTGATATGTATGTTACTCGTTTAAAACATGATTATATTATAGTTCGTTCAACGGTTCCAATAGGGTATTGTGATTCACATAAAGTATTTTTTATGCCCGAATTTTTAACCGAACATAATTGGAAGGAAGATTTTACCACGAATAAACATTGGTTATTTGGAATTTATGAAAACTGTACTTTTGATAAAGAAATGCAATATCGTGTATTGATTCGTCAGTTAATTGATAGCGCATTTAAACACAAGAGTATAAAATATGACGATATTCAATTTGGAACCAATAAAGAAATGGAAATGAATAAATTAATTAGAAACACATTTTTATCGACCAAAGTAGGTTATTTTAACGAGATTTATGATTTGGCAGAAAAATTGGGTATTAATTACAACAGTGTGATAAATTATGTGAAATTAGACGACCGTATTGGTGCGAGTCATATGACTTGCCCTGGATATAATTATAAAAGAGGATATGGTGGCACCTGTTTCCCCAAAGACACCAATTCAATGTATAGTCAATTAATACAAAATGGTATTCCTTCTTATATTTTACAGGCGAATTTAGATAGAAATGAAAATTATGACAGACCAGAACGAGATTGGTTACATGATGTAAATCGAACAAATGTAAAAGATAATAAATCGTCTTATATATTAGTCACCGGTGGTGCTGGGTTTTTAGGTCGTCATATTTGTAAAAGACTATTGGAAAATCCTGCGAACAAGGTGATTTGTATGGATAATTTAATCACTGGTAAAATGGGTAATATTGAGGAATTTGTAGGAAACTCTAATTTCAAATTTGTTAATTTTGACATTACAAATAAAATATTCTTGCCTAAAGTAGATGAAATATATCATTTAGCATGTATCGCCAGTCCAGATAAATACAAGGCAAATTCGATTGAAACACTTATGACTTCTTTTGTAGGAACCAAGAATGTCTTAGATTTGGCAAAAAAACATGGCGCAAAAGTGTTATTTACCTCTACATCGGAAGTTTATGGGGATCCATTGGTTCATCCACAACCTGAGGGGTATTATGGAAATGTAAATACCGTTGGTGAAAGAAGTTGTTATGATGAGGGAAAGCGCGTAGCAGAGACATTACTTTACGAATATCGTAAAAAGTTTGATATGAATGTAAAAATTGCGCGTTTATTCAATACCTATGGTCCATATATGGATTTAAATGATGGACGCGTAATTACGAATTTCATGAATCAAATCATGAATAATGAAAATCTCAAAATATATGGTGATGGATACCAAACCCGAAGTTTTTGTTATGTAGATGACCTGATTGAAGGGTTAATTACTATGATGGCGAGTGATGAATATGGACCAGTCAATCTTGGTAATCCAAATTGTGAATTTACCTTGAATGAATTGGTCAAGATTTTTGAGAAAGTAAGTGGCACATGTGAATTAAAAGTGGATTATTTGCCATCTACTGAAAATGATCCAAAACAAAGAAAACCAGATATTCGATTGGCGTGGGAAAAACTAGGATTCAAACCAGTTATTGACTTGGAAACGGGTATTCAAAAGACAATGGAATATTTTAGAACTTTTAACGCAATATAATAAAAATTGATTTTTATAGATAAAATACAAATCAATTGAATAAAACTAACATGGAAAATATATTATCAAAAATATTATTATTACCAAAAGAAATACAAGACATTATTCATGAGTTTAATGTTGAACATAGACCTATGATGCAACCTGTATTTAAAGTTATTTGTTCGTTGGATTTAAAATGTGTTACATGTGATGCGTATCTGAATGATAAACCAACCGAGGATATTATATATATTATGAAAAAGACATTCGTCTGTTCAAAAAATTGTGAAATTATAGCGCGTGAAGAATTAAAAAATGTACCCTAATAATTTATATAAAATTTTACGTTTCAATCTCGTTATCGCTATCTTCTTCAATCACTAATTTGACCTTTGGTTTTTCTGCGCCCTTATTTTTTAAAGAATAATCCTTTTTATTGAATATATTTAAAAACTCGCTCATTGATTGTCTGTTGTCAAGTGCCTCATCTACGTTGTCGAGACCCTCGCCACCAAGAACACTTTTTTCCATAAAGATTTTACGATTATCATTTTGAACCAATTTATATGTCGTTGTTTTTTCACCGCGCGTCAATGGCGATGTTACGATGAAACAAAACTTGTCGTTTGTTTCGCCGTATATTACATACGCATTGTTGGTATATTTATTCTGACATATTGGTTTGGTAGAAATAAAAAACGAAGGGATTTTATATTTTTGTAAAATCAAACAAATATCCAAATTGGAAATGAAATAATCCCCGTTATAAATAAAATTAGTAAATGTAATTAATTTTTCTCGTACCTGTTGAACAAGTAATTTTTTTCCTTCCAATGCCAATACATCTAATATTTTGGTTTCATAATCACCGTTTTGTTTAAAATATGACGCGTATTCATGTAATAAATCAAGTCTAATTTGATTTGTTGTCAAATTTTGTGATGTTGCTTTTTTAATGATATCTATCAATAAATAAAATCCGTTATCATAACTCAACTCGCTATATGAAGATGGGAATGATTTTTTCCACACCCCCGATGTTATTTTATCTTTCATTTTTGGCACATATTCAACCAATTCGTTATCCACATCATTATTTATATTTGTGTCATTTAATTGTACTCTATTATCATATACTTGCGTCATTTGCGGTTCAACGGTATCATAATTATTATATTTTACATATTTATTCAAAACCGCTGGAATAAGAGTATCAAAATATTCACTAGTTAATAATGATTGTATCATGACTACTTCATTGTCTGTTAAATTATATCCTAAATTATTGAATGACAAATAGGTTTGCGGTTCAAACATGAATGATTTTATTCTATTGTAACGAATAATTTCATCTGCCATTTTATCATAATAATACTCTTCATTATTATTGGAATTACTTATTAAATTATATTTGGGAATAACCAGTTGGCATATATTATTATCAGGATTGGTTTTACATGAATTTTTTATTAAACATTTATTAGCAGCATTCATCATACAAGCGGATATATCCGAATTTTTATTTATTTTACCAATATCATAATCTTGAGTAAATATTACTTTGTCGCCAACAAGTTTTCTCAATTGATCGGAAATACTATCCAGCTGATCATTATACAAGGCATATGGCGAATTTGTCTCTTTTTCTATTTTCTCTCTTTGTTTGATATTTTTAAAATCATTTAACAAGATTCTTATTGTATTTCTAAAAGAATTATATAGATTTGTCTCCATTTTAATACGTTGTATAGTTTCTATTCTATCCTCATCTACTTTTTCCGTTAATATTGTTTTGTTATCAATATCATATTGATCACTACCTTCGATAATAGTTAATGAATCGTCAGCAGTATCATCTAAAGAAACATATTTATTTATTCCGACAAAATTATTTGTTTCGGTTAATACACCAACTACCATTTTATTTTTATCAACTACTTTATAAAGCGGATTACACAAAATTACTTTTTTACTAGACTTGTATACTTCTTTCAAAAAACGAATCGTATTTTTGTAATCGGTAAATGTATCTTTACTCACTAAAGCAAATTCATAGTTATTGTTAATCGATGATGGATGACATGGGACAAAACCGGCAGAATCATCATTATACGCAACAACGCCAATTACTTTGCCTTGATAATTTATAATTTGTTTCAATATAGTATATTTTATTTTTTGTAAATTTGTGATTACATTATTTGCTAGATTTGCCCTTGAAAATTTATATTTTAAAGGCATACTATTCAAAGGCTTACACATTGTATGAATGTATGGTTTTATTATTTTTTTGAACAAGTTTCGAATGTTGGCTGGTAATTCGGGGTTTAATTCGCTAAATTTTTTAATAATGGTCAGTTTCTTGTTTACATTTTTATATGAATAAATCGGCTCATAATAATTTCCATTTTTTAGAATTAAATATGTATTCTTTCGGTGGTCAAATATTTCAGTTGAATAATGGTTGGTTGGACAAATCAAATTTACAGAATCCGTTTTATCATTCGAATCTACCTCTAGTATTATTAAATTTATTCCTCCTGGTAATAGGTTAGGATTCGGCTTACAAATAATGTCCCACAAATAAGTGTAGTCAATATGTACAGTATTATCCAATAAAAACGCTTTAAAATTTTCAAAAGATGATACAATTTTATGATAAAAGTCCAAATTATATTGAGTCGCTTGATATATTTTAGAATCCATATATTTTTCTACCAAATCTTCTGTTATAACGGTTGGCTCAATATCAAAATCAACATATAAATTTCCGTTTTGATAAGTTAAAAAATCATCAATAGATAATGATGAAATGATAAGTTCCTTCATTTCTTTAATGGTAGGAATACGTTTTGAATCAATATAAAACATTATATCCGCAATACAAGCAATAAATGATTGTGCTTCACTAAATTCGACACCGTGTCTTAATAAACAACTATGGAAATAACGAGCATTTTGTTTATTTTGATTTTGACATTTTGAATTGTCCTCATGTAAAAAATGCTGAATACTTATTGGTAAATATCCCCAACGTCCTTGATCTAATGGAACTTTTTCTTGCCCTTTAATATAAAAATCTTCTTTATCTTTTCCTGGAATACTTTTTATAATTTGTTCTTCAGATACTTGACTTTCTCTATGGCTGGGTATTTTTTCTACTATATTTTTTGTCCTTTCAATAACGTTTTTACTTTCTTCTTCTTTGCCAGTTTCACTTTCATCGGGTTCTGGCTCAGAATCAGACCCTGGGATGCTTTCTTCAAAGTCAGACTCTTGTTCCATTTGTTTCTCACATTTTGCTTTTTTACCAATGTGTTCTTTTGTGTTCCATTTCTTGAAACAACAAGGAATACATAAATCATTTGGGTGTAGTCCTTCTTTCATAAACCCCGGGTAGTGTTGTATATATTTATCCTGTGTTCCGTGTTCTTGTGGGTCAAAAAACTCATATATATATGCCCCCTTTGGGACTTCTTTGGCGTCTCTTGGAATAACCTCTCCACAAGTAGGATGTTTTTTTACGATTTCACCTCTTTTGTTGCGGACCTCTGTCAGTTCAGACGGATCAATGGGTGTATTTGTTTTCAAACACCAGTAACGAGGACAAATGTAATAATTTGGTTTTTTTGGATCACTTCCATATTTTAAAACGTCTTCGGGTTTTAAAAATCCTGGTTTATTTTTTTTTATTTTTTCAAATTCTTCTTTGGTAAGTAAGACAGGTTGTTTCCTCAAATTAGAAGCACATGTTCGTGAATATGGTTTGAATTTACCCTGTTTTTTTGTTAAAAACAATGTTGGATCATATTGTTGTAATTTTTGTTCAAATACATTCGGATTTTTTAAACTCATTCCATCTAATTCAATTACATTTTTTTCAATATCTTCAATATCATCGTCATCAACGCCCGGATAAAGTGGTTGTCCAATGACAATTTTATTCTGTTTGCCCGGTTCATCCTCAGGTATGTCAAAATCTAAGATTTCGCCTTCTTTAAATGTTGTTTCAGAATTAGAATTACTACTCTTTGAGCTAGTTTGTCCTCCTGAGAATTTTTGTTCTTCGTCTCCCGATTCACTACTATCCCCGTAAAATAAATCAAACGCGGTCTTGATACGTTCTTTCTTTTCTTCGTTTTGTTCTTCATTTTCTTCTTCGTTAAATGCGGTTATAAATGGTTTATATTCTGTTTCATTCTTGGATACAGATGATGATTTTGAGCTGGCTGAGCTTAAATCAAAGATTTTTTGTTGGTCGTTTTCTTCTTTTTCAAAATCTTTGAGAATAATTTCGGTTTTCAATTCACTACCGCTACAATTATTTTTAATTTGTTTTACAGGATAATTGGTTGATTTCATATCTTGAGTTAATCTGATCAATGTATCCAAATATATTGGAATATTATTTAAATATTCAATATTATTAATTCCATCTACAGAAATGGTAATGACACCCGTGTTTTTATTTAGTTCAATTCTTGTTTTAAACCCTGGGTTGATTTTAATTTCTATTTCAGATTTTCTAACACCCTTTACAACTTCCATTTCATTCACTCCTTTTTGTAACAATTCTTTTGCGTCATTTTCAGACATTATATAATTATCCATCAAACCTTCAATAATTTCAAGAAGGCTATATTTTTGTTTTTGTTTTTCAATAATAAATGCTTCTTG